>ERZ773107.3142-NODE-3142-length-11070-cov-3.520835_pt1 | contig 11070 bp, 12 predicted proteins | sample MGYA00580571_ERZ773107 | MGnify/ENA primary metagenome ERZ773107 (study PRJEB29015, sample SAMEA2737843) | human gut metagenome | biome: human gut; feature: human-associated habitat; material: faeces | place: China | collected 2012 ... | reverse complement strand
ACAGCAGGAGATGGACATTTCGGGGAGGTTAGGGCGTTTCTGATTAAGTACTATGGTCAAGGAACGGGACAGGATATTGAGAAACCACTTGATACAGTCACGGCACAGGATCGCTTCGGACTTGTAACAATCGAGGGTGTTGATTACCAGATCGTAGATATCGGACTGCGGATGTTAGAGCCAAGAGAGCTGTATGGATGCCAGGGATTTCCGGATGATTATATAATTGACCATGATTACACCGGAAAGACATATCCGAGAAGCGAACAGGTGCGAAGATGTGGAAATGCAGTGTGTCCGCCAATTCCGGCTGCACTGGTCAAGGCAAATCTGCCGGAATTGTGCATTGCGGAACGGATGCCGAATATACAGATTGAAGCAGAGCAGACCGGACAGCTCAGATTTGCTTAATTAGTAGTTGAGTTAAATTGAGTTAAATTGAGTTAGAATTGAGTTAAAACAAAATATGTGAGTTAAATTAGAATTTAAAGGAGAATGTAGAAATGACAGTACCTAAGGAAATAGCAATAAAAGCAGACAGATATGAAATGCTTAAAAAAGAAGTAGATAAACTTTATGAAGAATTGGAAGTCTGGGCGAGTGAAAATGGTTTTAGCAACATATGGGTAAACGACTTTGGAACAGCACAAGAGCCAGTTGGAGATGAACAGGGAGACGGCGAATATTGCGATCAAACCATGACAGGAGAAGATACTGGCTATGGAGATTATTATTATCCTATAGAGGGAAGTTTGCAGTATATGAGGGTTGGATATTCATTTTAGTGACTAAACTGAACTTTAAGGAGTAGAAAGATGAGAGACGAAGAAATAAAAATGTGTCCATTTAGAACCATGACCGAGACATTCCCACCGTATTTGAAAGGAGATGGAGAAGTTGTCAGAATGAGATTTGAACCATGCATGAAAGAACAGTGTCCGGCATTCTATGTGGCACATGGCGGATATGGGCAGGAATATGAAAGATGTAAAAGATTAAATTAAATGCAAGATCTTTACCGGCTGAAATATGCCGGTAAAAAAACACTCACAGAAGAACAAACGTTCCGACCAGATGTTCCTATAAACAAAAATGAGCCAGTGCCTGCAAACACCAGCTCACTGAAAATGCTATGCACTTTCTCTCACTAAGAATAGTATAGCATCTTTCACCAGATCAGACAAGGAGAAGATGAGCTATGACGAAGACAGAGTTAATCAATGACATTGTATATGAGATGACCGGATACCTGACACCGGAAGGAATCGACCGTCTGAAGACTGTGATCACAGTGAAGCTGATTGACATACAGCTCACAGCAACCGAAACACTGCCATCTACCGAAGTGTATGACAATGAGTGGATCATGAAGCGATACATCATTGATCTGACTGCTATCGGTAGAAAAAAGGGAACGATCGAGCTGTATCTGACTATTATGAAGAGGTTCTTCCGGGAAACAGGTTTAAACTATTACACCTGCACTGGGCAGCAGGTCATGGATTACATAGCACTTCGGATTTACCGCGACAAGATCAGCAAAGGGTATGCGGCAACAATCCAGAAATACATGTCTGCCTTCTTCGGCTGGGCATACCGTAAGAAACATATCCCGGAGGATATTTCAAGGGACATCGATAAGATCCGGCAGCCACAGAAGCAGAAAGAGCGGCTGTCTGATGAAGAAATCGCCAGGGCATCATTATCACTTTCCGGGGATCTGCGGTTGAATGCCCTGTTGGAGCTGATGCTCTCTGCAGGACCGCGCGTTGGTGAAATTGTCGGGCTTAAAATTGAGAATCTGGACTTCAACCGGAAAGAAATCCGGATCTGGGGAGAGAAGACAAGCCAGTGGAGAACCTGCTTCATGAGTGAGAGGTGTAAGCAGGCACTGAAAAAGTACATTGGTGACCGGACGGAAGGACCTGTATTTATCGGCAAGCGAGGAAAAGGCGGCATGTGTGATAAGAGTATCGAGGATATGACCAAGGAGATTGCTACGGCAGCAGGCTGTAAGTTCCGTGTGACGGTGCACAGCTTCCGGAAGACGTTTGCATCCCGGGAGTACCGGAGGACGAAGGATATCCTGTTTGTATCAAAGAGACTGGGGCATGCCAGCACGGACGTGACGATTAAGTATTATATCTGTGACGACATTGAGCTGGATCGGATGCAGGCTATGGCAGCGTGAGAGAAGTTATTTGACCATATTTGCATAATGAAGTATAATTGTTTTGTAGAATTAGTGCCATTGCGCCGAATATACAAGACAGAAAATTGCTTGTATATTTGGCTTTTTTTATTATAGAGAGGAAGTGAGATAGTGGAGAATTACGAAAAAGCAGAACAGGATTATATATCAGGGATGAAGTATAAGGACATAGCTGAAAAGTATGGAACCACTATCAATACTGTCAAGAGCTGGAAAAAGCGGTACTCATGGAGCAGAGAAGAGGGTGCACACAAAATAGAAAAGGTGTGCACACAAAAAAGCAAGGGTGCACCCAAGAAGAAAACACCTATAGATGATGGTACGAAAGCAACATTACAGAATGATGATCTGACACCGGAACAGCAGATGTTTTGTATATATTACAGTAGAACTTTCAATGCTACTCAAAGTTATTTGAATGCTTATGGATGCAGTTATGATGTAGCAAATGCCAAAGGCCCATTATTGGTTGTAAAAGATAGTATTCACCGAGAAATCGAACGTCTGAAAGAAATCAAACGCCAGCAGATAGTAGCCGGTGCAGATGATATTGTGGAATTGCAGATGCGTATTGCTTTTGCAGATATTGGAAATTATGTCTCGTTCGGGCAAAAAGAAGTAACTGATATAGAGACAGACGAAACATATATGGTCAGCGTGGTCGATCTGAAAGAATCCAAAAACACGGACACACAGCTCATACAAGAGGTAAAGCGTGGAAAAGATGGTGTATCGGTCAAGCTTGCAGATAAGCAAAAGGCTATTGACTGGTTGTCAAGGTATTTCCTGGTGCATCCAGATGATAAGTATAAGGCAGAATTTGACAAGAAGCGAGCAGAGGTTAAGGATGATACAGGAATGCAGATCTTGCAGAATATGCAGACGATAGCGGATATCCTGCAGAACCCAGTAGCCAACCGAAGAATAGAAGACCTGGAAGAAGGTGATCGGGATGAATAAACCGGCACCATTAAGCCAGAGACAGTATGAGTATATGCAGCGATGCATGATTAGCTGGTTCAATGTGGCGGAAGGTGGAAAGCGAGGCGGTAAGAACGTGCTTGCAACGATGATCTTCTGTTCCCTGCTTGAAACGCACAAAAACAAGATACATCTGGTAGCAGGCGTATCGAATGCGACCGCAAAGCTTAATATCCTGGACTGTGACGGATATGGATTGCTCAATTACTTTGAGGGCAGACACCGCGAGGGAAAGTATAAGGATCGTGACTGCGTTTATGTTCAGACCAAGACTGGGGAAAAGATTGTGCTTATATCCGGTGGAGGTAAGGACGGAGATGAGAAGCTTATTAAAGGTAACACCTATGGCATGGCGTATGTCACGGAAGCAAATGAGTGTCATCCGAAGTTTTTGAAAGAAGTCTTTGACCGTACGCTGTCAAGTTCCGACCGAAAGATATTCCATGACCTCAACCCGAAAGAGGAAGAACATTGGTATTATACAGAGATACTTAAATTCCACGAGAAACAGCAGGAGAAAAATCCAGATTACGGATATAACTACGGACATTTCACCATTGCGGACAACATGAGCATGACGGATGACCAGATCAGGAAGGTCTTAAGCACCTACCAGAAGGGAACAGTCTGGTATAAGAGGGACATCAAAGGCGAACGAGCGGTTGCAGAAGGGATTATCTTCCGGAAGTTTGCGGAGAATAACGAACCATATCTCTATGATGAGGATACAGATCCGCTGTTTGAAAGGGATATGAATGGTGACCTGGTGCACCGGCCGACAAAAATAACGATGGGAATAGACTTCGGAGGGAATGGATCTATGACAACCTTTGTGCTGAAGCTTTACTTCCACGGATATCATGACCTCAGAACAGCAGAGGAAGCCAATCTGGAGCTGTCACCCGATATAGATGCAGAAGAGATCTGTAACAAGTTTATTGAGTTTTACAGGTTTTGTAAGAAGTTATACGGATACATAGACTATGTATTTCCAGACAGCGCAAGCACAACGATGATAAATAGCCTGCGGAGTGCTGCGAGAAAGGCGGGACTGCCATACCGGAATATTAAAGGTTGTAGGAAGAATGAAGTATCAGACAGGCCACGGACGTATGACATGCTGATGAATACCGGAAGGTGGAAGATAAACCGGAAGTGCACGAAGCTCAGGAGTGCGATCGGCAAGCTGAAATGGGATCCCGATCATCCGGACATACCAGAGGACAAGAACATTGGAAACTGCAACGACTGGTGGGATGCGGAAAATTATACAATTTTGGATTTTATCGAATATATTGATTTGGACAGATAGGAGGAATCGACAAGGAAAGAATGTGTAAATGCTTATTTAAATACGCTTGGATATAGCGTGAACAGTGACGCTTTGGGGGTTATACAGAAGTGTGATGACTGGTATTCGAATCGCTTGATTGATGAGTTTCATAAAAGAGTAAATCTCAATAAAAAAGAAATTGAATTATCAAGAATGAACTTTGCAAAAAGATGCTGTTCCGACGATGCAAATTTATGCGAGATCATATCGGTTGCACCAGAAAAAGAAGCAGCACAGGAGTTTATAAATTCGTTATTGGATAAAAACCGGTTTGATGTCAGATATCGTGAGCAGTTGGAGAAAACATCTGCGACAGGAACGGTGGGAGCCTACATATATCTTCAAGATGCAGAGTATATAAAAGGCAGTGCAGACACGGTAACGGTCAGAGGTGGAGATATTCGGATTAATTACTGTGATGCAGACTGTATCATTCCGTTGACGGTCGAGAATAAGCTTGTGACAGAATGTGCGTTCTCTGTAACGAATATCGCAAAGGGAAAGGAACGTACAACGCTGGTAATTTTTACAAAAAATAAAGTGGGAGCTAATTTTTTCTACAAAGCGGATACTATTGTGTTTGATGAGTCAGGGAAAAAAATAGAAGCGGAATCATCCAGCCTGCAACTTGGTGAAGTTAAACCATTTTCTGTGATGATGAATGCAGAAGTAAATAATATTGAGAATATGGAAGGCTATGGTCTTCCGAAGATTTATAATTCTATTCCTTTATTCAAAGCAGTAGATCTTTGCTATAACATCCTGTATGGAGATCTTGATAAGGGACAAAAACTCGTTTTTCTTAATGAGTTGCTTGCATGCATTCAGAAAGATGAAGATGGAAGACCTTATCTGACACCGCAGCAGAAAGAACTTTTTATTTTGCTGGGGGATTCCGGTGGTAAATTACCAGATGAGAAAACATTGGTACAGGAATATAACCCGGAAATCAGAGTGGATCAGATTACAAAAGCATTTGAGCTGGTTCTGTCATTGTTGTCTATGCAGTTTGGATATGGCAGCAAAAAATATACTTTTGAAAATGGTCAGATTAAGACTGCAACGGAGTATATTGGTACAAAGCAGGATGCCATGCAGGAATTGAATAAGCAGAGAAAACAGGCAACCGATTATATCGAGGATATTATTCATGCGGCAATGTGGTTTTCTAATCAGTTTTCCGGGACTGCGTATGATCTGAATGAAAAACTGTCCATTGAATTTGATGACTCTTATGTCGAGGACAAGCAGGCAAAACTGGAATCAATGAGAGCAGATGCATTATCTTTTCCAGAAGTGCCAATTTTAAAAGTGTGGTATCTGATGGAGAAATATAATATTCCTGAGGACGAAGCAAAGAAATATATGCAGTACACAGAGGAGCCAATTGATGATTTAGATGACTAGGAGGTGTGTGAAGGGCATTATCAGAACAGCAGATTGATGTTTTAGCGGATAAATACATAATTGGACTTTACCAGGATTTAGAGGATGAGGTCATAGCTGATATTGCCCGGAGAGTGCAGAAAACTGGACGATATACTGAAACAGCGGAACTTATGGCAAAATCAATGGTGGAGAATGGATTTTCTGCGGATAAAATCCGTGTAGAAGTCATGAAAATGCTTCGTGCTGATAAAGATTTTCAGATGGCGGTTGCAGAAAACACTATAGCATATAAGCGAGAGGTGCAGCAGATTATTAATAATACCGTAGAATCTGCGAAGGAAGCTGGAGAAACATTGGCAGCGGAAGCCGGTGATATGGCATGGAATAATGATCTTTCTATGTGGGAGCAGCAGGGGGAAGATCTGACAAAGCCAAACAGCTTAAGCAAATTTGTAAGGGCATCTTTTTTGCAGACAACCGGAGCACTTAGGAATCTGACAAAAACAATGGGATTCAAGAATACATCACTTGGCACAACTGGTGTAATGGACATGTATCAACGAGAGATGGATCATGCACTGATAAAAGTATCGACAGGAGCTTTTTCTTTTGACCAAGCAGTAAAAGACTGCGTTCACAGGCTTGCACAGAGCGGATTGAGAAGTATTGACTATGCAAGTGGAAGATCATATCAATTAGATGTGGCTGCCAGAATGGCTGTCAGAACTGGAATGTCACAGTTATCTGGAAAAATCACAGAGGAAAATCTGAAAAACTCCAATCATGACCTTGTAATCACAACTCAGCACATGGGTAGCAGACCGGATCATGCAGTATGGCAGAATAAAGTGTTTTCCTATTCTGGAAAAAGCAAGAAATATCCGGATTTTGTCAAAGAAACAGGGTATGGAACTGTCACAGGATTAAAAGGAGTAAATTGCACGCATGATTTTTATCCATATTGGGAATGTGCATCTATAATCCCAGAGGATATAAAAGAGCCTGCTCCAAGGACAATCGGCGGAAAGACATATACTTATTACGAATCTACGCAGAAACAGCGTCAGATAGAGCGGCAGATCAGAGCAACCAAGAGAGAAATTGAAGCAATAAAAAGTATTGGCGGCGATGCACAGGATTTGCAGAATAAATTGCGTGGTCAGATGGCAGATTATAAAAGCTTTTCAAAGGCTGCCGGATTGAAAGAACGGGATAATCGGCTTAGAGTAGTTACTGGAACAACAAACAGGCCAATAAGCAGGACTAAAATAGATGTTGATGAAACAACTCGTTCAAAGAAAATTGTCAAAATAACAGATGAGAGTTCTAAGGGAAAATTAATTGAAAATACTGAAAAAAGTAGTAAAATATTATCAACAGACGAAGTGATAGATATCGCAAAACAATTTGGCGAGGATATATTGCAAGGAAAAGACAAGCTTGTCTTTGATAATGGTAATCCGATATACGATTATATTGCAAGAAAGTTAAAATATGATGCATTGCCAAAGATAGTTGATTCTGCTAGTTTTGCGGAAATTGCCAAAGATAGTCCGATAGGTGTTATATATCGTGGAATAGCTGCTGACACTAAGGAAAAGGCAAAGCAATATGCAGAGGAATTTATGCATGGGAAGATGTTTGCAGGTAAAAAGTATGTATATGGAAGTGGAACATATTTTTCACCAGATAGAGATGTCGCTCAAATGTATAACGATCAAGGAGTTATGCTTAAAGCAATACTTGACAAAGATGCAAAAATTGTAAATTATGAAGATATCATAAATGAATACTCTAGTACGGGCGCAGATGTGGCAAAGTTACAGAAAGGAAACAACACTGAGGCTTGGGAAGACATACTATCGACAGTTGGTGAATTTGCTTCTATAAAAGGATATGATGCAATAAATATGAATGGATCATTTGGTCAAAATCACGTCATTGTTTTAAATAGAGGAAAGGTAGTAATTGAAGAATGAATGAAGATAAAAGAACGATAGAGAGTATAATGGATAGATTTGCAGGCGGTTTAATGGTATACATAGATGATTACTATGCTTCGACAAGGAATGGAATATATAAGCCAGTTGTTGATTATGTGATTCCGCATGATGACTATATTTCAGAGCATAGTCGGGAAATTATGGATGAACTCCGAACACTGAAACCAGTACGTGAATATTCAGATGAATTAAAAGATGTTGCTAGACAGTATTTACCGAGTTTCATTAAAAAATATCCGCATTATAAAGATGCAGATTGCCTTACTTTGGAGTGAGATGGCATTATTTGCAATAAAACATATATTTTACATTGATAACATGCAAAAAGTGTTGTATAATACCACTAGGGGTGATATATTGAATCCTAGTAGATTTACCTGGTATCCGTGTCCGAAGTGCGGAAGCAAGCTATTGGCAATTAATAAGGATACCGAAGTGAAGAACCTGCCGTGTAAATGCAAACATTGCAGGAAAGAAAGTTTAATAACGATAGTGCCGTATAGAGCCGATTTAGTTAAGTCTTGAGACAGGACTTGATTGATCGGCTCTTTTTAATTGCCGCGGATTGATGTAATGGCAGCATGCCGGTTTCCTTGTCCGGTAGCGGTGGTTCGATTCCACTGTCCGCAATTACCCATATCGCAGAAAGTGCGATTAATCAAATCATTTTAGGAGGATATATGAAGAACATTTTTGAAATCATGAAAGAGTTCGGACTTGAAGTAGAAGAGGATAAGAAAAAGGACTTTGAAAAAGCAGTGCTTGAAAATTACAAGACATCTGCAGATTATGATGTGCAGGCTGAAAAACTGAAAACGGCAGAGGGTAAGGTGACGACCTTAACAGAAAGCTTGGACAAATTTAAGGATGTTAATGTAGATGACTTGAACGCTACAATCGAAACTTTAAAAACGGATCTTGCGAACAAAGATCGGGAGCTAAAGAACAAAATTGCGGATCGTGATTTCAATGATCTTCTGAAAGACAGCATTGCTTCTGCACATGGGAAAAATGCCAAAGCAATCATGGCTCTTTTGGACGTAGATACCTTAAAGGAATCCAAAAACCAGAAAGAGGACATTGTAGCCGCACTGAAAGATTTATCAGAAGCAGAAGACAGCAAAATGCTGTTTGGAACAGCAGATCCGGAGGTTGTCGGTGGCGGTAACCCAATTGGATCAATCACAAAACCAGGCAACCAGACAGGCGCAACAGATGCGATGCGCTCAATCATGGGATTGCCGCCAGTAGGTAAATAATAGGAGGATAGATTATTATGGCAAATGCTATTGAATTATTTAAACAGTACATTGCGATGCTTGATGAGATTTACAAATTAGAAGCAAAGACCAACGTGCTTGACGGAGCGAATGAATTAGTCAGACAGGGAGCAAATGCAAATGAGCTTGTCATTCCGATGATTTCTATGGATGGGCTTGCTGATTACAGCAGAGCTTCCGGATATGTGAACGGCAGCGTTGATTTTAACTTTGAAACAGTGAAATGTAATTTTGACCGTGGTCGAATGTTTAGCGTTGACGCTATGGACGATATTGAAACAATGGGAATGGTGTTCGGCAAACTTTCCAGTGAGTTTGTAAGAACGAAAGTGATCCCAGAGCTTGATGCATTCCGTATGGCAAAATATGCATCCCTTTCAGATATCAGCACGGTAGAAGCAGCGGACCTGTCAACAGGCGCAGATGTTGTAAAGGCTTTGCGAGCGGCTACAACCAAGATGAACAATGACGAAGTGCCGGAAGCAAATCGAGTTTTATTTATTGAGACTGGATTAAAAGGACTTGTAGACGATCTGGATACTACAAAATCCAAAGAAGTACTTAAGAAGTTCAGCCAGATTGTAGAGATGCCGCAGAACAGATTTTACACAGGTATTAAGCAGCTTAGTGGTGGATCCAGTGAGGAAAAGGGCGGTTACACCAGAGCGACCGGTGCTAATAACATCAATTTTATGGTTGTTGAAAAAAGCGCTGCAATCCAGTTTGCAAAGAGAGTGAACAGCAAGATCATTTCTCCGGAGCAGAACCAGGATGGTGATGCATATAAGTATGGTTATCGTCAGGTGGCTATTGCTGATGCATATAAAAATAAACGTGCCGGTATTTACCTGCATAAATCTACTGTTACAGCCTAGAAAGAGAGGGGGAGTTGTAAATGTCACAGTTTGTTGATTGGGAGTATTACAGCTCCCTTCACTCCAAAATTGGAAAAGATGATTTTAAGCAAGCAGAACTATTGGCAGAAAAAGAAGTAAAAAGAGTGATCGGCTGGATCCGATGGGCGAATATCACAACGGAAACGTTTGGATATGTGCAATTACAGGATTGTATCTGCAATGTCATAGATAAAATGTCAACAGATGCGCAGACTGGCAAAGGAAAAGGACTTTCAAGTGTCAGCAATGATGGATATTCGGAGAGCTATGTTGTACAGACAGAGGAACAGCTTAAAAATGAGTTACAGAACGCTATCAGATCATGGTTAAGCGGTACAGGATTGGTAGGTGCATATTAAACTGTGCGGTGTCCACAGTCCGTCGTTAGGCAGGAAAGTTCGATTTTCAGATGTTTTTACAAATTATGAGAGGTAGGATATGGCAATTTTTACCGATGTGGTCACAATCTACAACAAAATTTCTGATTCCGAATGGGAACGAACCATTGTTTCCGGCGTGCAGTGGTCTGATAAGACGGAAAAAAAGAATGAAAATGGCAAAATCAGCATTGCCAGATACGCGTCCGTAACATTCCCGGAGGGCACTTATGAAGGGCTGACGCTTAATTCCTCTAACGAAGAGGATTGCATCGTGTACGGAGCAGTCGAGGACGTTGTAGAGGATGTCAAAGGGCAAAGGATTTCTGATCTGATGAAGAGATATCCAAAATCAGGAACGATACAGTCTGTAAACGATAATTCCAACCGGGATTTTTGTAAAAATATTAAGGTGGTGGTGGCGTAATGGCTGGAATCCATGATTACAGTACACCAAAAGGCGAGTTCCACGAGGTAAGACTTCCAAATGGAAAAGTGTCATTCGAAATCAAGTGGAATCCGGGATTTGGTCCCAAAATGGAAAACACATTTAATACTGAGGACGTTGTAGAGGATGTCAAAGGGCAAAGGATTTCTGA
>ERZ773107.3134-NODE-3134-length-11093-cov-2.992390_pt1 | contig 11093 bp, 11 predicted proteins | sample MGYA00580571_ERZ773107 | MGnify/ENA primary metagenome ERZ773107 (study PRJEB29015, sample SAMEA2737843) | human gut metagenome | biome: human gut; feature: human-associated habitat; material: faeces | place: China | collected 2012 ... | reverse complement strand
ATAAAGACGATGGTCTTTAAATAGGTCAGGTCATAGGGAGCCAGGAACAGATAATCAATCCCCATCTCCTCGAAAATATGCATCTTCTCATCGTTGGTTGTGAGTACCTTCGCCTCCACATGCTGCACGTTTCTGCGCGGGGGGATATCGAAAGTAAAAATGGCTGCTTTCAGCCCTTCCCTCTTCTTCTCCGCAAGTCGTTCCATGAGAAGTTCGTGTCCTCTGTGGATCCCATCGAACTTTCCAAGGGAGATCACGGTGTTCTCTTCTATTTGAAAATCAACTGTATTTCTGATATATTTCATAGTTCCATAAACACTTTCACCGGTTTAAAATTCCCTCTCTCCTGCTGGAATTCGTAAATCCCGATAAAGTGATCCTTTTCATCGTAAATTCTAATCGGTTCTTCCGCAAATGCATTCTCATAATCTAAGATCATTTCCGGTTCAATCCGGTTTCCATTATATAACACTTTGTCAAACTGTCCGGAAACAACTGCTTTCGGGTATTTAGAAAAGACCGAATCCACCGCATGCACAAAGGAAAAATCCCCTGCCTTCACAAGTGTCTCCACCTGCTCTAACTTTAACGCATCTTCCACGCAAAACTCTGACACACGTGTGCGTAAAAGCTTCTCCATGCAGCCTCCACAGCCGAGTTTTTCCCCGATATCCTGACAGAGCGTCCGGATATAAGTTCCTTTCGAGCAGTGTACCCGCATCCGAACCTTCGGCAGATTGACCTGCAAAATGTCAATGGAGAAAATCTTCACCGGTCTTGCTGCACGCTCCACCGTCTTTCCCTCTCTTGCAAGGTCACAGAGCTTCCTTCCATTCACTTTCAGTGCCGAGTACATCGGTGGAACCTGCATGTAATCTCCCACAAAGGAGCGTATCGCCTCCCGCACCGTGTCCTCCGACACTGCCACCTCTCTCTGTTCTAGCACTGTGCCGCTGGTATCCTGTGTGTCTGTAACTGTCCCAAGCAGAAGCACTGCCTCATACTCCTTGCTCTTGTCTGTCAGCAGATCACATACTTTTGTGGCTTTACCAAGACACACAGGCAACACTCCCTCCGCATCCGGATCGAGTGTCCCTGTGTGTCCGATTTTTTTCTGCTTCAAGATACCACGGAGCTTTGTCACCACATCAAAAGATGTATATCCTTTTTCTTTATATACATTTATGATTCCGCTTACCATACTGTATCCTTTTTCCAATTAAATTTACTGCTGCAGTTCTTTCTCAATATCTGCAACGATCGAAGCAACAATCTGTTCCGGATCCCCGCTCATCGAGAAGCCTGCCGCTCTCTTGTGTCCGCCGCCGCCGTATTTCACCGCAATCGCAGACAGATCTACTAACTTCTTCGACCTGGTACTGATCTTGAACTCACCATCTTCAAGTTCATATAAAAAGATGGCTGCCTCCACATCCTTCGTCACCCGAAGCTGGCTTACAATACCATCTAAATGCTTTGGAAGCACGTCATACTCTTCCATCTCACGCTTTGTAATCACACTTGAAATACATCTTCCATCTAAATGCAGCTGACTCTTCAACAGTGCAAGACCCATAATCCGGTTCTGGTTATAAGTCTTCGTAAAGAATGTCTCATCGATAATCCGGGAGAAATCAATTCCCTTTGTCATCAGCTTTCCGGCGATCTCCATCGTCTTCCTTGAAGTGCACGAATACTGGAACACACCTGTATCATGCACAATTCCAGTGTAAATGCACTCCGCCATCTCGCGGTCGAGCCGCTCGTATGGAAGCAGATCAAAGATCAGCTCACAGGTCGAGCTTGCTTCCGGAACGATATAATTGTGTTCTGCAAAGCTTAAGTTGCTCACATGATGGTCCACACAGACGGTGTGTGCTGCACTCTCAAAATATTTTGCTGCATTTCCAAGCCTTGCCGCATCCCCGCAGTCTAATGCAATAAAAAGGTCATAGGTTCTGCCATCCGGCCACTCGTTTATGATCTCTTCTGAACGCTTTAAAAACTTAAAAATATTCGGGATCGGTTCTAAGTAGAGATCCGCCTTCACATGCGGAAAGTAAGTCTTAATATAATTATAGGTTGCCAGGCAGGAGCCCACACAGTCACCATCCGGTCTGACATGACCGGCAATGGCGACCGTATCCGCTTCCGCCAGGAAAATATCCAGATTGTCCATCTCTCTTATTCCTGTTCTTCTGCTTCATCCTCTGACAATACAGCAGCCGCCCTGTCTGCTTCTGTCAAATCGTCAATCATCTTTGACATCTTCACGCCATACTCAATGGACTGGTCTAAGATGAACGTAATCTGCGGTGTGTTTCTCAGGTTGATATTTTTTGCGAGCAGCATCCTGATATACCCCTCCGCACTCTTTAACCCTTTGATCGTATCCTGCTGGGACTTTTCATCCCCAAGCACACTGATGTATGCCTTGCATGTCTTTAAGTCCGGTGCCACTTCCACTGCCACCACACTCGTCATCGGGTTGATCCGCGGATCTTTGATCTCTCCGCGGATGATATTGCTCAGCTCTTTTAAAACTTCCCCGTTAATCCGGGTATTTTTAATACTGTTTTTTCTCATATTTTATGCCTCTCAATCACAAGTTTTTATCTTGGAACCTCTACCATGATATATGCTTCAACCTGATCGAACTCGGCGATATCGTTAAATCCTTCGAATACAAGACCACATTCGTAGCCTGCCTTTACTTCCTTCACATCGTCCTTGAATCTCTTTAAGGATGCCAGATTTCCTTCGAAGATCTGTGTTCCCTCACGGGAAATACGGACTTTGCAGCCACGCTGGAAGACACCGTCAAGGATGTAAGATCCTGCAATATTACCAACACCGGATGCCTTGAAGATCTGTCTTACTTCAGCATGACCGATCACCTTCTCCTCGAAGATTGGATCTAACATACCCTTCATGGCAGCTTCCACATCCTCGATCGCATTGTAAATAACCTTGTACAGACGGACATCGACGTTCTCACGCTCTGCTGTCACCTTTGCGGTCGGATCCGGACGAACGTTGAATCCGATGATAATCGCATTGGATGCAGATGCAAGTATAATATCAGACTCGTTGATGGAACCTACTCCTCCGTGGATCACCTTTACGACTACTTCCTCGTTCGACAGCTTCACAAGACTCTGTTTTACCGCCTCTACGGATCCCTGTACATCCGCTTTTACGATGATATTTAATTCCTTCACATTTCCGGACTGGATCTGTGAGAACAGGTCGTCTAAGGACATCTTTGCCTTAGTATCCTCGATCAGCTTGTTCTTGCTCTCGGAAATATAAGTCTCTGCAAATGCCCTTGCCTCTTTTTCTGTATCCGGAGAAACAAAAGTTTCGCCAGCTTCCGGTACAGAAGATAATCCTAAAATCTCTACCGGGGTAGATGGCCCTGCTTCCTTCACTCTTCTTCCCTGGTCATCGATCATGGCACGGACTTTACCGTAGCAGCTTCCGCATGCGATCGGCTGTCCGACCTTTAAGGTACCTTTCTGTACAAGAACCGTTGCAACTGCACCACGTCCCTTGTCTAACTGTGCCTCAATGACAAGACCTCTTGCATTACGCTTCGGATTTGCTTTTAACTCCATCACCTCTGCTGTTAAGAGGATCATCTCAAGCAGGTTGTCGATACCTTCCTTCGTATGTGCAGATACCGGACAGAATATAGTGCTTCCGCCCCAATCTTCCGGAATCAGCTCGTACTCGGACAATTCCTGCTTTACACGCTCGATATTCGCACTTGGCTTATCGATCTTATTGATTGCAACAATAATCTCCACACCTGCAGCTTTCGCATGATTAATTGCCTCAACAGTCTGTGGCATAACACCGTCGTCCGCTGCGACAACAAGAATTGCAATATCAGTAGAATTAGCTCCACGCATACGCATTGCGGTGAATGCTTCATGTCCCGGTGTATCGAGGAATGTGATCTTCTGTCCGTTGATGGATACCACAGATGCACCGATGTGCTGTGTGATACCGCCCGCCTCACGGTCTGTGACCCTTGTGGAACGGATTGCATCCAGAAGGGATGTTTTACCATGATCAACGTGTCCCATCACACATACAACTGGTGGACGTGGTACTAAGGTCTCTTCTGCATCGTCTTCCTCTTTCAGAAGTTCTGCAATGACATCCACTTTTTCTTCCGGTTCGCAGATGCAGTTGAACTCTAATGCGATCTCCTCTGCCTGCTCATAGTCGATCTCCTGGTTGACGGTTACCATGGTTCCCTTTAAGAACAGCTTCTTGACAATGACAGCCGGCTGCACCTTCATCTTGTCTGCAAGATCTTTGATCGTCAGCTTCTCCGGCAGTACTAAAGTCTTGATTACTTCCTCTTCCTGCTTCGGCTGCTGTGGCTGCTGCTGCGGTTTCTTCTTGCCGCCATTCTTTTCAAGATTTACGAAACGTTCCTGTTTCTTGCTGCCGAGTACATCGTAGTCGCCGCGCTGTTTGCCGTTGCGGTTCTTATTGTCGCGTTCCCTCTCCCTTGTCTCCTTGCCGCGGATCTCCTCCGTGATCGGTGCGGAATCCTTGTTAAACTTGTCAATTTCACGATCCAGTCTTCCGGAACCAGATTCTTTGCCACGATACGAATTGTTTCGATTGCCGTTACGATCACCCTGGTTGAAATTCTGACCCGGTCTTGCATTCTGGTAAGGTCTCTGATTATTGCCATTTGGTCTCGCTCCTCTGTTATCGCCGCGTCCCTGTCTGTCACCGTTATTGTTACGGTTATTATTATATCCGCCTTCTCCGTTATTATTTCTGTATGGGCGGTCTCCCTGTGGACGTGCTGGTCTGTCGCCGTTGCCACGGTTGTTGTTATTTCTTGCCGGACGGTCTCCCTGCGGTCTTCTGTCCTGCGCAGGTCTTGCAGTTCTCTCCTGCTGACGCATCTGCTCATAAACGTTCTCTGTCGGCTTCTTGAACACTCTCTCCTGTGTTGGCTGAATAGTTTCTGCCGGTTCTGCTGTCTTCTTCTCCTCCGTCTTCGGTGCCGGTTCCGCGGTCTTGCCTGCGTTCGGATTTAAGAGGCTGTCAAAGTACTTTCTCATATCCTGCCCGGACATGGCCTGCTTCGGCTGCTGTACCCCTCTTCCCTGCTGCGGGCGGTCTCCCTGTGGACGTCTTGCTCCGTCTGCACGGTCCGGGCGCTGGTTTCTCGGTCCCTGGTTCGGTCTTCTGTTTCCGTTTCCATGGCCTGCGTTCTGTCTGCTGTACTGTGCGTTGAAAACAGCTGTGATGCTGGATTTCTTCTTCGGTCTCTCATGTTCAGAAGACTCCCCGCTCTTTGATGCTTCCTTCGGCTGTTCCGCCTTCGGTGCAGCGACTGGCTTTGCCTCTGCCTTCGGTGCCTGCTCTGCCTGTGTTTTTACACTCTTTTTGTACTTTTTACGGATAATGTCCTGTGCCGCATCCTCAATGTTGCTGCTCGCAGACTTCACCTCGTATGCGGTACCGCCTAATGCTTCTATAATTTCCTGTGATTTTATTTCCAATTCTTTTGCAAGTTCATGAACTCTCATTTTTGCCATATATTCTGACTCCTCCATTATTCAGTTGTTGTCTGTTTCAATTTGTCTTCTATGGAACGCGCAAGCCCTTCATTTACAATTGCAAGTGATGCACGAAATTCTTTTCCGATACAGTGTCCTAATGTTTCTTTGTCAGAATAAATATACATAGGAACTTCATAGAAATCCGTCATATTTGTAAACATCTTCTTTGTATTATCTGAGGAATCCCCCGCCACGATCACGAGGCAGGCCTTTCCTTCCTTCACTGCTTTTTCCGTCGAAAACTCACCACTTACGACACTACCGGATTTGGCTGCAATGCCTAACATGGACAAAACTTTATCTGGTCTCAAATTCTTCCATCTCCTTTGTCAGCATCTCGTATACATCCTTCGGAATCGCCATCTTGAACGAGCGCTCTAATCCTTTCCCTTTCACTGCCTTCTTAAGGCACTCACTGTTCGGGCAGATATAAGCTCCCCTTCCGTTCTTACGTCCGGTTGTATCCAGTAAAATTTCTTCTTCCGCTGTCTTAATGATTCTTAACATTTCCTTCTTAGGCTTCATCTCTCCGCAGCCTATGCATTGACGCATCGGAATCTTTTTATTTGCCATAATCTGTCTGTCCCTCGATTACTCTTCCTCTGAATACTCTGTTCCATCCTCTGAATACTCACCGTTGTCGTAGTCCGCATCTTCCTGATACTCGCCATCCTCATCGTAGTATTCATCATCTTCATATTCGTTCTCATAATCATAGAAGTCACCGGCTTCTCTCGCCTGTGTCTCGCTCTTGATATCAATCTTGAATCCTGTCAGTCTTGCTGCCAGTCTTGCGTTCTGTCCTTCCTTACCGATTGCAAGGGATAACTGATAATCCGGTACGACAACCTTTGCAGCCTTCTCCTCTGCATCTGCGATAACAGAGATAACCTTCGCCGGGCTTAATGCATTCTCGATTAACATTGCGGCATTCTCATTCCAGGTGATGATATCAATCTTCTCACCACGAAGCTCATTTACGATGGCATTGACTCTGGCACCGTTCATACCGACACATGCTCCAACCGGATCGACATCCGGGTCATTGGACCATACAGCAATCTTTGTTCTGCTTCCTGCTTCACGGGCGATTGCCTTAATCTCAACCGTACCGTCCCTTACCTCTGCAACTTCGGACTCGAACAGACGTTTTACCAGCTCCGGATGGGTTCTGGAAACTAATACCCTTGGACCCTTGGAGGTAGCTTTCACCTCAAGAATATACACCTTGATACGCTCTGTCGGCTGGAATACCTCACCTTTTACCTGTTCATTCTCTGTCAGGATTGCGTCTACCTTACCAAGGTTGATGCTGACATTTCTTCCGACATAACGCTGAACGATACCGGTTACAATATCCTTCTCCATACTGTAATACTCATCAAAAAGGATCTTTCTCTCTTCCTCACGGATTTTCTGTAAGATCACGTTCTTGGCATTCTGTGTGGCGATACGTCCGAACTCTTTGGATTTTACTTCGATATTGACGATATCATCGAGTTCATATTTGGAATCGATCATCTTTGCATTGACAAGACTGATCTCCTCTACCGGGTTCTCGACGGTCTCTACAACCTTCTTTTCCTGAAATACATGATATTCGCATGTCTCCGGGTCGATGTTCACCTTTACGTTATCAGAAGTACCGAAATGGTTCTTACATGCTGTGATGAGGGAATTCTCGATTGCCTCTAACAGCGTCTCCTTGCTGATATTTTTTTCCTGTTCTAATATTGTTAATGCTTCTAACAGTTCATTATTGGTACTCATTTTATTCCTCCTTATTCTGTTCTCTTTTCTCTATATTCTTTAAAAGTCAAATGCAAGACGGATCAGCGCGATATCTGCTTTGTCAAACGTAAGCTCTTCGCCATCCTCCTGCTCGATTGTTACCGTATTGGCATCATAGGCTTTCAGGATCCCGTAAAATTCTTTTTCACGGTTGATAGCACGGTATGTACGGATCTCTAATTCCTTTCCCATGCTTCTCACATAATCCTTCTCTTTCTTCAATGGTCTTCCAAGACCCGGAGAGCTCACTTCAAAGGTATAGGAACCTTCTACATAATCCTCTCTGTCAAGAATCTCATTCATTTCCCTGGATACATCTGCGCAATCGTCGGAAGTGATTCCGCCTTCTTTGTCAATGTAAACCCGTAAATACCAGGTACTACCCTCTTTGACATATTCCACATCCACAAGTTCAAAGTTTCTTCGGTCTAAAATCGGGGTGATGAGTTCTTCGGTGCGTGCTTCATACATCTCTTTTTTCGACATGTGTACACCTCTTCCTTCCATATTCAGTTTTTTCGTGTTCCGTCACGCTGCTGTCTCCTAAACATAAATTGAGAGAGGGTTTTGCCCTCTCTCAATCAAGTCAACGTGTTAACATAAATAAAGTAACACTCTTTCTTCTATTTTGCAAGCTTTTTATTGAAAAAAGCATTTAAAAATGCCAGAAACAATGTTTCTGGCATTCCGGGTTGGGCTGTTATAAAAATAACAGAGCAGTTCGTAGGGGAATCGAACCCCTGATTCCGCCGTGAGAGGGCGGCGTCTTAACCGCTTGACCAACGAACCGTGTTGCTCATTTAATATAACACAGAGTAAAAAATAATGCAAGCACTTTTTTACTATTTTTTTAATTTTTTTGAATTTTTTATATTGAATCCTAAATTCAGACAATAATACAATAGATTGCACGCTCTGCAAACATTCTATTGTCATGAACAGAATAATGCCGGCAGTTCTCCCACCGGCATTACACTTACATGCTCTGGTTCATTTCTTCTAATGCCCGGAGCAGTTCCTCTGTATCAATTTCAGAAATTGCATTCAGCGTCTTTTCCAGTGTCCCTACCCTGTCGCCGCCGTGCTCACTGCATCCGACGCCACAGGTCATGCAGTTGTGGGTACACTCCTGCTTCAGCTTTTCTTCCTTTGTCATCGCTTAATCCTCGTATCCGTTTGGATTGTTCTTCTGCCATCTCCAGGAATCTGCGCACATATCTTCGATTCCATACTGGGCTACCCAGCCAAGCTCTTCTTTTGCTTTGGTCGGATCACAGTAGCATGCTGCAATATCGCCAGGTCTTCTCGGTTTGATCACATATGGTACTTTTACGCCAGTTGCCTTCTCAAAGTTCTTTACGATGTCAAGAACGCTGTAACCATGACCGGTACCGAGGTTGTAAATGCAAAGTCCTGCATTTTCCTCAATCTTCTTCAGAGCTTTCACATGCCCGAGTGCAAGGTCTACAACATGGATGTAATCTCTCACGCCCGTTCCGTCCGGCGTATCGTAATCATCGCCGAAGACACCAAGCTCTTTTAATTTGCCAACTGCAACCTGTGTTACATATGGCATAAGGTTATTCGGGATGCCGTTCGGGTTCTCGCCAATTGTTCCGCTCTTATGGGCACCGATCGGGTTGAAGTAACGGAGCAGGATTACGTTCCATTCCGGATCTGCTTTCTGGATGTCAGTTAAGATCTGCTCCAACATGGACTTGGTCCAGCCATATGGATTGGTGCACTGTCCCTTCGGGCAGTTCTCTGTGATCGGGATCTCTGCCGGATCACCATATACGGTTGCAGAGGATGAGAAGATGATGTTTTTGCAGTTATGTTGTCTCATCACATCTACCAATGTCAGAGTTCCTGCGATGTTGTTGTTGTAGTATTCCCAAGGTTTTGCTACAGACTCTCCGACCGCTTTCAGTCCTGCGAAGTTGATGCAGCTGTCGATCTGCTCGTTCTCGAAGATCTCATTTAAGATGGCTCTGTCTAAAACATCGCCTTTGTAGAATTTTACTTCTTTGCCTGTAATTGCCTTTACTCTCTCTAAGGATTTCTCAGATGAATTGCACAAGTTGTCAAGTACGACTACGTCGTATCCTGCATTCTGCAATTCCACACATGTATGGCTGCCGATGTATCCGGCACCGCCTGCTACTAATATTGCCATTATTATTCCTCCTTGTTTTGCGAAGCAAAATCCGAGCCCCTCACGGCGAGGAGAGGAATTTGCCTCCTTATGTGTCTGCCTTTATGTTTTCACATGGGTACATCTTACCCCACCGCAAAGGAAATGTACAGAGTAAAATGTATAAATTCTATGTAAAAATGTTGCAGGTTGAGGGTTGGATCCTTATAATGTTAGGTAGTTGGGGCGAAACTCTACCAAAGGCTATGAGGATTGGGAAGTTTTTGAGGAGTTTCGCTTCTAAATATCTAGAGATATCCTAGTTGTGACACTTCAACGTATATTCTCTAGTACCCGTTTTGTTTGCATCAGTACATAATCTTTATAATGCAAATTCAATTTTCCAGAAATGTAAAATCAACACAGAAAGGAATCCGCATCCCATGAATCAGAATTACAAGAATTCGTACAAAGTCACAGAGAAGGAGCTCGTCTCTTTATCGGTTTATAATGTCGGTTTTCAGAAGTGTGATCCGCTGTATCAGTGGGGACCCGGGGTGCGGGATCATTATCTGATTCATTATATTATTTCAGGGAAGGGCTATTATAAGACAGGAAATCTGGTTTATGCACTTACAGCAGGGAGTTCCTTTCTGGTGTACCCGAACACCGAGGTGCTGTATTATGCTGATGAAGCGGATCCATGGGAATATGCGTGGGTTGGTTTTACCGGGAGCGATGCTTCGATGATTTTGAAAGCGACAGATTTTACGCCAGAGAAGCCGGTGATTCTTGCCACACCACTCGGAGACGCAATCCACAGGCAGATTCTTCATATTTATGATGCAAGAGGAAATGAATTCGAACATGCGGTTGAGATGACCGGGCGGCTTTATACGATGCTCGCCATGTTTATGCACGGTGCCACCTCAAATAATACGCAGAATACCGCCAACAGCTATGTGCAGAAGGGGATTGAATATATTTCTTCCAATTATTCTTACCATATTACCGTAGAGGACATCGCCTCTTATGTCGGATTGAGCAGAAGCCAGCTATTCCGGTCTTTTGAATCGGTGTTAGGACAGTCTCCGAAGGAATATCTGACAGGTTTTCGGATGAAACAGGCTTGTTATCTGTTGGAGCATTCGGATCTCTCTGTGACAGCAGTTGCAAACTCAGTCGGGTTTGATAATGGACTTTATTTTTCCAAGACCTTCCATAAAGAAAAACAGATGTCGCCGTCTGAGTTCCGGGCTGCCCGCAGAAATTCCTGACATTTAAGCCTCCGCATATGATCAAAGCAGCTCCAGGTCTTACGCTTTCTCTTTCATCCAGCACTGCTTAAGTTCAACATTCTGCACAGCAAAAAATACCCCGGAAGTATTCAAACTTCCGGGGTATTTTAAAGTTCGTTCTCGGATTAAGCTACTGCTTTCTTAGCAACTTCTGCAAGTGCTGCAAATCCTTCTGCATCGTTAACAGCCATCTCTGCTAACATCTTACGGTTGATGTCGATACCGGAAACTTTTAATCCGTGCATCATCTGGCTGTAAGAGATTCCGTTCATT
>ERZ773107.3127-NODE-3127-length-11126-cov-3.434017_pt1 | contig 11126 bp, 11 predicted proteins | sample MGYA00580571_ERZ773107 | MGnify/ENA primary metagenome ERZ773107 (study PRJEB29015, sample SAMEA2737843) | human gut metagenome | biome: human gut; feature: human-associated habitat; material: faeces | place: China | collected 2012 ... | reverse complement strand
TACCTCGTACCAGTGATAGCCCGCTTCCATAAGTACCCGCTGTGTGAGCTTCGTCACTGCATACTCCTGCTCTTCATCCGGCAAAAGTTCGGTCGGCTCCCCTGCTTCCCTGTGCTTCTCATCTTCCCTGTAACGCTCATAAAATGGTGTCCCCTCTTCAATCATCAGGGAATAAGCTGAAAGATGCTCCGGTTTTAAGGCAAGCACTTTCTTTAAAGTATCGGAAAAAGTTTCCAGGGTCTGTCCCGGCAATGCACTCATCAGATCCACATTGATATTGGAGAATCCGGCTTTTCTTGCCAGATCATACGTCTTTAAAAACTGTTCCCACGTGTGGATCCTGCCTAAGAGTGCAAGCTCCTCATTGTGTGCGGACTGTAACCCGATACTGATACGGTTGATGCCTGCCTCCCTGTAGCGGACAAGTTTGTGCGCCGTGGCAGTCCCCGGGTTACACTCGATCGTGATCTCTGCATCGTGCTCCACCGCAAAGGCTTCCCGCACAGTATGAAGGATCCTCACGATTTCCTCCTCATCCAGCCAGGACGGAGTCCCTCCGCCGATAAAAATAGTCGTAATTTTTCTGTCCGGATACAGGGCACCATAATAGATGATTTCTTTTTGCACGGCATCCACATAGCGCCTCTGTGTCCTGTTATCCGCCGGGAATGACAGAAAATCACAATAATCACACTTTTTTACACAAAACGGGATATGTATATACAGTTCAAGTTCTTTCTTTTCCATTTTTCACCTTTTCTCTCGATCGGCCTGCTTTCGCTGTTATCGAATGATATAGAAACTTCTTTCTCTCACTTGCCTGGTTGTTCCTGATTCACATATATTTTAACTTATATATAACTGCAAATGGCAGATTTTACAATTCACTGTAAAATCTGCCATCTTCTTTTTTCCTGTCAGACACAGATCTTCCTGCATCACCTTTTAAGAATTTTCCTGCGTTTCATTTGGTTACAGATTGATTCTAGTCTTCATCCAGCTTTAATACGCTCATAAACGCTTCCTGCGGAATCTCCACATTGCCGACCTGACGCATACGCTTCTTGCCTTCCTTCTGTTTCTCTAAAAGCTTCTTCTTACGTGAGATATCACCGCCGTAACACTTCGCCAGGACGTCTTTTCTCACAGCGCGGACGGTCTCTCTCGCGATCACCTTGCCGCCGACTGCCGCCTGGATCGGGATCTCAAACAGATGTCTCGGGATCTCTTCCTTCAGGCGCTCACACATTCTTCTGCCTCTCTCGTAAGCGCTGTCCTTAAAGACAATGAAGGAAAGGGCATCCACCTGCTCCTTGTTGATCAGGATATCTAACTTCACAAGCTCGGACGGCTCGTAACCCTTCAGCTCATAATCGAAAGACGCATAACCTCTTGAGCGTGATTTCAGTGCATCAAAGAAATCATAAATAATCTCATTCAGCGGCAGCTCATACTTTAACAGCGCTCTCGTTTCCTCTAAATACTCCATGCTCAGGTACACACCACGGCGCTCCTGGCAGAGTGTCATGATCGCTCCGACGTAGTCTTTTGTCACCATGATCTCCGCGGATACGATCGGTTCCTCCATGTATTCGATCTCGGACGGATCCGGAAGGTTCGACGGGTTCGTCAGCTCGATCACTTCCCCGTTTGTCTTATGTACCTTGTATACAACACCCGGTGCAGTTGTGACCAGATCCAGATTGAACTCTCTCTCCAGACGTTCCTGGATAATCTCTAAGTGCAGCAGACCGAGGAATCCACAGCGGAATCCAAAGCCTAATGCAAGGGAAGTCTCCGGCTCGAACTGCAGCGATGCATCGTTGATCTGCAGCTTCTCTAATGCATCCCTCAAATCCGGATACTTCGCGCTGTCTGCCGGATACAGACCGCAATATACCATCGGGTTGACCTTCTTGTAACCCGGAAGTGCTTCGTCACACGGTCTGTCCGCATTCGTCACGGTATCACCCACACGGGTATCCCGCACGTTCTTGATGCTCGCACAGATATAGCCAACCATACCTGCGGAAAGCTCGTCACATGGGATAAACTGTCCGGCACCAAAATAGCCGACCTCTGTCACTTCATCCATCGCGCCTGTCGCCATCATCCGGATACGGTCACCGACCTTTACGGTTCCCTCCTTGATCCGGCAGAATACAATCACGCCCTTATAAGAATCATATAACGCGTCAAAAATCAGTGCTTTTAACGGTGCCGTCGGATCTCCCGTCGGCGCCGGGATCTTCGTCACGATCTGCTCTAATACCTGATCGATATTAAGACCGGTCTTTGCCGAGATACGCGGTGCATCCTGTGCCTCAATTCCGATGACATCCTCAATCTCCTGAATGACTTCATCCGGCTGTGCGCTCGGAAGGTCAATCTTATTGATTACCGGCATTACATCGAGGTCATGGTCTAACGCAAGGTACACGTTCGCTAATGTCTGTGCCTCCACGCCCTGTGCCGCATCCACGACAAGGATCGCGCCATCACATGCCGCAAGGCTTCGCGATACTTCATAGTTGAAGTCGACATGTCCCGGTGTATCAATCAGATTGAAAATATATTCCTCCCCGTCCTTCGCCTTATATATAATACGGACCGCCTGGGATTTGATTGTAATCCCGCGCTCCCTCTCAAGTTCCATGTTGTCTAACACCTGCGCCTGCATCTCACGGCTTGTGAGCGTGCCGGTGCTCTCTATGATACGATCCGCCAGCGTTGATTTGCCGTGGTCGATATGTGCAATAATGCAAAAATTCCGAATCTTACTCTGATCGACTGCCACTCTTTTTCCTCCAAAATATAAAACATTGCTCAACTATCATATAATAAAAACGCTTTTTTCGTCAAGCGGGAAATCAGCCCTCTGTAAGCAACAATTCAATATCTTCCAGTGAGTCCACACACGCGGTCAGCTTTTTGCGGAGTGCTGCATCCGGCTTCGTCTGATCCGGCACCATCACGACCTGACAGCCTGCACGGTATGCACTCTCGACGCCGTTCGGGGAATCTTCCACTGCCATGCAGGCTTCCGGTGCAAGCCCTAACTTACTGCACGCGTATGTGTATGTATCCGGTGCCGGTTTTCCACAGGACACCATGGTCGCACAGATGATTTCGTCGAAATACTCATATAACCCTATTTTCTTCAGATAACGCGCTGCACGCTCCTCATCATTCGCTGTCGCGATCGCCCTTTTGATCTGATGCTCTTTTAACCATGTAAGGATCTCTTTCGCGCCTTTTTTCAGTTCGATCCCGTTCTCCTCCATGCATTTCTCCACAAGTTCTTTTCTGTAATTGCGGATTGCCGTATAGTCAAGCTTTGGATCGTTCATCATCTCTTTCAGCCGCTCCGGCGCATACGGTCTTCCAAGTGACCGCAGGGAGAGCACCTGTTCGTCTGTGATATGATACCCGAACTTTTCCAGTGCGAGCGGCCAGCATGTCCTGTAGTATTTTTCCGTGTCGATCAGGGTGCCGTCGAGATCGAAGATCACTGCTTTTATTTTTGTATTCATCATTTCACCATCTTTTCGTATTTTTATATATGTCGTTATTTTGTCGTCTGCTGCACATTCCTATGCATTCCCAATTCCTATGCTGTCGGGATATTGACACTCCACAGATACTGCTCCCCTTTTCCCCAGAGCAGCAGCTCCTTCATCTGGTCGTCATACTCTTCCCCCGGCGTGAATTCCTCTAAAATATGTAAAAGATATGTCTCCTTCTCATCTTTCGGCGTGATGGAGGGTATTTTTTCCGTAATCAGTTCCTTTAGCTCTAACGGCTTGCAGTCGTCCGGGATCTCTACCCCGGCGATCTTGGTCAAAAGTCCTGCACCGTAATAGAATTCGTAGTTGCCTAACATAATAGCTTTTTGCATGTTGCATTTTAAAATCACGCTCTGGCGTGCGATGGATGTTACCATGGGGTGTGCCTTTCTTTCAAATAGATCTAATACCTTTCTATTTTATTCTCTTCTGGCTTTTTCGTCAAACATCCATTTCCGGCTGCGCTAAAAAATGCTATTATTTGAAAAAACATCACTCTGCCGCCATATGCATCAAAAAGTAATACATGGATCCCACACTCTTCCCAAGTGCCATAAAGAGCATGATCCATGGCAGGCCTTCTTTGATCCGGAATCTGCGGAAGAGGATTGGGAAAGTGTTTAGGATCTCAGCGAGCGCGACGGCAATACAGCCGACGAAAATCCCGGCGCTTAAGCCGAACAGCATGAGAAGACCTCTTCCGAGAGGAAGCGGCAGCCCGGTGAAGACGGAGATCAGATTCCCTACAATCCCGCCGAACACGATCATGTTTTCAAACAGGACAGTGTGTTTTGCAAGGTTACATTTCGCGATCATACGTGGGACGACACCGATCACAATGATGAAGGCGAAGGTTCCAGCCGCCACCGCACCACCCGCCGCAAGTCCGATAAACCCTAAAAACAAATGTCTAATCCACATCGATACTGTGTCCCTTTCTTCCCGCATTCTCAATAAACGCCGTGTCCAGATCGCTCTCGTATTTGCGCATCTCGATCTGAATTGGCGTCGGGTCGTGCGTGATTTTCTTGCGGCCTACATGGTTGAAGAAAATGAGGATGCCAAACGACAGACCGATGGAATAACAAATTTCAAGCTCAGTCACACCGTCTGATTCTATCCCTGTCACCTGATGGTAAAATTTGGCAAACACGTCCCCGACCCCCACATCGTTGTTGAACGCCATGATGGTAAATGCCGCCCCGAAGAAGATGAGAATACAAAGTACGATTGTTTTTGTGATATTCACCCACTCCGGCTTCTCCGGGAACGGCACATATTCTATGATAAAATCGGTCTCGCCCTCGTTTGAGATCTCAAGCTCCGGGTAGTCTTTATGGATCTCTTCCATAATTTTTAACACGGATACCACGACTAACTGGTTTTTCCTGCTGCCGGTGTTCTCCCGGAAGGTATAGATTTTTTTCTGCTTCAACTGGCGCAGCGCCGCCTCATCGGTGCACTCCATATCCGCGATATCGGAAAGCCGGACCTGCCTGTCCCAAACGACTGTATTCCGCCCTATTTTCAAATGAAGGGTAGTGGTCTTTCTCATGCCGTTACCTCATCATCCACAAAGTCTTCCATCTCCTGCACCAGCACACCCTCCTTTGGAACACTCTCTTTTCTCCCCTTCCAGAAATACAGGGCAGCTGTCCCTGCCACAATGCACACGAGCAGGAAAATGATGCAGATGCGGTATTTTTTTCTGTCCATAAAAGTTCCTTCTTTCCTTTTTGTCTTTTTCTAGGGATAGTGTCTCTCGTTTCCCGAAAATTATACGTTTTCTTTCACACTGCTCATTGCTTTTTCCCCGGAAACATGTTACTTTCTTATAGGAATATTTATTACTCCCCGGAGACAGCATTTCCTGCATACATTCCGGATCTGTAATGAATATTTTTTTACTGTCTGGAAAATAGAATCTGATTCTTCGGGCAGAATAGATATCAGGACAATAAAAAATATACTTTATAGGTTTTTCATTTCCCTGAGTAAAAAGAGAGGAAATCAGCTATGGCTGTAACAAAGGAAATATTAACGCTCGCCGTAGAGACCGGGGATGCCCTGCTTCGCAACGGCGCTGAGGTCTACCGCGTGGAGGACACGGTTCTTCACATTTTAAAAGCATATGAGATCACTGACTGCGATGTATATGTACTGTCAAACGGTATTTTTGCCAGTGCAAATGAAAGCAAAGAAGACGCGTGTAGTATGATAAGGCATGTGCCGCTCGGAAGCACCCATCTTGGCCGGATTGCTGCTTTAAACCAGCTTTCCCGTGAAATCTGCTCCCATGAATGTTCCCTGCGCGATGCGTGGGTACGCCTTGAGGAATGTAAGTCAATCCCGAATTATTCCAAACTCACGAATATTTTTTTCTGTGGGCTCGGAAGTGCCGGATTTAGTTATCTGTTTGGGGGCACGGCTCTCGATGCCTTTGTCGCTTTTTTTATCGGACTTGTTTTGCAGATCTTTCTGTTCGTCTCCGACAAGCATCTGGAATCGAAGTTCATCACGAATATATTAGGAAGTGCGATCGTAACTTTTTTGAGCATTCTGACTTTGTCAACAGGACTTCCCATTTTACAGGATAAAGTCGTCATCGGTGACATTATGCCGCTTGTCCCTGGAATTGCCTTGACAACTTCGATCCGCGACTTTTTTAACGGCGATTATCTTTCCGGCGCGATCCATATGTTAGATGCGATCCTGACTGCCTTTTCCATTGCGGTCGGTGTCGGCGCTGTCATCACAATTTATCGCCTGATCACAGGAGGTACTCTGTTAGCATGATTCAGTTTCTTGTAAGTTTATTGGCAACGTTATCGTTTGCTGTTTTATTTTCTGCTCCGCAAAAAGAACTGCTGTTCTGCGGACTGACCGGTGCGATCGGCTGGATGGTCTATATCATAAGCTTAGACCTGCATACCAACGCTGCCATTGCCAACCTGATTGCCACCTTAACCCTTACACTTGTGGCGCGTACCCTTTCTGCCATCCGCAGGAATCCGGTTACGATTTATCTTCTGACCGGCATTTTCCCGCTTGTCCCGGGAGCCGGTATTTATTACACTTCCTACTATTTTATTATGGGAGATATGTATCAGTTTTCCCAATACGGGATCAGCACCATCAAGGTTGCCGGTTCGATCGTGCTCGGTATTATTTTTGGATTTGCGCTTCCCCAGAAGCTTTTTAACGGGCTGTCACATCTGATTCACCGGGAACATGGAGCTATTCATTAGAATAAGGAATGCCTGCTCTGTAACTATTTCTAGTCCGAAACAGCTGATGTATGCTTCGTGTCTTTTCATTGTAACAACAAAAACCATGTGATACAGACTTTTCAAAAGCCTTGCATCACATGGTTTTCTTTTTTCATATTTCAATCATAAACCTTAGCCCTTCACACCGCCAAGTACCATACCTTTTTCCAGCTTCTTAATGAAGAATGGGAACGCAATTAGGATTGGTAATGTTGCTGCTACGATGACGCAGTACTGTAACAGTCCTTTGTCGTAGTTCGGTGTGGCAGCCTTTAAATAATCGGTCGCATTCGCTGTGATCTTCTTTACCCACAGCTGTAATGGCCAATACTCCGTATCGTTCGGCACATAAATGGAAGCTTCGAACCAAGAGTTCCATTTCATGATAGCCGTGTTGATCGCGGTTACTAATGCCATACCTTTGCACTGCGGCCACATAACCTTGAACATGATAGCGAGATGACCTGCTCCGTCGATCTCTGCAGCTTCGACATAGGACTTGTCAACCTGTGCGAAGGAGTTCATTACAAGGAGCATAAACACGGCGTTCGTACATCCCGGGATAATTAAGGACCATCTGGTTCCTGTCATGCCAAGTGCACGGATGACCATGTAGGTCGGAACCGTACCACCATTGAACATGGTTGTAAATACGCAGTACAGGATCATAAAACCGCGGAGCTTTGTAGCACGGCTTAAAATATAGCCTGCAAAAATATTCATCACCAGTCCGAGGAGTGTTCCACCAATTACATAAATAATCGTGTTCATATAGCCGGAGATAATGGAGGAATCCTGGAATAATAACTTGTATCCGTTTAAGGTGAAGCCACCTACCGGTTTCCATACCATTCCTTCATGGGATAGTAAGGTAAACCCATCGGAAACGGAACACATTACTACATGCCACAGAGGGATGATGCAGATAAATGCCACGAGGGCGATCACTGCCATGATCGCGATATCTGCAACTGTTCCCCAGAATCCAGGGTGTACGACCATGGATAATTTCTGGTTCTGCTCTTCAATCTTCTCACGCATCTTTTCCATTTTACGTTCTTCTCTTCTTGTCATATCTGTCTCCCTCCTTCCTAGTATAATGAGTATCCGGTTGCCTTGTTATTCAGCTTGTTGGAGATCAGCAGGAGTGCTGTACCAAGCAGGGACTGGAATAATCCGGATGCGGTGGACAGACCATAGTCAATCTTGGAACCGAATGCCATACGGTATGTATAAGTATAAAGTACATCTGTCACGTTATAAGTAGTCGGCATATAGAGGATCAGGATCTTGTCCCAGCCAACCATGAACATCGTTCCGACTGCCAGCGTCAGCTGCATCATGCAGAGTGGAATCAGAGAAGGAATGACAATATGCCATACTCTCTGCCAACGATTTGCACCGTCAAGCGCTGCTGCTTCTTTTAATTCTCCATTGACATTGGAGATTGCGGTTGTCTGAATGATGGAGCCCCAGCCCATTCCGATCCAGACATTCATCAATGCGTAAATAATCCAGAATACCGGGATCTGGTTGTCTGCCAGCCAGTTCTTATTCTCCAGTCCGAGAACAGAAGATAAGATCAATGTGATCGGACCGTCTTTTCCCATGAACTGCTGTAACAGGTTACATACAACGACGGTTGATACGAAGTTCGGCATGTAAGAAATCAACTGTGCCACACGACGGAACGGAATCCATCTTGCCTCGGAGAAGAGGATTGCCAGAATGATTGGCGGCAGGAATCCGATCACCAGGTTTAAGACTGCCATCGCTGCCGTATTTCGGAACGCCAAAAGGAACGCAGATCCGGAAAACAGCTTCACAAAGTTGTCCATGCCAACCCATGGGCTGTGGAACCAGCCAAGCTTTACTTTATAATTTTCAAATGCCATCAGGATACCTGTCATCGGGATATAACTGAAAATAAACAGGTAGACTGCCAACGGAATGAACAGGAAATAAATGGTCTTGTTCTTCTTCCAGTCTTTTTTCCAGGACATTCTTTTTGCAAGTGTATTGTCAGAAATGTCTTTGTTTTTCTTCTTTGCTGCCATTTGCCGCTCCTTTTTCTTGTTAAGAGGCACCCTGCCTGTGACAGCAGGGTGCCCCGGGTTTTTATTGCGTTTTACTGCTTTTCAATCTTTGCTTTTCTTTATCTTGCACGGTCGATGACTGCCTGCAGTGCTGCCTGGCTGGACTGCCAGTCAATTGCATCGATCTCTGCACAGAAGTTCTCCCATGCCGCATCATCTGTCACATCATAAGTTCCCATGATATACTGTGGCAGCCACTGTGCTACTGCTGTCTGGAAATCACTGCCCATTGTGCTGTATGCGGATGCATCCTCTGCAGAAAGCTGGGATGTAATGTCGCCCTGGATCTGGCCGGAATCCTCATACATAGTCCACGTCTCGAACTGTTTCTTCATGGTATCAGAGTAACCTCTTTCATCCCGGTTTCTCGAAATACCGCATAATCTGTATGCAACTGCAGCTTCATCACGGTTCTCGTTATCATAGATCAAAGAGGAATCCTTCACCGGAATTCCATCCTCTCCCATAGAATACGCTCCGTTCGGAAGACCAAGATCTACATATTTCTGATACCAGTCTTCATCACCACTTGCAGATGCCATGATTTCATCTGAAATACCTTTGCTGAATAATAAGCTTCCCTCGTCGCTGTAGAAGTAATCAATGGCTGTCAGTAAGGATGCAATGTCCTTATCCTCTGCTTTATCTGTCACTACCCAGGAAGTTCCAAGATATCCGGTAGAATAGTAGGTGGTAGGCTTGATATTCTGAACGGATGCATCACCATATTCGTCATTAATCGGAGATGCACATGCATATACAACTGCATTTGCTGTGAGCGGATTGGATCCGTCTCCTGCAAGTCCATCTAATAACTGGGATGCAAGGCCATACCAGAGACCACAGGAACCTGTATAGACCGTAGTTGCGTCAATCATAAAGAACATATCTCCTGCTCTCTCAGCAAAGCTCGGGTCAATCCAGCCATTTTTATACCAATTTGTCATACACTCTGTGTAAGCACGCATTCCCTCACTTGTAGCACCGAATGCAATATTTCCATCTGCATCCAGATACATGCCACCACCAATACCTCCGAATCCGGTTAATAAATCTCCTGTGAGCATTGCGCCCTGATATGGTAACTGCATGCAATAACCATCTACACCATTTGCAGCAAGTCCATCTACATATCCCTTGAAGATATTCATCATCCATTCCCAGTCAGAGATATAGATTGGATCTGTATTGCCGGATGGAAATACGACATCGTCCACCCAATCCTTTGTTCCATCTTCATTCTCGACCCATTCTCCGTGGAAAGCTTCCCCTGTCTCCGGGTTGGTTCCATAATCCACGATCCAGTCACGACGGTACATATATCCGCCCCACGGATCTGCAAGATCCTTGTTACCAGAGTAGATCTGAATGTATTTCTGTTCTCCGTCTACCTCATTGGTTGCAATGAACTCCGGGTGTTCTGCCAGCCATGCCTTATAATTTGGCATATAGGCATTCACATAATCGGTCAGATCCAGTGTCCAGCCATCCTCATAGAGCTGACCGGCAGACTCACTTGCAAACTGAAGATTTAAAACATCCGGATAGTCACCTGTTGCGATCAGTGTATTGACATAGTCACTCTCAGATCCTGCTGTCGGTGCCCAGATATCCCAGTCAAGCTTCACCGCATTGCCATCTCCCTTGGCATCCCATTCCATATCTTCCCAGTATTCGATTGCCGGATATTCATCGTAGTCGTCATACTGATCCAGCGTGATAGCCGTCAGTGCAAGCATAGAAAAATCAGTGTCTTTGCCGGATGTATCCGGTACCGAGCTGCTGTCTGATCCGCTCTCGGTTCCTGTTGTGTTTCCAGAATTGCCGCTGTCTGTTTTACCGCCACAACCTGCAAACATTCCTGTGAGCATCGTTGCACATAATGCAAGAGCCAGGGTACGTGCTGCATTTTTTCTCTTCATATTGTTTTCCTCCCTTTTACATTCCGGTTTCCGTTACCGCCATGTTTCCATGTGACCTGCAGTGTTTTATTTCTACACATGTCCTCGGAATGTCGTTTCATTTGGTACCTTAAGTATATTAAATATTTCTAAAAATGCTTACACCATTTCCGACCAATGAGGTTCTCAATTTCCGATTATTCTTTTTCAAATTCATGGTTGTCGAGGTGTCTACGCTGCCGGTCGATCGGTAGTGTGAGCCGGGATTGGGTGGGGCTTCATAAACTACATTCC
>ERZ773107.3122-NODE-3122-length-11142-cov-7.327861_pt1 | contig 11142 bp, 8 predicted proteins | sample MGYA00580571_ERZ773107 | MGnify/ENA primary metagenome ERZ773107 (study PRJEB29015, sample SAMEA2737843) | human gut metagenome | biome: human gut; feature: human-associated habitat; material: faeces | place: China | collected 2012 ... | reverse complement strand
GGCCTGCCTATAGGCGGGCGTCCCCCGTGAAGCTGCGGGCCGCACATGTGCGGCCCCTGCTGCGCGGCAATTGATACTGCACGAAAGGAGCTGCCATGGACAAGGCTATATTTGAAACGGCCCATCTGGCGGCCCTGAACGACCAGCAGCGCGCGGCGGTGGAGGCGGTCAACGGCCCGGTGCTGCTGCTGGCGGTGCCGGGCAGCGGCAAAACCACCGTGCTCATCACCCGGCTGGGCTATATGACCGAGGTCTGCGGCATTGCGCCGGAAGCCATCCTGACAATGACCTACACCGTCGCCGCCACGCAGGAGATGCGCGCCCGGTTCGCGGCGCGGTTCGGCGGCGAATTGGCCGCACGGCTGGAGTTCCGCACTATCAACGGTGTGGCGGCGCGCATCATCGCGCTGTACAGCCGCATGTATGGCCGTACCCCGCCGGAACTCATCCGCAATGAGAGCGAGACCACGCCGCTGCTCATGCGGCTATGGCAGGACACAAACCACGAGTACCCCGCCGAGAGCACGGTCAAGGATCTGCGCACGGCCATCACCTACATTAAAAATATGTGCCTGACCGACGCGGAATTGGACGAGCTGGAAACCGACATTGAGAATCTGCCCGACCTGTACCGCGGCTACCAGAAGGCGCTGAAGGCCGCGCACAAAATGGACTACGACGACCAGCTCTGCTTTGCGCTGCAAATCCTGCGCGGTGCGCCCGCGGTTGCGGCGGCGTTCCGCAAGCGGTACAAGTATTTCTGCGTCGATGAGTCGCAGGATACGTCCAAGGTACAGCATGAAATTATCCGCGTGCTGGCGCAGGAAAGCGGCAATATCTTTATGGTCGGCGACGAGGACCAGAGCATTTACGGCTTCCGCGCCGCCTACCCCCAAGCGCTGATGGATTTTGAAAAGACCTATCCCGGCGCACAGATTTTGCTTATGGAGCAGAACTATCGCTCCACAGAGCCGATTCTGGAGGCTGCCAACCGCTTTGTGGCGCGCAACCGCTATCGCCGCCCCAAGACCATCGCACCGACGCAGGGCCCTGGCGCACCGCTGCAGATCGTCACCGTGCCGCGCCGCGCCGACCAGCTGCCATTCTTGTTCGAGACGGCGCAGCACTGCGATACCGGGACGGCGGTGCTGTTCCGCAACCACGAGAGCGCACTGCCCATCATCGACCTGTGCGAGCGGCGGGGCATCCCCTACGCCTGCAAGGCAGTGGACCAGACCTTTTTTACCAACAAGATCGTCCGCGATGTGACCGATATTTTCACGCTGGCCGCACACCCCGCGGATGGGGAAACTTTTCTGCGCTGCTACTACAAATTCGGTGTGCCCGTCACCCGCGCACAGGCGCTGTTTGCCTGCAATCAGGCGCGGCAGTACGGGCAGGGCTGCTGGACGGCCCTGCTGAATGAGGACAGCATCCGTCCGCGCACCCGCGCCGCCATGGCTGACGTGGTGGACGGTCTGGCGCGTCTGCCCAAAATGGCCGCGGACGATGCGGTGCGGTTCCTGGCCGACCAGCTGGGCTACGGCAAATATCTGGACAAAAACGGCATGGACCGCACGAAGCTGGCCGTGCTGGAAATGCTCGGCGCACAGGAGCCGACGCCGCGGCACCTGCTGCGTCGGCTGGAAAAGCTGCGCAGCATCATACAAAACCATGAGAATCCGCCCGGGTGCAGGTTTTTGCTTTCGACGATCCACTCAGCCAAGGGGCTGGAATATGACCGGGTCATTTTGTTGGATGTACTGGACGGCATTCTGCCCGCCAAGCCGGAGCTGTGCTGCCGCACGCCCGGCGAGACACAGCAGTATGAGGAGGACCGGCGGCTGTTTTACGTGGCCATGACCCGCGCGCGGCAGCAGTTGGTGCTGTTTGACTGCGCGGTTGAACCGTCCGGCTTTGTCGGCGAGGTACTCTCCCAGCTGCCAGGGCACCGCCGCCGGCAGGAGGTGGAGCCCGCGGGCCACCGCCCTGCCCCGCCGCCGGTGCGCAAGCCGCTGCCGCCGATAGACATTGCCGCCATCACCGAGGTTGGCGCCCATGTGCGCCATGCGGTGTTTGGCTCCGGCACGGTGGAAAGCGTCAGCGGCCCCCGCGTAACCGTGCGTTTTGCCGCAGGTGTGCGCACGCTGGACGCGGGCGTTGTGGCAGAACGACATCTGATGTGGAAAGAATGAGGTTACTTCATGAAAAAAATACTGCTCCTTGCCACCGGTGGCACGATTGCAAGCCGCCCCACCGCAGCGGGCGGGCTGGCCCCGGCTATCTCATCGGAGGAGCTGCTGGCCTGCGTGCCCGAGCTGGCCGATTTGTGCAGTGTGGACGCGGTGCAGCTCTTTAATCTGGACTCCACCAATGTCGGCCCGGCGCAGTGGCAGAGCATCGTGGCCTGCATCCGGGAAAATTACAGTGCCTACGATGGTTTTGTGATTGCCCACGGCACCGATACGATGGCCTACACCGCCGCCGCCCTGAGCTATATGGTGCAGAACAGCGCCAAGCCGGTGGTGCTGACCGGGAGCCAGAAGTCCATCTACAACCGCGACACGGACGCCCGCAACAATCTGTACCGCGCCTTTGTCTACGCGGTCAGTGACGGCGCGTGGGGCGTGCAGCTGGTGTTTGACAACAAGGTGATTCTGGGCACCCGCGCCCGCAAGACCCGCACCCGCAGCTTCAATGCGTTTTCCAGCATTGACTACCCGGAGACGGCGGTTTTCCGGGACACGCGGCTCATCCCCTTCCTGCGCTGCCCGGCAGAGCTGCCGCCGGTGCAGTTCTATGAAAAGCTCGACCCAGCGGTCTTTGTGCTGCGCCTTGTGCCGGGGATGCGGGCCGACATCATCCCGATGCTGGCCCCGCACTACCGTGCGCTTGTTCTGGAGAGCTTCGGCGTCGGCGGCCTGCCGGGCGGTGAGCATGGTGCTATGTTTGCCGAGCTGCGCCGCTGGTGTGAAAGTGGTCGGCTGGCGGTTTTCACCACGCAGGTCCCGCACGAGGGCTGCGACCTTGCTGTGTATGAGGTGGGCCGCGCCGTGGGCGAGCTGCCCGGCGTGCTGGAGGCCCGCGATATGACCCCCGAGGCCGTGGCCGTCAAGCTGATGTGGGCGCTTGGCCAGACCACCGACCGCACCGAGGCCATGCGCCTGTTTGAAACGCCGGTGGAGATGGACAGTATATGATTTTGGGGGCTACACGGTAGGGGCGGGCATTGCCCGCCCGCGGTGGTTGCCTGCAATAATGTTGTAAAAAAACAGCAGCCGCACGATGAAAATCGTGCGGCTGCTGTTTTTTGCTTATTTCAGCACTTCCACGGCGCAGGCGCCATAGCGGCCCAGCGTAACCTCGCCGCTGACGGACTTGCCGGTCAGCAGATCAAGGCCTGCGGGAACGGTGACGGTCTTGTCCGTCTCGGTGGTGTTGAGGTAGAAGTGGTACACTGCGCGCTCGTCCTCGCGGCAGTGGTACTCCACACCGTCGGGCAGGGTCTGCATCGTGCAGCCTGCCTGTTCCATGGCGGCGCGGAACACCTTGGCGTTGCCTGCGGCGTCCATGCGAGCGGCGATGTAGTAGGCTGTGCCCTTGCCGAAGGCGTGGCGGGTGGCAACGGCGTAATCCTTATAGAAATCCTCGCCGTAGGTGGCCAGAACCTCGGTGGAGTCGGCTGTTTCCAGCAGCTCGCAGTAGTCCTGAATGTCGGCGCGGCTGCCATCGGCAAAGAGGGCGGTGTTTTTCTCCCCGGGATACAGCGTGTCGAGCTCGGTGGCGGTTATGCCGAAAACCTCCCGCAGGCCGTCCCCGGGGAAGCCGCCCAGCCATGCCAGTGTGGCATCGTTGACATAGCCCAGCAGGTAGGTGCCGATGACCACACCGCCATTTTCAACGTATTGACGGATTTTCTCGCCAAAGCCCGGCTTGACCATATAGAGCATCGGCAGCACCACGAGCTTGTACCGGTCGAGGGATTCCTCCACGCCGATGACGTCGGCATCCACGCCGCAGCGGCCCAGCTGCTCATGCAGGGCGCAGGCGGTCTCGCGCAGGTTCTTCTGCTTGATCTGCATACCCCAGGCATCTTCCAGCGCCCAGCGGCTGTCCCAGTCAAAAATCAGGGCGGCTTCTGCGCGGGGCAGGCTGCCGATTACCGGCGTCAGCGCGTTGAGCGCGGCATTTGTGTCGGTCACATCTTTAAAGACGCGGGTGTCATCGCGACCATCGTGGTCTACCACCGCGCCGTGCCATTGCTCAGTGCCGCCGCGGCCCTTGCGCCACTGGAAATACTGCACGCCGTCACCGCCGCAGGCCACCGTCTGCAGGCCCTGCAGGCGGTTGACGCCTGGGCGTTTGAGCTTGTTGTAGTCATGCCAGTTGACAAGGCTCGGAGTGCTCTCCATCGTGAAGAAGGGCATATCCCGCTTGCAGCCGCGAATCAGCGCGTGGTCGAACGCCGTCATGGCAAAGGTGGTGGTGATGCTGCGGTCGGGGCGGCCCCAGTGGGGGTAGCTGTCCCAGCTGACAAAATCCAGCTCTTTCTGCAGCACGTGATAGTCAAGCCCGGGGAAATACTCCATCAGATTGGTGGTGATGGGCACATCCGGGGTCAGCTTGCGCAGCAGGGCCGTCTCGTTGTGGACGTAGTCGGTCATATTCCATGTGGTAAAGCGCCGCCAGTCCAGCTTCAGGCCCAGCAGGCTCTGCTCGCCGTTCTCAAACGGCGGGTCAATCTCGTCAAAATCATTGTAGTGGTGGCTCCAGAAGCCAGTCCACCACGCGTGGTTCAGATTGTCGATGGTCTTGTACTTCTCGCGCAGCCATACGCGGAAGCGCTCCTGACAGCGGGGGCAGTAGCAGTCGCCGCCCAGCTCGTTGGAGATGTGCCACAGAATCAGCCCCGGGTGGTCACCGACAGCCTCGACGAGCTTTTCAATGATGAGACGGACTTTTTCGCGGTAGACAGGGCTGCTGGGGCAGGCGTTGTGCCGCATACCCTGATGGTCGGTCACACCGTTGGCCTGCACGCGCAGAATCTCCGGGTACTTGCGGGCCATCCAGTTCGGTTTGGCGCCGCAGGGGGTGGCCAGCTCGGTGTAGATGCCCGCTGCATACAGGCGGTCCATCGTCTCGCGAAGCCAGGTGAAATCATACTCTCCCTCGCGCGGCTCGTACTTAGCCCAAGCAAAAACGCCCAGCGTGGCGGTGTTCATGCCGGCCTTTTTCATCATCTCGATGTCCTTTTCCAGGATATCCGGCCGGTCAAGCCACTGGTCGGGGTTGTAGTCCCCGCCGCGCATCAGGATGGGGGCCTTGGTGATCGTTTTCATAGATAAACCTTTCCGTTATTCCACAAAAGCGCTGCCCCTTGCGGGGCAGCGTTGGATAAGATACTGATTAGCCCTTTGCCGCGCCGGAGGTGATGCCCTCGACATAGAATTTCTGCATGATGACAAAGAGGATGGAAATGGGGATGGCAACCAGAACGCCGCCTGCACAGAAGCGAGCGAAGTAGTTGTTAATCAGCGACTTCTGCAGCATATTGTACAGGCCGATGGCCACCGTCCAGTCGGTGCTGACGCCGGAGTTCAGAATCATCTTTGCCACAACGAAGTCGGTCCACGGCGTCAGGAAGGAGTTGATGATGGTGTAAACCAGAATCGGGCGGGACATCGGGATGACAATCTGGAAGAAGATGCGCGCCTCGTTTGCGCCGTCCAGCTTGGCAGCCTCGCGCAGGGCCACGGGCACCGTGTCAAAGAAGCCCTTGCAAATCAGATAACCCAGACCCGAGGATCCCGCGTAGACCATAATCAGGCCCGCGTAGGAGTTGGTCAGGTTCATATACTTCAAGACGAAGTAGACGGCAATCATGGCCAGCACGCCGGGAAACAGGTTGACCGTGACGGACAGATTCTGCAGCAGCTTGCGGCCCTTGAAGCGGCAGCAGCTCATGGCGTAGGCTACCATCAGCACAAAGCAGGTGGAAATCACGCAGTTGAAGCAGGCCACAATCAGGGTGTTCATGAACCAGCGCGGGAACTGTGCCACGCTGTCCGGCTGGAACAGGATGGATGTGTAGTTGGCCAGAGTGAAGCTCTCCGGCACAAAGCGGGTGAAGTTGACGCCCTTATCGGTGGAGAAGGAGGTCAGCAGCAGCCATGCAATGGGCATCAGCCAGATAAAGGCCAGCACGGCCAGAACCAGATGGCGGATAATGGAGAAAATCGTCTTTTTGACTTTCCCCTGCTTCAGCTGTTTCTGCACAGCGGCAGTACTTGCAGTCGTGGTACTCAAGAGAAAGTCGCCTCCTTCTTATTGATAAAGTGGAAGCACACAACCGTGAACACTGCGCAGACGATAAAGACCATAATGCCCAGCACAGCGGCCATCTTGTAGTTGTAGTATTCCTGCGTCAGGCGGAACAGCCATGTGACCAGCAGATCGATTTCCTTGGCGTTGGACTGCGCCAGCATCTGGTTGTTCGTGACAAAGATGTCCTGCGTCAGCAGGTAGATGACGTTGAAGTTGTTGACGTTCTTGACAAAGTCGGTGACCAGGGATGGGCCCTGCACGCTGAGCAGATACGGCAGCTTGATGCGGAAGAACATCTGCACCGGGTTGGCGCCGTCAATGCGGGCAGCCTCAATCATATCGGCGGGGATGTTCATCAGCACGCCGGTGGCAATCAGCATCTGGTACGGCACGCCAATCCAGATGTTAATCATAATGATGGTGAACATAGCCCAGCCCGGCTGGGTCAGGAACGGAATGTAGGAAAGGCCCTTGTCAAGCAGGCCGATGTTGTGCAGGAAGTCGGTGACGCCCGCATTGGCCATCATTGTGTTGAAGATGCCGTTGTTGGAGAAGAAGTTGCGGACCAGCAGCAGCGTAACGAACTGCGGCACGGCAATCGTGACCATAAACAGGGTACGCCAGAACTTGGGAAACTTCGTCTTTTTATCATTGATGAACATTGACATCAGGATGCCGCCGAAGAAGGTGGTGAAGGTGGCAAAGAAGGCCCAGACCAACGTCCATGCCAGAACGCGCGCGAAGGAATAGCCGAAGGTGGAGGTCATACCGCCGCCGCCGAACAGCGCGGCAAAGTTGGCAAGGCCCACCCAGGTGAACAGGTCATTCGGGGGCATATGCTGCTGGTCATAGTTTGTGAAGGCAACCGCAATCAGGATGAACAGCGGCACAATGGTAAAGACCACCACGCCCAGAACCGGCAGGGTCAGCAGGGTGACGTAGAACTTCTCGTTCAGGTAGACGCTGACATCCTGCAGGAGGTTGTTGGTTTTCTTGCCCGCTGCGCGGATGAGCTGCAGCTGGTAGTTGGAGGAGACAACCATCATGGCCGCCGCAACCAGCGCGGCAATGACCACGAAGGAAATCATGCTCATCAAGAGGATTTCAAAGGAGTTATCATAATTGTTGACAACGTTTTTCATCGTTGCAACATCAAACACCATCTCCATCTTGACGGTGCCCAGCGTGCCGAACTTAGCCAGATTCGGCGCACCGAAAAATGCGAGGAAGTAAAGCCCCAGCCCCTCAACGAGAGTGACAAGGAGCGCTTTCATCAACTGGCCGTGACCGATATAGCCAAGACCCCACACCAGGAACGAAACCTTGGTAAAGATATCGCCTTTTACGAAGGCCTTCCCAAAGGTCTGGAAGAAGTTCTTCTCGCCCGGCATGGCTTGCGTTGCAGTTTTCGCCACAGCGAAGTCCCCTTTCGTTCACATACTATTCATTGGTTATACGGATAAAACAGCCCGCTTGCATCAGGTGTTTTCTATCACAAGCGGGCTGTTCTATCAAATCATTTCATTGTATCTGCGTAAGGTGCAGATTACTGGGTGACAGGTGCGGTGAAACCGGCAACAGCGTCATCAATCAGAGCCTGGGGGTCCTTGCCATCGGGGTTACCGTTGACGCAGATGGAGCCGAGGGTCTCAGCAGAAGCCCAGTAGTTGCCGCCGACGCGCTGCAGGGTAGCATACTCGGACTGGTCAACAACAGCGGTCAGAGCCGGAGAAGAAGCGGCTGCCAGGGCGTTGATGTTGGAGGGGCCCTGTGTGCGCTCCTTGAAGCGAAGCCCCTCGTTCTCCTCGTTGGTAACGAAGTCGGCCAGCAGCATGGCAGCGCCGACGTTAGCACTGTGGGGGTTGACGCCAATCAGCTTGAAGCCGGAGAAGGAAGCCATCTGAACCTGCTCACCGTTCAGGGTGTAGGTGGGCAGCTTGCAGGCGGCGTAGTTGGCGCCCCAGACCTCAGAAGCATCGTTTGCACGCCAGGTGCCGTTGACACCGGCCACCAGAGTGCCGTCCTTCAGCTTGCCGGTGAACTCCTCATCCTTCAGAGCGATGAAACCGGGGTTCTTGCAGATGTCGATGACAGCCTGAGTAACATCGGCGCCGGGAGCCTCGTTCCAGTTGCAGACGGTGTTGACACCGTCATCGGCCAGACCCAGGTTCAGGCCTGCACCGGCGTAGAAGCTGTACAGATACCAGCCGTTGGCCACGTCCATGGAGACCTTCTTGCCAGCGGCGGCGGCCTTCTCCATCATCGTGTCAAGGCTCTTGACATCGTCCTCGGTGAAGAAGCTCTTGTCGTAGAACATAAAGTAGCCGTTGTCAGCGGTCAGGGGGTAAGCGTAGAGCTTGCCGTCCACCGTGGCAGCGTCCACAGAAGCGGGCGTGTTGCGGTTCTTGACGTCATCGGCGTTCAGCTGAACCTCCTGCAGGGCACCAGCCTTAACCAGCTCATTCAGCTGGTCATCGGCGAAGGCGTAGACGTCAGCAGCGGCGGTGGGGTCGGTCAGGACGGTATCCTTGGCCGTGGACTCGGACTGAGATCCCAGATTGATGGTGATCTTGCCGCCGTAGTTGCCGTACTTCTCGATGAACTTGTCGCTGATTTCACGCAGCAGATCCTGATCCTCTTCAGCGCCCCACATGGTCAAGGTAACGTCCTGAGCGAAGGCAGCGGCAGCAGCCTGGTCGAGAACGTCGCCCTCAGCAGCGGTGCTCTCTGCGGTGCTCTCGGCAGTGGAGGAAGCAGCCTCAGCGGTAGAGGTTGCTGCGCTGCTGGCAGAGCTGCCACCGCAGGCTGCCAGAGACAGGGCCATGACACCGGCCATGGCAAGGCTCAATTGCTTTTTCATAATTGTGTTCTCCTTCTTCTTGTTTTTGCTCGTTGCTCAAACAATTCGCAGTGCTGCGCAATCACGTTGCGCATCCGCTTTACAATACTTAGGATACAAGATTTTTGCGCTGGTGTCAATGTACATAATTGACGGTGTTTGGGATAACTTTTTGTAAGTTTTTACCCATAAATTTCGCGCTTTTCTACCATTTGGCACCGTTTTGCGCAATTTCTTGTTGCGCAAATTGCTTTTTTTGACAGATTTATGCAAATTGTAGCATTACTTTGTCGATTCCCGCAGGATGACTTGATAGCCCTGCACCTGGCGCAGCGGGATATCCTTGCCCGCCATCACATCCAGCAACATACGGCAGGCCGTAGAACCCAACCGCTCAGCGTCAAACTGCACGGCCGAGATGGCCGGGGTCGTACCAGCCAGCAGCTCGCTGTCGTACAGGCTGGCCAGCCGCAGCTGTTCCGGCACACGGATATGGCGATTGCGCAGCTCGCGCATCAAATCAAAGGCAATGCGATCATCGCAGCACAGCAGGCAATCCGGGTGCTGTTCCAACACAGCCTCCAGCGCGTCGGTGCGCTGCTCGTCGGATTCAATGCCGGTGCGGATCAGCGACTGGTCGGCGGAAACACCAAATTCCGCCAGCCCGCGCAAATAGCCGCGCAGGCGGTCGGCGTTGACGGTGTAGGTGCCGCTGCCGCCCAAATAAGCGATGCGGCGCGCTCCCATCTGGAACAGCACCCGCGTCATCTCGCTGGCGGCGCCCAGCTGGTCGTTATCAGCCTGCGGTATATCGTCATTTTCGATGCGGCCGATGGCAACAAAGGGCACACCGTACTGCTGCAGCAGGTCAATGCTGGGGTCATCGCTCATCGTGCGGGAGAGGATGACGCCGTCCACTTTATGGCTGGCCAGCTGGCGCTCCAGCTGGACGGTATCGGTATCGCTGACGTAACAGAGCAGCAGATCGTACCCGCGCTGCGCCGCCATAGTGCAGACACCGCCCATACACTTGCGCAAAAACGGCAGGTCCAACTGCATGAAGTGCTTGGGGATCACCAGCGAAAGATTGTGTGTTGCACCGGGATCCTGCCTGCGCACTGGGGTGCTGCTATCAACCCCCGGGCGGCCCACATAGGCAAACACCTTGGCGCGGGTCTCCTCGCTCACACGTCCTTTGCCTGACAATGCACGTGATACTGTTGTTTTTGATATGCCAAGTGCCTGTGCGATTTCCTCGATCGGCGGACGTCCATCCCGTCCCTGCCCCGTAGCCATGGGCTGTACTCCCCTTTTCTTTTGCGCAACTTCTTAGCGAAAAGCCGCGCAAATTGATTGTGCTTTTCTTCAAGCATACGCACCTGCGCAATTTTTGTCAAGCCGCAGAACCGCCAAAAAGCCGGGCCAAATTTCGGCACAATGTACACTTGTCTTATTTTTAATTCATAGTATTTTAATATGTTATCTATTGCTTTTTGGCGGTTTATCGTGTAAGATAGTGGTATAGTTCAGCCGGGCTCTGCCCATACTGACAAACACACGATAAAAGGAGGAATTTTCCTATGGTACAGGAAGTTCATCATAACGATTTGACCGCTGCACTGGCCGCCCCCGTGGCCGTACTGGATTTTAACGCCACCTGGTGCGGCCCTTGCAAGATGCTGGGACCCGTGCTGGAAGAAGTAAGCAATGAGATGGCCGACAAGGCTGCCTTTTTCGGCATTGACTGCGACGAAAACTCGCAGCTGGCCGCGCAGTTTGGTGTGAGCAGCATCCCCTGTCTGGTGGTGCTGAAAAACGGCAAGATGGTTACCCATCAGGTAGGCTTCCAGCCGAAACCGGCGCTGGTTGCCTGGCTGAACGGCGTGCTTTGATTTTTTATACGGCTTCTGGCGTGGCTCACCACCTTGCGGTGAGCCACTTTTTTAACGGCATATCGCCGACAAGTGTTCCTTTTGGAG
>ERZ773107.3120-NODE-3120-length-11143-cov-3.645743_pt1 | contig 11143 bp, 5 predicted proteins | sample MGYA00580571_ERZ773107 | MGnify/ENA primary metagenome ERZ773107 (study PRJEB29015, sample SAMEA2737843) | human gut metagenome | biome: human gut; feature: human-associated habitat; material: faeces | place: China | collected 2012 ... | reverse complement strand
ACTCGTTGGAATGGTTGTGGTATCCAATTTTCAATCCGTACTCTGCGGCAATTTTGCCAACGCGGTTGAAGTAGTCGCACATACGTTGTACATCCTTTACAGTGTAGTCCACACCATAACTCGGAATAACAAAATACTTGCCGCCACATGCTTTCTGAGTTTCAAAGAGCTGACGCCAGCGTGCCATAATCTCGTCTTCTTTGGCAGGGTCTTCTTGGATGCCGGAATGTGTAGAGGTGATTTTAGCTCCGTTTTTATCACAGAGGGCTTTGAACTCATTGGCAGGAAGACCGAAAACCTTTGGGTCTCCACCCCACTGTACCAACTCAAATGAATTGTAACCCATATCACCAAGTCTTTCAACGGATGCTTTGGGGTCTTTTTTCATGGCATCCATTACCGAGTAGAGTTGAATACCGATTGTTTTCTTTTTCTTTGCCAAAACCATTTCGGGAGTTGCAAACATGGCAATTGCCATAGCCACACAAACAAATGTGGTTAATGGTTTGCCGCACAATTCAAATAACTTTTTCATAATGTTTCTATTTGGGTCCCATCCATTAAAATCTCCAACTACCGCTACTTCCTGTGCACGAGGAGCCCATACTGCGAAATAAACACCCTTTTTGCCTGCTGTCACTTCATGTGCACCAAGCTTCTTATAAATCTCATAATGATTCCCCTGCCCGAAAAGGTAGTGATCCAGTTCTCCTATCTCATAAGGCTGCAGTTTTTTCACTGCCTTCTTCTTTGTAACCATAAATCCACCTCACTGCTCGAATTCTTTCATTGCTTGGGATTTTGCTCCCAACATCATAGCATCATTATACTTGATGTACCTGAAAAAAGAAAGAGAAAACATATTTTTGCACAAAAATAGACAGCCTTTCCCAAGACTGTCTATTAATTCTGACTAAATTTTGTCGTTAAATGTTGAAATCTCGTTCGGAAAGAATAATTCTGTCCGACGAATCTGTATTTCTTCCGAATACTCTCTTCACCAGCTTCTTGGCTGAAGCTTTCTGTGAATGTGCGATTGCCTTATCCATTACTTCTTTTACTTCCGCAACAGTTACTGAATGATCTTCTCTCTGAAGAGAATCAATGCAACTGTAAAGAGCAAGAATACCCATTTCATCAATCTTGTAACCATTCTCCTGGGCATAAGTCTGACCAAATGTTACAAGCTCATCATTAATGAAGATCGGCACTTCCAGACGGGAAGTAAACTTTCTCCTGAACTCACGGTTGGAGGAAAGCAGACGATCTAACGGCTTTCTCTGTTCCTCAAGCACGATCAGAAGTTCTCCTGTATCACGCTCCATTGCCCTGTTCAGCTTGGCGACTGTCTTTTCATTCATCTTTCCTGCTTTTTCAATGATCAAAGCACCACCGTATAATTTATCGAAAATATCTCCGATCTTTTTCTTATTCAGGGACTCTCCTGTCACGATTGCTACCTTACCCTGACGGATCTCTCTCTGCTTCTGGATTGCTTTAACTACATCTACTGCAAGAACAGTCTTGCCATTTCCTTTATCTCCAATAATCAGGAGATTTCCTGTCTTCGACGTTCCCTTCCGGTTTGTACAGTTCTTATCCTGCTCCAGAACATCTACTAACTGTTCGCTCATGCCACGCACAGGAACAAAATAAGAGAATAATTTCTTCTGTTCTTCTGTCAGGCCGGCTCTTGTACCGATTCCGCTCTGAGTTTCCAGATCATATCTTCCATGTACTACAAATCCTGTATCCATGGATAATGCATCTGAAATTTCATCCAGTGGCAACGGAGAAGTCTTACCTGTAGCGATCAGCTTTGCAGTTTCCTTTCTGCTCAACGGTGTCGTAGCCGACATGATATCAATTCCATCATCTTCGTCCGGAATCTCCCGATCATCCGGCTCTTCACTGTGCTTCGGATCTACCTTGAATTCATCTTCAAAATCAGGTGCATCTTCCTCGTCCGGTTCTTCGTCCGGTTCTTCTTCGTCTTCATAGTAGAATTCCTCATCATCTGCTAACTCATCATCATCCGATTCTTCATAATAAGCTTCATCGTCATCTTCATATTCGTCATCATAGATTTCATCTTCATACTCATCTTCATCATAGGATGTATATTCATCTTCTGAATCGTCGTCTTCGTAAGATTCATACTCATCTTCTTCTGAATCGTCGTCTTCATAGGACTCGTACTCATCCTCGGCATCCTCTGACTCTAAGAAGTCTTCATCTTCAAATAAATCTTCGTCTTCCTCCGGCAGATCATCTAAACGGAGAGATTCTGTCACTTCTCCCATATTTTCATGCGGTTCTTCCGGTGCTTTTTCTATCTCTTTTTCTTCTGGCAAAGACTCCTCTGCCGGAACTGCACCTTCAATTTCATCAATCAGCCGCTGAATATCAGGAGACAGGATTGGAGTATCTTCCGTAACCTCGTCTTCCGGCTCTTCTTCGTATATTTCCTCAGCATCCGCCTCAACGACATCTTCTGCTGATTCTTCAATCGGCTCTTCCTCGGCATCTTCTAATATATCTTCTGCTTCGTCTTCGTCCGGTTCTTCCTCGTACGTTTCTTCTACCGACTCATCATATACTTCTTCCTCGGCATCCTCAAGCAACGCCTCTGCTTCTTCCGAATCCCAGTCAGATAAAATCTCTTCAAAACTCAGCTCCTCTGCATCCGCTTCTTCAAAGGATTCTGTATCATCTTCCCAATCCTCAGCAGGTGAATCCTCCAGGAAGTCTTCCGCTTCTTCCATATCGAAGATCTCTTCTTCCGGTTCAGCCGGTTCTGCATCAGCAATTTTTTGCAGTTCTTCTTCTATTGTCCCTGTCTGTGTTTCTTCAATCGGCTCTGCCTCTTCGACTTCTTCCGCCTCTTCTTCAACCGGTTCTGCCTCTTCGACTTCTTCCGCCTCTTCTTCAACCGGCTCTGCCTCTTTGACTTTTTCCGCCTCTTCTTCAACCGGCTCTGCTTCTTCGACTTCTTCCGCCTCTTCTTCAACCGGCTCTGCCTCTTCAACTTCTTCCGGCAGCTCTTCTGCCATCAGATCTTCAAGATCCAGCTCTTCTGCGTCATCTTCCGTAATATCTGTTGTGATTTCTACAGGGATCCGCTCTGTCTTATCTGCCGCTTCTTCTGATACTTCTCCAGGAATAAGTTCCTTCATTCCGATTGGCACATCACCTGTATGCTTTTCCTGTGAAATCTGATTTACCATATCAAGATCCACGACCGACTCAATATCACCGATCGCACTCTCAAGATCAGAAATATCCGGCTCTCCATCCTCTGCCGCAGATACTTCCGGCTTGCGATGCAGTAACTGCTCCAATGCCTCATCCAGCCGCATTGTATCACCGATCTTTTTCTTTTCCGGCTTACGGACTGGTTTCTCTGAACTTTCTTCTTTTCCTGTATCCTGCTGTCCAATACTCTCAGGAATATCCTCAACCGGCTCTTCTGAAACAGCCTCTGAATGCTCCGTTGCTGCTTCATCCAAATGATCTTCCGGCTCTTCATTTTCTGCAACATACGTCTCAAGATCCGGAATCTCTTCCGTCTCACCGCCATTTTTTTCAAATCTGCGATTATACTTTTCCTGCTGCGAAGGTGTCAGTGGCTTATACTGCATCTTCAATTCCATTGCTTTATATACATATTTGCCTTCACTGAACCACAGGATCAGATCATCACATTCTTCCAGACATTCTGCCGTCATACCTGCTTCCTGATAAAGCTTTGCAAGTTCAAACGCCCATTCTTCAATATATTCTGCCTTCTTAAACTCTTCCAGTGCTTCAATCTGCTGCTCTAACGGAGCCCGCTGTGCCCGTAAGATCTGGTATCTCAGAATATGTCTGTTCGGATCTTTTGGTGCTAACTGCACAAACTCATCATAAAAATCTATTGCTTCATCTACATTCCCCGTCTTCAGTGCAAGAGAACTCAGACGATACAATACCTTCCGGCTTCCTTCTGCCCGATGATAAGCAATCTGCAAAATATCATAGCTTTTCTGATATTCACCGGTCTTTTCATAAATATCACTTACATTCGCAAGCATCATGGCATTGCGAACCCTTCTCCAGTCAATGGAGTCAGCAATCTCCTTTGCTTCCCCGTATTCTTCATTTTGCATAAGCTCTATCATTCGCTCTGACAGTTGCTTATATTCATATTTGTCCACCGCATTCACCTCATTATATTAATGTTTATTCGGTAACTCAAGATCTCTTCATGTCAATTTAACATAAGGCGATACTCTTTCATTAGTGTACCATACCATCTTCCCAATGTCAAAAAAATGCACCTCCAACTACCCTTGAAGATGCATTTTTTATAATATTTAATTTTCTCATTATTTTTATTTTATATTCTGGATCGAAGGTAAATCCTGATACGATTCCTGTAAGACCATTTTTCTTTTACAGCTACTGTTCCATGTTCCTTTACACATCGTTCAGTTCTGTATGTGGTAACTTTATTCAATATATCTGCAACTGCTTTATCTTTTTATTATGAATCTGGTCTTGTATTCTCTCCGTTCCATTTATTTTCATTCTTAATTTTTACCAGATCTGCGAATTAACTTTTGCTCAGGTCTCTTTCTTCACAGGAACCTGCAATCGCCGTACCACTGACATATTGATGAAATTCTGAAACTATACTGTCCATTGGTCCAACCTCCTGTTATCCGTTATTTTTAATCTAATCAGGCATCCGCTTCTTGTACCTTCTTAGTTAAATATCTTTTTTTGATGGTTTTATCTTAACACCCGGGCTTCTATTTGTCAATATATTTATCCGTTTTTTTCGTATTTTTTATTTATTTTTGTTTTTATATATAATTGTTTGAATTTTCAGTTAATTCGTTCTTGCATATCTACGCCTTAATCCTCTGCTGTCAGCTTTTCTTTTACTTTCAAAATTCTTCTGACCGATTCATCAATTCTTTCTTCTGTTAAAGTTCCATTCTGAACAGCCTCTAAAATTCCCTGATATGCCTCCTGAAAATTTTCCGGCATCAAAAGCATATCCCCACCAGCCTCTATAACTTTAACCGAGACCTCTGCCGAAGAATAATGCTGTGAAATTGCCCCCATATTCAATGCATCCGTAATTACAATTCCATCAAATCCCATTTTTTCTCTTAATACATCCGTAATCATAATTTTAGACAGGGAAGAAGGCGTATTGTCTCCTGTCACATTCGGTACTGAAATATGCCCTGCCATAATAATGGCAATATGATTTTCAATGGCATTCTGAAAAGGAACCAGTTCCTGCTGCTCCAGTTCTTCCAACGACTTGTCTGTATAAGCATATCCCTCATGTGTATCTCCGGCTGTTGCCCCATGCCCCGGGAAATGCTTGATTACTCCATACACATTTTCCTCATGCAGCCCATCCAGTACTTTTTGCGACAACGCAGCAACTTTTGCACTGTCATTTCCGAATGATCTTTTTTTAACAACTGTATTTTCCGGGTTAGTAAGAACATCCCCTACCGGTGCATAATCCAGATTGAAACCTAATTCTGCCAGATAACTGCCAATCGTCTGTCCTATTTCGTAAGCTCTTTCCTCATCTGTAACTTCGCACATATCTTCAACAACAGAAACATTCGAGATTCCGCTGCCTGCAACTCTTGCTACAGTTCCACCTTCTTCATCTACACTCAGAAAAATCGGGATTCCACTCTGCTCTGTACTGTACGACTGCGTAGTGTGAAGCATATCTGATAATTGTTGTCTGTCCTCGATATTCCCTGCAAAATAAATCATGCCACCAACCGGATACTGTTCCAGGCATCTTTTTGTCGTGTCTCCCGCTGCCGTTACCTTTCCCATTCCGGTCAATGCTTCCGGCGTAATGATAAATAACTGAGCCACTTTTTCTTCCAATGTCATCCCGGAAATTTTTTCTTCTACCCAGTCAGGCTTCTTCTGTTCCTTTTTATCGGTTGTAGTCTGCTCCACTTTTTCCGTCTTCCCAGCGTATTTTCCGGTTGGGGAAGATTCTTTCATATTCACAAATTTAATACACAATATTAATAGAAGGGCTGCAGCCAGCAGAAAACTTCCGCCGACCACAGCAATAATTTTTTTACTCTTCATATTTAATTCCTGAAATTAACAAATTTCCGCACCTGCAGGCATCTCTTTCTCCGGTGTCATCAGTGCCAGATTTCCATCTGCATCCTCAGCACAGAGTAACATTCCCTCTGAAAGAACTCCGGCAAGCTTCGCAGGTTTCAGGTTGACGAGAACCATAACCTTCTTTCCTACCATCTCTTCCGGCGTATAATATGCCTTAATTCCTGATACGATCTGCTTTACCTGACTTCCGATCTTTACCTGGGAGCATAAAAGTTTTTTCGACTTTTTGACTGCTTCGCAGGCGATGATCTCTCCTACCTGGAACTGCATTGCACCAAACTGCTCGAATGTGATCTCTTCTTTTGGCTCAAGATCAATGACTGCTTCTTCTTTCTTTTCTTCTTTTTTCGGATGAAGTTCCTCTACTTTTTTCAGAATTTCTTCCAGATCCATTCTTTGGAACAGAATTTCCGGTTTTTCTGTCACATGACCATTTCCAAGCTGCTCAAGGATCTTTTTGCTTGTAGATGGCATATATGGCTCAAGAAGTCTTGCACCCTCTGAAATACCCTGGATCAGATTCCATAATACAGTAGACAGACGATCTTTCTTTGACTCATCTTTTCCAAGTACCCATGGTGTAGTCTCATCAATATATTTGTTGCAGCGTTTAAACAGATTGAAGATTTCTGTGATCGCATCTGCCACACGCAGATCTTTCATCTTTTCAGCTACTGCCTTTGCAGTATTCTCTACGACTGCCTTCAGGTCAGCATCCACTTCTTCTGCCACGCCTGTATCTGTCACTGTTCCGCCAAAATACTTATTTGTCATGGAAATTGTACGGTTTACAAGGTTTCCAAGCGTATTGGCAAGATCTGAGTTCAGACGCTCTACCATCAGCTCCCAGGAAATCACTCCATCGTTCTCAAACGGCATCTCATGGAGTACAAAGTAACGAACCGCATCCACTCCAAAGAAATCAACCAGCTCATCCGCATAAAGCACATTTCCTTTAGACTTGCTCATCTTTCCGTCTCCCTGAAGCAGCCACGGATGTCCAAATACCTGCTTTGGAAGTGGAAGATCCAGTGCCATCAGGAAGATTGGCCAGTAGATCGTATGGAAACGGATGATATCTTTTCCGATCAGATGAAGGTCTGCAGGCCAGAGTTTGTTAAACTGCTCAGTACTATTTCCCTCTGCATCATATCCGATTCCTGTAATATAGTTTGTCAGAGCATCCAGCCATACATAAACAACATGCTTTGGATCAAAATCAACCGGGATTCCCCACTTAAATGATGTTCTTGATACACACAGATCCTGCAGTCCCGGGAGAAGGAAGTTATTCATCATCTCATTCTTACGGGATACCGGCTGGATAAACTCCGGATGCGTATTGATATGCTCGATCAGACGATCCGCATATTTGCTCATTTTAAAGAAATACGCCTCTTCCTTTGCCGGCTGCACCGGACGTCCACAATCCGGACATTTTCCGTCTACGAGCTGGGACTCTGTAAAGAATGACTCACATGGAGTACAATACATTCCCTCATAGTGTCCTTTATAAATATCTCCTTTATCATAAAGTTTCTTAAAGATCTTCTTTACCTGCTTTTCATGATCCTCATCTGTTGTACGGATAAACTTGTCATAAGAAGTATCCATCAGATCCCAGATTCTCTTGATCTCTCCTGATACCTTATCAACAAATTCCTTTGGTGTAATTCCTGCTTCTTCTGCCTTCAGCTCGATCTTCTGCCCATGCTCATCTGTTCCCGTCTGGAAAAATACGTCATATCCCTGACTTCTCTTATAACGTGCGATCGCATCTGCCAGTACGATCTCATAAGTATTACCAATATGCGGCTTGCCGGATGTATAGGCGATCGCTGTTGTAATATAATATTTTGGTTTTTCTGACATAATTGTCTGCCTCCTTTTAAAAAAAATACCGTCTTCCTGAAGACTTTCATCCTCAAGAAGACGGTTCTGTTTCACCGCGTTACCACTTCTCTTCGTTCCCACTTCACAGTGAAAACCTCCGTGAGTGACCTGCATCCCTCTGCTGCCACTCCTACGCTGTAAAGGGCGAACCCTTTGCAGACTTACCTGAAAGCTCATCTGCACTGCTCAGGAGCCATCTTCCCCTGCCTCCTGTTCATCCCCTCTCAGCCAACAGAACTTTCTTAAGTTCTCCCGGGGATCTCTCTGTAAAACGGTAATCAGGCTACTCTCTCCATCCTTGCTTTTCTACGCTATTCTGCTTTTCGCAATCCTTAGAAAGCGTAGCACACCGCCTCAAAAATGTCAATTCAATCTTTTTGCTTTCTCTTCTTTCTACTGCTTTTTCACTCTCGGGAACCGGATATTTACCCGGAACAAATCTCCATCCAGATACAGGTTGAAAGTTCCGCCCTGCATCGTTGTCAGGCTCTGTGCGATCGACAGTCCAAGTCCGCTTCCTTCAGAACTTCTTGAAAGATCTCCACGGATAAACCGTTCGGTCAGTTCATCTGCCGAAATGTTCAACTGATGTTCAGAAACATTTTTCAAAGACAGATCCACCGTATCTTCTTCCAGCTTCAGATCCGCGTATACCCTTGTTCCCGGCATGGCATACTTGGCTGCATTTCCGAAAATATTCTCCAGAACTCTCCACATTCTTCGCCCGTCTACATGAACAACCGCAGGTTCTGCCGGCAGATTGACGATCATTTTCAGATTCCTTGCCTCAAACTTCTCAGCCATCTCACCTTCCGTCTGCTGGATCATCTCCACAAGATCTACATCCATATACTCCAGAGAAATATTCCCACTGCTTACCTTGGATGCCTCAACAACGTCTTCCGTCAGTGTCTTCAGCCTCTGTGCTTTCGCCTCCAGTATATCCAGATAGCCCTGGATCTTTGGATCTGCAATATCCGACTGCTTCAGGATCGCTACATAATTAATGATCGAAGTCAACGGTGTCTTGATATCATGTGATACATTCGTGATCAGATCCGTCTTAAGACGCTCATTTTTCATTGCCTCTTCTACGGCCATATGGAATCCGTTGGCAATTCCATTGATCATCTCTGCCAGCTTTAAGTTCTCACCTCTTAAGCCTTGCAGCGGGATCTGATATTCCATATTTCCCAATGCAATTTCTTCAATACCTTTTTTCAGTTTCTCCTTGAGTAATAAACCGTTCAGGACAACATAAAATACACCCACGTCTGCCAGTAACACCAGAAGCATTGTAACCCCATTCCTGAACAGCACTGCAATTCCCTGTACAAGGAAAAATCCACATAACAGAAGCACTGTCTTTGTCGTCTTCTTCCGGTTATCATATATTTTATAGATGAACCGCACAATCACTCTCAACAGACTGTTCTTCCACAGGTTTCGTCCCTTGATCCGCTTGATCAGACTCACGTATCCCATAAAGAAGCAGCCCAGTGTAAATACTCCATAAAAATAAATTTCTGCCAGCTCTGCAATACTCAATGACGGAAGATATAAACTTGCTGACATATATGCTGAAGAAACATCCATTCCACGAGCATAATAATACTCAAAATAAGTACCTCCATCCTTCAGATAAGTCGGAATATCATTGATCATCGTATAGATATTTCCATTCCAAAAATGAATCCCGATATAAGAACCAACGATCCATATCAGTACGATCAGCACCGCTGCAATCTCTGTCTTCCAATGATCAAAACCGTTCAGGTGCAGTTCTTCATCTTCCGCAGTTCTTCCTGCCTCCAGTGTCAGCCAGATTGTTGCCCCAAGGAACAGGATAATGCTCAGAACCAACAGCCATGTTGTTCCTTTAAAATACGGGATATTATTATCATAAGCTACCTTATTCTGATAAAACTGATCCTGGATCGTATAAGTTGTATCCACCGCAACCGCAAATACGCTGTTCCATTTCTTTTCACTGCTGTAACTGCGGAGTTTTTCCCATTTATCCGATTTCGATACATTCATATTACTGTTAAAATCTTTTAGCTTTGGATAAATGACCATATATTTAACATCTTTCTCCGAGATCAGATTCTGGACATTTTTCTCCAGCTCTGCATAGTTCTCGTAAGAAGTCTTATTCGTCACTACCTTTTTCGTGTCATTATTCGCATAAATGTAAGTAAAGTTTGTATTGCCTTCCTCTAAATGTTCAAATCCCATCTGATAATTCTGATAATCTGAGTAAATATTCCCCAAAGTATACGCAAGATCATCATAAATGACGGACAGTTTGCCATTCAGACGCGGACTGTTATTCACTACCTGCAAAAGGTTTTCTGCTCCCTGCGGTGCATATTTTTCGATTAATGCACTTCCAAAATTCCAGCAGTCTGTGTACAGGATATTTCCTTCCATGTCCACAATATCAAAATTATAAAAGCCTGAAGATGTATACTTACCGTTCTGAAGTTCCTGCAGAAATCCGTCAACATCACTCCCATCCTGCATGATAATATCAAATACTCCCGACTCTACCCGTGTCATGAAATCACTCGTATAGTAATACTCATATGTCCCTTCAGGCTTCTGACATACGATCACACTGTTCTTCGCATAATTATCGCTCTCTGCACTGTCAAAATCTTCTCCCCAGTTGATCAGTTCCTCCAGTGAATACGCAATACCCGAAACATTTTCTCCGTTGGCAGTATCATTCTTGCTGTACTCCATTACGTCGATCTCTTTGTTCCGGTTCATCATCCCATCTGTCTCAAAAAGATTTTCCAGCCGGATCTGCGTAAGGACATCATCCATGTAATTTTCAACCATGTAATTAAATTCCTGCGATTCCTCAAATGGCTGTTGGCTCATCGTCCATAAGGACGGCAGATCTGTGCTTCCTGCAAGATTCATAAGAGACAACAGATTCGTTATCAGCATTGCACCGCTGAGAATCGCCACAATAAGAACGATCGCCTTTACACCTGTCTTTCTGTACCACTTATTCATATTTCGTCCTTTCAGCCTTTATCAATTTTATAGCCTACGCCCCATACTACTTTCA
>ERZ773107.3111-NODE-3111-length-11161-cov-3.837115_pt1 | contig 11161 bp, 12 predicted proteins | sample MGYA00580571_ERZ773107 | MGnify/ENA primary metagenome ERZ773107 (study PRJEB29015, sample SAMEA2737843) | human gut metagenome | biome: human gut; feature: human-associated habitat; material: faeces | place: China | collected 2012 ... | reverse complement strand
ATACACAGAGGCCCGTTTAAGTAAGATTTCCATGGAAATGCTTGCCGATATCAACAAGGATACTGTAAAGTTTGTACCGAACTTTGATGAGACGGAAAAGGAACCGACGGTACTTCCATCCCGTTATCCGAACCTCCTTGTAAATGGTACCACCGGTATTGCAGTCGGTATGGCAACGAACATTCCGCCGCACAATCTGCGTGAGGTGATCAATGCCGTAGTTAAGATTATCGATAATGAAGTGTTAGAAGACCGTGAGACCGATATAGAAGAACTGCTTGGTATCGTGAAGGGACCGGATTTTCCGACCGGAGCGATGATCCTTGGAACCGCAGGCATCAACGAGGCGTACCGCACCGGTCGTGGCAAGATCAGGGTTCGTGCAGTTACGAATATTGAGCCAATGCAAAACGGCAAGAACCGCATCGTCGTGACAGAACTTCCGTACATGGTCAATAAGGCGAGACTGATTGAGAAGATTGCAGAACTTGTCAGAGATAAAAAGATTGACGGCATTACAGACCTCCGCGATGAATCTGACCGCCAGGGTATGAGAATCAGTATTGAGCTGCGCCGTGATGTAAATCCGAACGTTGTACTGAACCTTCTGTACAAGCATACACAGATGCAGGATACTTTTGGTGTTATCATGTTAGCGCTTGTGGATAATCAGCCGAAAGTGCTGAATCTGTATGAGATGCTTAATTATTACCTGATTCACCAGAAGGATGTTGTGACAAGAAGAACGAAATACGATCTGAATAAGGCAGAAGAGCGCGCCCATATTTTAGAGGGATTATTAGTTGCATTGGATAATATTGACGAAGTCATCAACATTATCCGAAGCAGTGCTAATACGCCGGAGGCGAAAACACGCCTGATGGATCGCTTCGCCCTGACGGATGTACAGGCACAGGCGATTGTAGATATGCGTCTACGTGCACTGACAGGTTTGGAACGTGAGAAGATCGAAGGTGAGTATGCAGACCTGATGGAGCGTATCACAGAATTAAAGGCAATCCTTGCAGACGAGAAGAAGCTGCTCGGTGTCATCCGGGAGGAGATTCTCCTCATTGCGGAGAAATACGGGGATGAGAGAAGAACATCTATCGGATTTGACGAGTATGATATTTCCATGGAAGACCTGATCCCGGTAACCAATACGGTTATTACAATGACAAAGCTTGGTTACATCAAAAGAATGAGCCCTGACAATTTCCGCGCACAGAACCGTGGCGGTAAGGGAATCAAGGGAATGGAGACAATCGAGGAAGATTATATTGAGGATCTTCTGATGACGACATCCCACCATTACCTCATGTTCTTTACAAGCACAGGCCGTGTATACAGAATGAAGGCTTATGAGATCCCGGAGGCAGGAAGAACTGCAAGGGGAACTGCGATCATCAATCTGCTGCAGTTACAGCCGGGTGAGAAGATCACAGCAGTGATCCCAATCAAGGAATACACGGAAGGACATTACCTGTTCATGGCAACAAAGAACGGTATTGTGAAGAAGACACCGGTTACCGATTATGCCAATGTGAGAAAGACCGGACTTGCAGCGATCACACTCCGGGAAGATGATGAGCTGATCGAGGTAAAGAAGACGGACAATGAGCAGGATATTTTCCTTGTGACGAAGTATGGTCAGTGTATCCGTTTCCATGAGACCGATGTGAGAAGCACCGGAAGAACATCCATGGGTGTAATTGGTATGAGTCTTGCAGATGGAGACGAAGTGGTCGGTATGCAGATGGAATCCCAGGGCGAAGCGCTCATGATCGTTTCAGAAAAAGGTCTTGGAAAATGCACACTTGCATCGGAATTCACGGCACAGAACCGTGGCGGTAAGGGTGTGAAGTGCTATAAGATTACGGAGAAGACCGGAAATCTGGTCGGTGTGAAGGCGGTCAACCAGGATGATGAGATGATGTTGATCACAACAGAAGGTATCATTATCCGGATCAAAGTGTCCGATACGTCACTGCTCGGAAGAGTAACGTCCGGCGTGAAGCTGATGAACCTCTCCGATGATGTTGTAGTGGCAAGCATTGCAAAAGTCCGCGAGGATAAATCCTTAATGGAAAATACAGATGCATCCGAGCTTGTGACGGCGGAAGAGGAAGCGAGAAGTGCTGCCGCAGCAGCAGAAGCCGCAAAGAAAGCTGCAGCTGAAGTGACGGAAACAGATGATGAACTGATGAAAGAACTTTTAAACAGGGCAGAAGCTGACGCAGAAGATGAAGAGTAAGAGATAAATAAAAATATTTCCACAATGATTCTGAATATCCGGAAAGTTATCCTCAAATCAGAAAGAAAAAGTGGATAACTTTCCGGAAAAACGCAGGTTCTGTTTACAACCTGCGTTTTTCTGAATGAAATCTGGAAAGGAATACGAACAGGAGGAGATGGCATGCCGCAGAATTTTTATGAGCTTGTTTGGATTTTTATCATTTATGCGTTTATCGGCTGGTGTACGGAAGTATCGTATGCAGCCTTAGATCGTGGAATCTTTGTAAACCGTGGATTTTTGAATGGTCCATACTGTCCTATTTATGGATGCGGGGTAGTGATTGTAGTCGGGGTACTGACACCATTAAAGGATAACCTGCTGATTTTGTTTGCAGGATCTTTTCTGCTGACTTCCATTCTGGAATACATCACGGGATTTGTTTTAGAGAAGGTGTTTCACAATAAATGGTGGGATTACAGCAACAAACCTTTTAATATTCAGGGGTATGTGTGCCTGAAGTTTTCCATCTACTGGGGACTTGCCTGCACATTTATCATGGATGTACTGCACCCGATCATCTACAGAGGAATTAAGATGATCCCACATACATTGGGCGTAGTGCTGTTAGTTATTCTTATGGCAGGATTTACAGTGGATTGCTTCGTTACGGTAAGCACGATTCTGAAGTTCAACAGACGCCTGAAGTTAATGGATGAGATGGCAGCGAAAATACATAAGCTTTCTGATGAGATCGGTGAGAATATTTATGAAAATGTGACAACGGCTGTGGAAAAATCAGCGGAGTTCCAGGAGACACACGAGGAGCTTATCACAAAGATATCGGATACAAAGGATAACCTGCTAGAGATTCAGGCGACGGCAAAGGAAAAGATTTCTGAGGCGGCTGGCGAGACGAAGAGCCGGGTAGCAGAATCAAAAGAGACTGTGAGAGAGAAAATCACAGAGTCAACCGAATCTGCGAAAGGGAAGCTTGCTGCATATAAGGAGAGCAGGGAGGCTGCCCGTCTTGAGAAGCAGCGCGAGAAGAAAGAGCTTGAACAGAAATACAGAGACCTGCTTGGCAAGAAGAACTTTGGTTTCGAGCGTCTGATGAAAGCATTCCCGGATATGAAATCTAAGGAGCAGAACGAATCCCTGGAGCGATATAAGAAGTATTTTCATATCCGTAAATGGGATGAAAATGGGAAAAATAAATAATACAAAAGTAGTAAAAAAACGGGTCAGGGAGACAAAATGATGATCAGAACAGTGAAGACAGAGGAAATCACAAAAAATATAAAAGAAATGTGCATCGAGGCGAACCATTATCTTTCCACGGATATGGACAGAGCCATGAAAAATGCAGTAGAATCAGAAAAATCAGAACTTGGAAAAAAGATTTTAAACCAGCTTCAGGACAACTTAAAAATAGCGGCAGATGAGATGATCCCGATCTGTCAGGATACCGGCATGGCAGTTGTCTTCTTAGAGATCGGACAGGATGTTCATTTTGAGGGAGCGGCAGTCGAGGATGCGGTGAATGAGGGGGTTCGTCAGGGTTATAAGGAAGGATATCTGCGTAAATCAGTGGTAGGAGATCCGATTATCCGCGAAAATACGAAGGACAATACACCGGCGGTCATTCATTACAGCATTGTTCCGGGAGATAAAGTGAAGCTTACGTTGGCACCGAAAGGATTCGGAAGTGAGAATACAAGCCGTATTTTCATGTTAAAACCGGCAGATGGCATCGAGGGAGTAAAAAATGCGATTCTGACCGCAGTGCGGGAGGCAGGACCGAATGCCTGTCCGCCGATGGTGATCGGGGTCGGAATCGGCGGCACATTCGAAAAATGTGCGTTCCTCGCAAAAAAAGCTTTGACCAGACCGGTAAATGAACATTCCGAGATTCCGTATGTGAGGGAGCTTGAGGAGGAGATGCTCTCAAAAATCAACCGGCTTGGTATCGGACCGGGAGGACTTGGAGGAACTACAACAGCGCTGGCAGTGAATATCAATACTTACGCAACCCATATTGCAGGTCTTCCGGTGGCAGTCAATATCTGCTGTCATGTAAACCGTCATGTTATGCGGGAAGTGTAAGAGAGGAGTACAGAATATGGATCAGCATATCACAACACCAATTACAGCTGAAGTAACAGAAAAGTTAAAAGCAGGCGATTATATTTACCTTACAGGAACCATCTATGTGGCAAGGGATGCCGCCCACAAACGGATGATAGAAGCGTTAGACCGTGGTGAGCAGCTCCCAATCGATATCAAAGATGCGACGATCTATTACATGGGACCATCCCCAGCGAGGGAGGGACGCCCGATCGGATCCGCGGGTCCTACCACGGCAACCAGAATGGACAAATATGCCCCGACACTGTTAGACCTTGGGGAGAAAGCGATGATCGGAAAGGGCAAGCGATCGAAAGAAGTGATCGATGCCGTTGTCCGCAACCATGCGGTATACTTTGCAGCAGTAGGCGGAGCAGGTGCACTCTTATCCAAATGTATCACAAAATCAGAAATCGTATGCTATGAGGATCTCGGCGCAGAGGCTATCCGCAAAATCGAAGTGAAAGATTTCCCGGTGATTGTCGTTGTGGACAGTGAGGGAAACAATCTGTATGAGACTGCCATCCGGGAATATTGCACGATAGAGTAAGAAGTAGAACCTATTGATAAAAAATGGAGGGCAGAAACGATGAGACTTTTAATTAAACAGCGTGTTTTCTCATGGACAGACACTTATGATGTCTACGATGAAGACGGCAATCCAAAATATTTTGTAAAAGCAGAATTTTTTGCATTAGGTCATCAGATCCATGTCTACGACCGGGAGAACCGGGAGGTCGGGATGGTGAAGCAGCGTCTGCTCACGTTACTTCCGGCGTTTGACATTGAGATCGGTGGACAGGAGTTCGGCAGCATTGAAAAGCAGTTTACCTTTTTCAAACCGAAATATAATCTTGACTACAACGGCTGGAGGTGCGAGGGAGATTTCCTTGCATGGGATTATGTCGTCTACTCCGGGTGCAGCGCGGTCGTCCATATTTCCAAAGAACTCTTCCACTGGGGAGATACTTACGTCATTGATATCGCAAACCCGGAGAATGAGGTGATGGCGCTTATGCTTACGATTGCGATTGATGCGGCGAACTGCTCACAGGGAGATTAGTGCAGCAGTTTTAGGAAAACCTCTTGACATTCCCCTTTATGGAAGCCTTATAAGAGAGTTACACCAGCTCGGTTTCCACATAATCATTGTGAAAAAAGAAATCAATAAATCGGGCCAGAAGGATGACAGCGGAGGCGAAGGATGAAAATCAAACAGGTAGAAGAACTGGTTGGAATTACCAGCAAAAATATCCGGTTTTATGAAAACCAGGGACTTCTCACACCGGAGCGGGCAGAGAACGGATACCGGGAGTACCACGAACAGAATATTGAAGCACTGAAAAAAATCAAGCTTCTCCGGAAACTCGGAATCTCTGTAGAGGAAATCCGCACTGTGTTAAACCATAGCAGATCTTTAGAAGACTGTCTGGAGAAACACCTGGCAGTTCTGGAAAAAGAGCAGGAAAACCTGTTGAACATGCAAAGACTCTCCGATGCAATCCTGCAGCAACGAGATTCGATTGATACCTTAAACACGAATGAGTGGTTAGAAGAGATGGAAAAACTCGAAAAGGAGGGAGTAGATTTTGTGAACGTAAGCAAAATCGATATTCGCATGAAAAAGAAAATGGGTGCAGTGATCGGCGGCGCAGTGATGATAGTCCTTATGCTTGCCATGATCGGATTTTTTCTATGGGCGAACAGCCAGGAGACACTGCCGGTTGGAGTTCTTATTGTATTTTTAGGAATTCCGGTCATTGTCATTATCTGTATTATCGTTGCATTAAGAAGCAGAATCAAGGAGATCGAAGGAGGAGAAGAGGATGAAGCTGCTAAGTATTGAGTATATTCCGGGAAAAAAGATTGAGGCACTGGGAATGGTGAAGGGAACCGTTGTGCAGACGAAAAATATCGGGCGTGATTTTATGGCAGGCATGAAGACGCTAGTCGGAGGTGAGATCGTCGGATATACGGAGATGTTAAACGAAGCCAGACAGATCGCGGTAAAAAGGATGGTCGATGAGGCGAAAGCGCTGGATGCGGATGCCATCATCGGAATCATGTATGGTTCCTCACAGGTCATGGCAGGTGCAGCGGAAGTGATTGCGTATGGAACGGCTGTAAAAATAATCGGGGAGGAGTAAAATCATGCCGATGACAATTATGGGCGCAGACGGACCAACGAGCGTATTTTTAGCGGGAAATCTGAATCAGATTCCCTGGATGAATTTCTTTGGTCTTGTCATGGTGATATTGCTTTTGATCCCGAATGTGATCTATGCAGTTCGGTTTCGGGAGATCCGGAACAAATGTGACCATAAGGGGATGAACCTTTTAGAGCAGATTGGCAGATACGGCTGTATGTTCCTGATGGTGTTCAACATTGGAATAGCGGAATTTGGATTTTCAGCGCCGGTTTTATTTCTGGTTTACATAATAGGAAGCATCTTACTGCTCATGGCATACTGGGTGATCTGGATGTTGTTTTTCATCCGGCAGGACAACTGGAAGAGAATGGCACTTGCGGTGATTCCGATCGTATTGTTCTTTTTATGCGGAGTGACCATGGGACATATCTTGCTGGCAGTTTTTGCAATTGTGTTTGGAATTGGGCATATCTATGTGACGCGGAAGAATTGTGAAACCAATGGAAAAAAATGAGGAGACAGAGGATGACAGGAATCATTGAGAGTATCTGCAATGAGGTAGCAGATTTTTTTATTAACATTGTGGCAGACAAAATCATAAACAGACTTACTGGACGAAAAAGAGATAAAGGGCAGAAGGCAGTATGAAATTAGGTGTACTGTCAGATATCCACAGTAACATTTATGCCTTCCGGGCATGTACCGCATATCTGGAACAGCAGGACTGTGACGAATATTTATTTCTTGGAGATTATATCTCAGATACTCCATACGCGAGGGAATCGTTGGATTTTCTTTATGATTTTACATCCAGACATACTTGTCACTTGTTAAGGGGCAACCGGGAAGAGTATATGTTAGCGCAGCAGGAAGCACGGGAAAAGAAATTAACAGAAGAAATGTGGATAAAGAACTCCGCAAGTGGAAACTTACTCTACACTTACGAGCAGCTTGTGGATAAAGACTTTGATTTTTTCCGGAATCTGCCTATTACTTTCCTCTATGAGAAACCTGGCTATCCGGCGATCACCTGCTGTCACGGTTCTCCGGCAAGCAGCAGGGAACTACTGGAGCTGGACGAAAAGCCGGTGAAACGCTGGATGGAAACGATCGACACCGACTATCTGCTATGTGCCCACACGCATTACCCGGGGGAGCTGGCATACCAGAACAGGCATTACTTCAATTCCGGCTGTGCCGGGATTGCGATCGGGGATGTGGGACTGGCACAGTGCATGGTGCTGCAGTCGGCGGAAGAAAAGGGAAAGGTGGTCTGGAAGCCGCAGTTTTTGAAAATCCCTTATGACAATCATAAAGTCGCAGAGGACATGAAGTCCGGCGGACTGCTTGACTATGCACCGTGGTTTACAAACAGCAATCTTTATAATATCCTGACAGGGACAGATCATTCTGCGCAGATGGCAGCATTAGCAGGAAAGCTGGCAGCAGAGGAGAATCCGCAGACAAAGTGGCCTCTTATCGAAGAAAAGTATTTTGAACTGGCAGCAGAATATTACGGAATACCGGATTATAGGAAGTGAGAAGTATGGAAAAGCTGGAATCAAAAATCAGAAAACATATTTATTTTTATGGCAGGGTACAGGGAGTCGGCTTCCGCTACTATGCCGTGCAGAAAGCAAATCAGCTCGGACTTACCGGATGGGTGAGAAATCTTTCTGACGGAAGTGTTGAGATGGAAGTGGAAGGACAGGAACCGCTCATTGACCAGCTGATCATTTTTTTACAGAACCGCACATATATCTGGATAGAAAATATAAAGGTGAAGACGATTCCCTTAAAAAATGAAAATGGATTTTTTGAAAGGCTATAACAGAAAAGGAGAGTGACAGATATGCCATGTACAACCATTTTAGTAGGAAAAAAAGCAAGCTATGACGGATCGACTATAATCGCGCGAAACGACGATTCCGGAGCCGGACATTATACAGCAAAAAAATTTGCAGTGATCCACCCAAAAGAACAGCCGCGGGTGTATAAGACCGTGCTTTCACATGCCGAGATTAACCTGCCGGATAACCCGATGCGCTATACCGCCATGCCAAATGCGGAGAAAGGCGAAGGAATCTGGGCAGCTTGTGGTGTCAATGAGGCACAGGTCGGTATGACTGCAACAGAGACGATCACATCTAATCCGCGGGTGCTCGGTGCAGATCCGCTTGTGACTTATGAGCCGGCAGCAGACGGGAAGGAAGAAGTCCCGGGAGGAATCGGCGAGGAGGATCTTGTATACATTGTGCTTCCATACATACGCAGTGCAAAGGAAGGGGTAAAACGTCTCGGAAGCCTCTTAGAGCAGTACGGTACCTACGAAATGAACGGAATTGCATTTCAGGATGTGAATGAAATCTGGTGGTTTGAGACAATCGGAGGACACCACTGGATCGCCAGAAAAGTACCGGATGATGTATACGTGGTGATGCCGAACCAGTTCGGAATGGATCAGTTTGATTTGGAGGATGCACTCACAGAACAGAAAGAATACATGTGTTCTGCAGACCTGAAAGAATTTATCGAAAAATATCATCTCGACCTCTCCCTGGATGGAAAATTAAATCCGCGTGATGCGTTTGGAAGCCACGATGATTCTGACCATGTATACAATACACCGAGAGCCTGGTATATGGAGCGCTGCTTAAATCCGCACACGATGAACTGGGATGGACCGGATGCAGATTTTACACCATTTTCAGATGACATCCCATGGTGCATGGTTCCGGAGAAGAAGATTACGGTGGAGGATGTGAAGTATGTGCTTTCCTCCCATTTTCAGGGAACGCCATACGATCCTTATCTTGCCTACGGGGATAAGTCAATGAGTGGAGCTTACCGTTCTATTGGTGTGAACCGGACCGATTTTATGTCCATCATCCAGATGAGACCAGAGGCGGCAGAGGATAACAGGGCGATCGAATGGGTTGCGTATGCATCGAATGCGTTCAATGTGGCCGCACCATTTTATACAGATGTGGACCGTGTGCCGGAATATCTTTCCAATACGACCGGGGAAGTATCTACGGATAACTTCTACTGGGCAAGCCGCATGGTGGCAGCAATGGCAGACGGATCTTATAAAAATTCCATTTTCCATATCGAGAGGTATCAGGAGCGTGTGATGTCGAAAGCACACGAACTGATTTACCGGTATGATGCACTTCTGGAAAAAGAGGGAGATGCAGCAGCAAGAAAGGCACTCCGCGAAGAGGCAAATGATAAAATGGCAGAGATGTTAAAGAAAGAAACTTCTAATACGCTTGGCAAGGTTCTATTTGAACTGAGCAATCAGATGAAAAATGCGTATTCAAGATCAGATGCATAAATCCGGTATAAAATACAGGAGGAAATCAAAATGAAACAGTTGAACTGGGCAGTTTTAGGATGCGGCGTGATCGCAAATGAGATGGCGCAGGCATTAGAGCATATGGGAAAGCATCTGTATGCTGTGGGCAACCGTACGCGTGACAAGGCAGTTGCTTTTGCCGAAAAATACGGAGTTCAGAAGGTTTACGATGATTTTCATGAGATGTTTGAAGATCCGGATGTGGATGTCATTTATATCACAACACCACACAATACGCATATTGAGTTCGCAAGGGAGGCACTCTCCCATGGAAAACATGTTTTGTGCGAAAAATCCGTGATGTTAAACAGCCGCGAGTTGGAGGAAGCCATTCATCTGGCTAAGGAACATCATGTGATTTTTGCGGAGGCGATGACAATCTGGCATATGCCGTTATACAAAAAGCTCTGGGATTTCGTCCGGCGCGGGGAAGATGGAATCTTCCATATGGATCAGATTTCCCTGGACTGTCCGGCATATGACCTGATCAAACAGGGGATCCCTGCACTTGGAAAAGTTCAGATGATCCAGCTCAACTTTGGCAGTTACAAAGAATACAACATGAAAAACCGTTTTTTTAATATGGAGCTTGCGGGTGGGGCACTTTTAGATATTGGAGTTTATGCGCTGTCTCTGATGAGAAGTTTTATGAAGAGTGAACCGGATCAGATCACGAGCCAGGTGAAGTTTGCAGCTACCGGAGCAGATGAGCAGGAGACCCTTCTTCTGACGAATCCAGATGGACAGATGGCAGCGGCAACTTTGTCGCTTCATTCGAAGCAGCCGAAGAGAGCTGTGATCAGCTGTGAAAATGGCTATATTGAGATCATGGAGTATCCAAGAGCAGATAAGGCAGTGATCGTGGAGGCAGAGAATGGCAGAAGACATGAAGTTGCGGCAGGAGAGACAGCGAAGGCTCTCCAGTATGAAATGGAAGATATGGAGAGAGCCGTTCTGAATGGAGATACATTACAGATGCGGTTAAAGGACACACGTGATGTTATGGATATCATGACAGATCTTCGAAAAGAGTGGAATATGAAATATCCAGGTGAAATCTGGTGATAGGATAAGTAATCAAGCGCCCTTGTATGATGAAACAGGGGCGCTTGATCATTTTAAGTGAGTTTAAGGAATATTTAGCAGAAAAAGAAAAAAAGGGATTGACAAACCGAAGAATCTTTAGTATTATCATATATGCGTCACGAACGCGTCGAACAACATCATATTGTCAAATAATGAACTTTGGAGAAATACTCAAGTGGCCGAAGAGGTGCCCCTGCTAAGGGTATA
>ERZ773107.3108-NODE-3108-length-11179-cov-2.774901_pt1 | contig 11179 bp, 7 predicted proteins | sample MGYA00580571_ERZ773107 | MGnify/ENA primary metagenome ERZ773107 (study PRJEB29015, sample SAMEA2737843) | human gut metagenome | biome: human gut; feature: human-associated habitat; material: faeces | place: China | collected 2012 ... | reverse complement strand
CAAGATCATAGATATCTTTGAAATGATAGTAAAAAGTCATGCGGCTGATCCCGCAGTCCGTAGTCAGGTCGTTGATGGTGATCTTATCTAAAGGCTTCTTAAGAAGCAGATGTTTCAGGGATTCTTCCAGGGCAAGCTTGGTTGCGTTTGTCATGTCTTGCGGCCTCCTTTGGCAAGGTTATAGTTATTAATATAACATGAAAGTGCACAGAAAATCCATGTTAAACAGTGACTTTTCTGTGAAATTATGATAGACTGAACCTGGAATATTTTGCGGAACAGAACGGAGCGTACTATGAAGAAAAAATCAGTTTGTATCCTGCTGATCTTTGCTGCCGTGATAGTACTTACTTATGTGACAGGAGAATCCTATTACAGAGGAATCAGTGAAAAAGCAGGGTTGGATAAACAGGAAGAGAAAATATATAAATATCAGTATGACATGATCGTGGACAGCCCCGATTCCCAGTTCTGGCAGGCAGTATATGACAGTGCGAAGAAAAAAGCAGCTCCCAATAATGTACTGATTGAGATCATGGGGCCGGACAGAGAAACATCCTATGATAAACTTGATTATATGAATATGAGTATTGCTTCAAATTCAGATGGGATTATCCTGCAGTACAGTGGGGAGCAGGGACTGGAAGAGAAGATAAATGAGGCTGTTCAGAAAGGAATTCCGGTTGTTACTGTAATGGGAGATGCAGTTCACAGCAAGCGTCAGAGTTTCGTGGGTGTCAGTGATTATCAGCTTGGAAGTGTCTATGGCGAAAAGGTAGCGGAATATGTGACTGAGGATACGGAAAGTATTCTTATTCTGTTGAAGAAAAATATTGATGATATGAACCAGAGCCAGATATATACACAGATCAGCAATGCAGCCCAGGCAAAGGCAGGCTCTTTGCAAAATATCCAGATAACAGGAAAAAATCTTCGCTTAACCGGAACCTTTGAGACAGAAGAAGCGGTAACAGATATTTTTCAGCAGAGAGATAAAGTACCCGATATTCTTGTGTGTATGGATGAAGAGACTACAGAATGTGCACGTCAGGCAGTGCTGGATTTTAATCTTGCAGGAAAGGTTACAATCATAGGATATTACAGTTCCGAAGATATTCTTACAGCAGTGGAAAAGGGAGTAATCTCTGTTACCTGTGATGTGGATACAGAGCAGCTTGGCAGATACAGTATAGAAGCTCTGACAGCATATCAGAAGGATGGAAGGACCAATTCCTATTATAATGTAGATATTAATTTCCTGGACAAAAATGCAGTACGGGAAATGAGAAGGAAGGGGGTGTCCGGATGAAGCAGTTGCGCTGGAAAGATTTTTCACTGGTCAGTAAAATCGTTATAGAGGTGGGTATGATCGCTGTCCTTCTTTTTGCCATGAATATGCTTTTTTATGTGCGGATCAATAATTCCATGCAAAAGATGGATAATGTTTATGCCAGTAATGCAGAGCTTACCGAACTTTCACAGGTATTTGAGAAAGTACAGGATAATATGTATAAGTATCTTAAGGTTAAGAATTCTCAGACACTTCTTGATTATTATCAGAATGAGGCAAAATACAGAAATGAACTTGAGAAACTTAATGAAGATAATATCAATGATCCCGTAAAGCTTCTGGAACGGAATATCCGGAAAATGTCGGAAACATATCTGGACTGTACTGCGGAAACGGTAGCTGCCAAACGAGGAAGGAACGTTGAGCAGTATAAGCGTAAATATGATGATGCAACAAAGCTTTACAGATATATCCAGTCATCTATTGACGAACTGAATAACCTGATGTTTCAGGAGAACTCCAGTACTTATGCAGTACTTCGTGCAGTGATGAGATATCTGGAGATAAGCAATTCAGTTATTATGATCATAATTGTAGCCGGTGGAATGCTTCTGCTCATCCAGGCCACCAGAAATATGTTTGTTCCCCTTTCCAATATGGCAGAGACAGCACAACTGGTAGGTCAGGGAAATTTCCATGTAAAGATGCACGATACAGATGCACAGGATGAACTGGGAACAGTAACCAGAGCGTTTAATACAATGGTAGAGAATCTTGATCTGTATATGGCAAGGACGAAAGCAAGTATGGAGAAAGAGCAGCAGATGATGGAGAGGGAGCTTCTTATGGAAAATCATCTGAAAGAAGCACAGCTGAAATATCTTCAGTCACAGATCAATCCGCACTTTCTGTTTAATTCCCTGAATGCAGGAGCACAGCTTGCAATGATGGAGGATGCAGAGCAGACCGGGATTTTTGTAGAGAAAATGGCGGATTTTTTTCGCTATAATGTAAAAAAAGGACAGGAAGACGCCACATTGGGAGAAGAACTGGAGGCTGTTGATAACTATATTTATATTCTGAATGTCCGGTTCGCCGGAGATATCCATTTCAGCAAGGAGGTGGATGAATCACTGGAGAATGTGCGTATGCCAAGTATGATCTTGCAGCCGGTTGTGGAAAATGCAGTCAATCATGGAATACGTGACATTGAATGGGAAGGAAAAATACATCTCACAGTTACAGGAGATGCAGATTATATACGTATCAGCGTGAAAGATAATGGAAAGGGAATGACGCAGGAACAGATAGAGGGTGTTCTGTCAGGAAACAGAGAGCGCAGAAATGAAGAAGGTGATTCTACAGGAATCGGTATGAATAATGTGATCAGTCGTCTGGAACTTTATTATGAGGAATCAGGGCTTATGGAGATTAACAGTGAAGGTGAAGGAAAAGGCACAGAAGCAGTAATCTATATACCTGTGCATGAAAACTAAGAGAAGTATTATGGGAGTGAGAGAAGATGTATAGAATTTTGCTGGCAGATGATGAAGGTATCATGCTGGAATCATTAAAGAAAATTATTGAAACTGAATATGGAAATGAATGTGAAATCCACTGTGCAAAGTCAGGCAGAGTTGTGGTGGAGATGGCACAGGCATATCCGCCGGATATCTGTTTTATGGATATCCAGATGCCGGGAATAAGCGGAATCCAGGCAATCAGGGAAATTCAGAAATTTAACAGCTCAGCAGTTTTTGTGATCATAACTGCATATGATAAGTTTAATTATGCAAAAGAAGCAGTGAACCTGGGAGTTCAGGAGTTTCTCACAAAGCCTGTAAATAAGAAAGTAATTCTGGAAACCTGCGCGAAGATGATGACAAAGGTAGATCAAATACGGCAGAAGAGAAGCGATGATCTCCTGATCAGAGAGAAACTGGAGACAGTGGTACCTATGATTGAGAGTGGATATATCAATAATATTCTTCTGCAGGATGATTTTGTTACTTATCAGGATAATTATACACAGCTTCTTGATATCCGTCAGAAATACGGTTATATGATGGTCATAGAATTTGGAGATTCTATGGAAAATGGGGTGCTCAGTAATGCAGTAGGTGCAAGTGTAAAGGCAAACAAATTTTATTCTACTTTTCGTGAAATCGCACAGGGATTCTTTGAATGCCTTGTAGGTCCTATTATGGGAAACAGGATCGTACTGCTTGTTCCTTATGAAAATGCGAAAGAAGATTACGAAGACAGAGTTGCAATTGTCACAAGAGCCAGAAATATGGTACATAAATTTGAAAACCGGATCGACAGTATGTTCCGCTGTGGAATCGGAAGAGTCAAAGAACTTGGAAGCGTGAAGGAATCTTTTAAGGAAGCGGTGGTCGCACTGAGAGAGAGCATCAGTCATGTAGTGCATATCGAGGATGTACCGGCGGCACAGAAATATGACGGGGAATATCCAAGAGACCTGGAAATCAGATATCAGAAGAGGATCCTTGAGAAGGATGCTGCGGGAGCGATGAACTGCGCAGAGGGATTTTTTGAATGGATGCACAGTCAGCAGGCCGTCACAAGAGAAGACATTGAGATTAAAATCCTGGAGATGGTGATGAATGCGGAACGCAGGGCATTCTTTGCAGGAACTTTGAAATATAATGTTAACAGCAGGAGAAGCTATATCCGGGAGCTTCAGTCCTGTACGGATATAGAAAATCTGAAGAAGTGGTTTCTGGATAAGACGAGAGAAATCTGTACGAAACTGGAGAATTCCAAGGAAAAAGAAGCTGGCAGTATTATTGACAGAGCAAAGGAATATATCAATGAAAATTTCCGCAGGGATATTTCTCTGGATGATGTTTCAAGAGAGGTAGATATCAGTCCGTATTATTTCAGTAAACTTTTTAAACAGGAAACAGGTAAGAACTTTATTGAATATCTTACAGAAATACGTCTGAAAAATGCCAGAGAACTTCTGCAGGATTCCAGACTTTCCATTAAGGAAATATGTGCACAGTCAGGATACAGTGATCCCAATTACTTCAGCAGGATTTTCAAGAAGTATGAAGGAGTTACGCCTAGTGAGTTCAGAGAGAGGTTAGGCTGATGAAATTATATAAGACAAAAAAGAATTGCGGAAAGCTGCTGCTTGGAATACTGGCATTTTGTACAGGGATGATACTGCTGACAGGATGTGGTTCCTCTTCAGAACAAAAACAGAATAAGAATGAAGAAACAGCAGAAGAGAATAAGGAAGAGGATAAGGTTCAGATCGGACTTACAGTGGATTCTTTTGTTATAGAAAGATGGATCCGCGACAGAGATGTATTTGTGGCGACTGCCAGAGAACTGGGAGCAGAGGTAAATGTGCAGGATGCAGGTGCAGATGTCAAAGAGCAGATCAGTCAGATTGAATACTTTATAAATAAGCAGGTGGATGTGATCGTTGTGATCGCAAGAGACTGTGGAGCACTTTCAGATGCCATACAGAAGGCACAGAGTGCGGGAATTCCGGTTATTTCCTATGACAGAATGGTCAATAATGCCAATACAGATTTGTACATTTCCTTTGATAACCGTAAGGTGGGTGAGATCATGGCACAGGCACTTGTCAATGCACTTCCTCAGGGAGGAGATGTCTTTATGATACAGGGATCCTCTTCAGATAATAATGTCCAGATGGTGAAACAGGGGTTTGATGATATGCTTGCAGACACAGATCTGCATGTGGTTTATGAAGCTAACTGTGATGGCTGGACAGCAGAACTGGCTGCCGGATATGTGGAGGAAGCCCTGGAAAAATATCCTCATGTTAAGGGAATTATGTGCGGAAATGATGACATTGCCAGTCAGGTCGTACAGGTACTGGCAGAGAATCAGCTTGCCGGAAATGTGGTTGTCGTAGGTCAGGATGGAGATCTTGCAGCCTGTCAGAGAATAGTAGAAGGAACACAGTATATGACTGCTTTTAAACCAATTGAAGATCTGGCAAGAAAAGCAGCGAAATATGCAGTGGAAATGGGTAGTGGAAAGGGAGTTGCAGAACTGGAAGATGTGACAGAAACAGTAAATGACGGAACTTATGAGATTCCTTCCTGCATCCTTGAACCAACTGCAGTGACAAAAGAGAATATAGATAAGGTGATTATTGAAGGAGGTTTCCACCGCAGAGATGAAGTTTATCTGAATGCGGATTACAGTTAAATAAAATATTCAGAGATTATCCGGCTGCTTTTGCAGAGGTAAGAGTAAATCAGTATATAGCATTATCTTGCAACAAAAATGTCCTGTCCTGTGCAGGGCATTTTTTGTTTTTCTTAAAATGTCTTGTTTTTTGCCAACCATGTCCAGATTGCCCTGTGCTATAGTAACGTTATCAAGAAAACGTGAGAAACGTAAAAAGAAATGGAGGATTTTTACAATGAGAAAGAAAGTCGTATCTGCAATTCTTTGTGCATCAATGGTAGCTGGAATGGTAGTTATCCCGGGAGTAGCTGTTAAAGCGGATGACAAGAAACTGATCGGTGTTACAATGCCTACAAAAGATCTTCAGAGATGGAATCAGGATGGCGAGAACATGAAGAAAGAGCTGGAAGCAGCCGGCTATGAAGTAGACCTTCAGTATGCATCCAACGATGTAAGCACACAGGTTTCACAGCTTGAGAATCAGGTTGCAAACGGATGTGATCTTCTGGTTGTGGCATCTATCGACGGAAGCAGTCTTGGTGAGCCGCTGAAACAGGCTAAAGAAGCAGGAATCCCGGTTATTTCCTATGACCGTCTGCTTATGAACTCAGATGCAGTTACTTATTATGCAACATTTGATAATTACAAGGTAGGTCAGAAACAGGGCGAATATTTAGTAGATGCACTTGATCTCGACAATCAGGACGGACCGTTTAATATTGAGCTGTTCACAGGTGATCCTGGTGACAATAACTGTAACTTCTTCTTCGGTGGAGCAATGGATGTACTTCAGAAATATATTGATGAAGGTAAGCTGGTAGTTAAATCCGGACAGACAGAATTTGAGCAGGTTGCAACTGCTAACTGGGACAGTGCAAAGGCTCAGGACAGAATGGATACAATTATCGCAGGTAACTACTCAGACGGTTCAAATCTTGATGCAGTTCTCTGCTCCAATGACTCTACAGCACTTGGCGTAGAAAATGCTCTTGCAGCTTCCTATACAGGAGAATATCCGATCATCACAGGTCAGGACTGTGATACACCAAATGTTAAGAACCTTGTAGCAGGAAAACAGGCTATGTCCGTATTCAAGGATACACGTGCTCTTGCAACAGCAGTTGTTGGAATGGTTGATTCCATCATGAAAGGTGAAGAACCGGAAGTTAATGATACAGAATCCTATGATAACGGCACAGGTGTTATCCCGACATACCTTTGCGATCCGGTTGTTGTCACTGTTGACAATTACAAAGAAATGCTGATCGATTCCGGATACTATACAGAAGATCAGATTCAGTAATAAAAATTGATCATACAGGCGGGAATCCCACCCGCCTGTGTTAATCTATAGCAATCCCAGAAAATAATGTAATTCAGTATTTCCTGGGATTGCTATAGGACTGCCCGTCGCAGGCATGATTTATAAAGGGAGGGAAACAAAATTGGCTAAGATACTTCTGGAAATGAAAAATATTACCAAAACTTTCCCAGGTGTAAAAGCACTGGATAACGTTAATCTTCAGGTGGAAGAGGGCGAGATCCACGCTCTGGTCGGTGAAAATGGAGCCGGTAAATCTACCCTGATGAATGTATTAAGTGGTATTTATCCGTATGGAACATACGATGGTAATATTATTTATAACGGTGAAATCTGTAAATTCAATACAATTAAAGACAGTGAAGAAAAAGGAATTGTAATCATTCACCAGGAACTGGCGCTGATCCCATATATGACGATCGGTGAAAATATGTATCTGGGCAATGAAAGAGGAAGTTCATTATCTATTAACTGGAATGAAACTTACGGAGAAGCAGATAAATATCTGAAAATAGTAGGACTTGAAGAATCCTCCAGAACTTTGATCAAGGATATTGGTGTAGGTAAACAGCAGCTGGTAGAAATCGCCAAGGCACTGGCAAAAAATGCCAAGCTTCTGATCCTGGACGAGCCGACAGCATCTTTAAATGAGGATGATTCTCAGGCTCTGCTGGAATTGCTTCTGAAGTTCAAAAAACAGGGAATGACATCTATTATCATTTCCCATAAACTAAATGAAATTTCCTATGTTGCGGATAAGATTACAGTTATCCGTGATGGATCTACTATCGAGACTTTGGATAAGAAGAAAGATGACTTTTCCGAGCAGCGTATTATTCAGGGTATGGTAGGTCGTGAGATGACAGATCGATTCCCGAAACGTCCGGATGTAAAGATCGGGGATGTTTCCATGGAGGTTAAGAACTGGAATGTCTATCATCCGCTGTACTCAGAGCGAAAAGTAGTAGATAATGTATCATTTAAGGTGCATAAGGGAGAAGTAGTAGGTATCTCCGGACTTATGGGTGCAGGACGTACAGAGCTTGCAATGAGTATTTTTGGAAAAAGTTATGGAACTAAGATTTCCGGTCAGGTATTCATGAACGGAAAAGAAGTGAAGCTGAATACTGTACAGGAAGCAATCGATAACAAGCTTGCTTATGTTACAGAGGACAGAAAAGGAAATGGTCTGATACTTTCCAAATCCATTAAGATGAATACTTCTCTTGCAAATATGAAGGGAGTCAGTAATGGAAAGGTTATTGACGCAGATAAAGAATATGCGGTGGCAGAGGATTACAGAAAGAAGTTGAAAACAAAATGTCCGTCTGTTGAGCAGAATGTAGGCAACTTAAGTGGTGGTAACCAGCAGAAAGTCCTTCTTGCAAAATGGATGTTTACAGAACCGGATATTCTGATCCTTGATGAGCCTACCCGTGGTATTGACGTAGGTGCGAAATACGAAATTTACTGTATTATTAACGATCTGGTAGCAGCAGGAAAATCTGTTATCATGATTTCTTCTGAACTTCCGGAAGTACTTGGAATGTCAGACAGAATCTATATCATGAATGAGGGCAAGTTCGTAGGTGAGGTCGGCAAAGAAGAGGCCACATCAGAACTGATCATGTCCAAGATCGTAAAATCAGGAAAAGGAGCGTAAAAAAGATGGAAAAAAAGATTAGTTTTTCAGAGATGTTAAAGAAATATACCATGGTGCTTGTTCTTGTTCTGGTAGTCATCATGTTTGCTGTAAATACAAATGGGGTTATGCTTCTTCCTCAGAATGTGAATAACCTTGTAGCCCAGAATGCGTATGTATTTATCCTTGCAACAGGTATGTTGTTCTGTATTCTGACTGGTGGTAATATTGACCTTTCTGTTGGTTCTGTTGTATGTTTTGTAGCAGCAGTTGGCGGTAAGATGATGGTTCTCAACAGTATGAACCCATATCTTACAATGCTGGTTATGTTGCTTACAGGTATTGCCATCGGTGCATGGCAGGGATTCTGGATTGCATATGTAAGAATCCCACCGTTTATTGTAACTCTGGCTGGTATGCTTGCGTTCCGTGGTCTTTCAAACGTAGTTTTACAAGGACAGACACTGGCACCAATGCCTGATTCTTACCTGGCACTGTTTAACAATTATATTCCGGATCCATTTGGGAAAGAGGGATTTAATCTTATCTGTTTTGTAGTTGGTATTATTGTCTGTATTGTATATGTGTTACTTGTTCTGAAGAATCGTGCAGATCGTGTGAAGAAAGGGTACAGTGTAGATGCTTTTGGTGGTGTTGCAGTTAAGATGATTCTGATCTGTGTAGTTGTTCTTGCTTTTATGTTCCGTCTGGCTCAGTATAAAGGTATTCCGAATTCTCTGATCTGGGTAGCTGTAATTATTGCAATCTATACATATATTGCCTCCAAGACAACTACAGGACGTTATTTCTATGCAGTTGGCGGTAATGAGAAGGCTACAAAGCTTTCCGGTATTAATACAAATAAGGTTTATTTCCTTGCTTATCTGAATATGGGTCTTCTGGCTGCTATTGCAGGTATGGTTACTATGGCTCGTCTGAATTCTGCCAATCCTCAGGCTGGTACAAACTTTGAGATGGATGCTATCGGTGCTTGTTTTATTGGTGGTGCTTCTGCTTATGGCGGAACCGGTACAGTTCCGGGGGTTATCATTGGTGCATTGCTGATGGGTGTTCTGAACTTAGGTATGAGTATCATGGGTATTGACCAGAACCTGCAGAAGGTTGTTAAAGGTCTGGTTCTGCTGGCAGCGGTTATCTTTGATGTTGTTAGTAAGAGAAAATCTTTTATCGTAAAATAAAAATTGTATATTCATTCTTAAATGGAAATTTTTTGCAGGGCTTGCAGGGTGCAGGCCCTGTTTTTTTACCGAATCAAGTAAGTCTCCTGCTTTAATTGCGAATATCTGTTTGACTTGACAGGGGACGCGCAGAAAAATAGTGTGTTTGATGTGCGGTTTCGGCATCTAAGATATTCTAAGGCCAAGAAAATCTGCTAAAGGCATGAGCCGGCTTCTCAAACTCGCTCCGTCGCAGACTCCGCTCAGACAGTGATGCAGCCGGCTCATAACGCAGATTTCTGAGAACTAAGAATATCTAAGACCCCTGCAAATGCACATGAAATAAAATATTTTTCTGAGCTGGCTGTTGGCTGTTGTGATGTTTGGATTGGATATGTGGGAGGTTTTTATGGCTTGGGTTAAGTTTGTGCGTGAGGATATTGAGATAGAGGTGGAGGATGGGATATCGGTACTGGAGGCGGAGATTCAGGCAGGACTGAGGCCGGATGCGCCTTGTGGCGGTCTGGGGAAATGTGGGAAGTGTCTGGTTAAGATTAATGGTGAAGTTGTTAAGGCGTGTCAGATTCGGATTGGTGAAGGTGAGACTTGTGTAGTGGAGACATTGGACAGGGCTGGCAATGAAAAGATTTTGACGGATGGATTTAACAGAGAAGTTGTGTTTGAACCGGGACTACGGATGGCTCAGGTTGAGCTGGAGAAGGCGAAAACAGGGGAGAAGCGGTCGGACTGGCAGAGGCTGCTGGATACGCTGGCGGAGACAGATGGTGAGGTTGAGCCGGGGCAGATGGAGGTGGATCTGAAGCTGGCGGGTGAATTGTATGGGATGCGCAGGGATTCTGATGAATGGTATGTGATTTACAGTAGACGGCGGATTCTGGAAATGAGGAAGGAAGCTGGTCGGAGGTGTCTGGCAGCGTTTGATATTGGGACGACTACCGTTGCGGGGTATTTGCTGGATGGTGCGGATGGGAGGACTCTGGCAGTTGAGAGCAGGATGAATCCGCAGGCGCAGTATGGTGCGGATGTGATCATGCGGGCGAATTATGCGCTGGAGCATGGAACAGAAGCGTTAAGTATGTGTGTTCGGAAAGCGGTTAATGAGATGTTGGGAAGTCTGGCAGAGGATGCAGGGATAAGGAGAGAGGATGTTTTTCAGGTGTGTGTTGTGGGAAATACCTGTATGCATCATCTGTTTCTGGGGATTTCTCCGGCTTCGCTGGTACATGCGCCCTATACTCCGGCTGTGAGTGAGAGGCTGGTGCTGAATGCGGGGGATTATGGTCTGGCTGTGCAGGAGCGTGCAGAGTTGATCATGCTTTCGGATATTGCAGGATATGTGGGAGCGGATACCTGTGGATGTCTGCTGGCTATCAGGCAGGATCAGCAGGAAGAGATTTCTCTGATGATAGATATTGGAACGAATGGTGAGATGGTTCTGGGAAACAGGGAGCGGATGGTGACCTGTTCTACTGCGGCCGGGCCTGCTTTTGAGGGTGCGAAGATTGAGTGTGGAATGCGTGGCGCAGCCG
>ERZ773107.3084-NODE-3084-length-11254-cov-3.002768_pt1 | contig 11254 bp, 10 predicted proteins | sample MGYA00580571_ERZ773107 | MGnify/ENA primary metagenome ERZ773107 (study PRJEB29015, sample SAMEA2737843) | human gut metagenome | biome: human gut; feature: human-associated habitat; material: faeces | place: China | collected 2012 ... | reverse complement strand
GGCCGAGTACGACGCCAGCCTGGCCCGCTGCAAAGGCCAGATGGGCGCGATGCAGCTTTTGGACGGCGGCGGCAGCATTACCCTTTTGATACAGGCCCGCAGCCTGTACGAGATGCTGACCTTTGCCGAGACCCTGCGGGAGCTGGCCGACCACAACAGCGCCGCTTTGGCGCAGTTGAACGCCGAGGCCGAAGCCCTGGACACCGCCCGCGCCGAGGCCCAAGCCGCTGCTGACGAAGCCGAGGCCGCCCGCGCGGCGCTGGATGCCCAGCAGACCGCCCTGGAAGCTACACAAAACGAGCTTGGCAGCGCCTTACAAGCCGCCAACACCGCCCTGACCGAGCAGCAGGCCGCCGAACAGGCACAAGCTGTGGTGACCGAGGCCGCCCGCAAAGCCTATCTGCAGGCCACGGCGGATCTGGACGCCTACGCCCGCGCCCAAAGCAGCAAGTACACCACCGCCGACCTGCACCTGACCAGCCTTGCCTTCCGCTGCCCGCTGGACAGCTATGGGCGCATCACCACCCAGTTTGGCGAGGCCGACCCCTGGGGCATCCCCCACCGGGGCACCGACTTTGCCGCGCCGGGCGGCACGCCGGTCTACGCCATTGCTGATGGCATCGTGAGCGCGGCCGCCGCCGTGTACAGCTACGGCAACTGTGTGCAGATCAGCCACGGCACGGCCGACGACGGCAACACCTACGACAGCCTGTATGCCCACCTGAGCAGCATTGCCGTCAGCCAGGGCAGCGCTGTGACCAAGGGGCAGGTCATCGGCTACGTGGGCAACACCGGCAACGTGTACAGCACCGGGGGCGGCGGCTATCACCTGCACCTGGAACTGCGGGTCAACCGCGCCCGCGTGAACCCGCTGGCTTACGTACCACAATGAGTAACGACTTTTTGTATTGGTTTGGCTTTTATGTAGAGTATCGGCTGCTCTGCCTTGCACGCGGACTGGCCGCCTTTACCCGCTGGTTTGTCCGGGTACTGGGTGCGCTGCTGACGGCGGTGCTGCGCCCCGTCGCGCTGGGGTGCATCCAGCTGCGGCAGGCCTTGCGCCGCCCCAAAGCATGGCTGGGGCTGGTGGTCCCGGTGGCGGGAGTGCTGGCCTTTGCGTGGCTGGTGCGCACCTGGCTTGGCCAGCCCTTTGCCCTGCGGGTGGAAGTAAATGGCACCGTGGTGGGTTATGTGGCCAGCGAGCAGGACTTTGATACTGCCCGCGCCGATGTGCAGGCCCGCGTGAACACCGCCCGCGCCCTTCTGGAAGCGGCAGGGGCCGACGTGCCCAACTGGGACCTGGACCCGGCCTTTACACTGGCCGTCAGCGCCGACACGATGACCCCCGGTGAGGTGGCCAACGCCATTTTGCAGGCCAGCGGCAGTGAAATTACTGCGGGCACCGCCGTCTACGTGGACGGCGCCCTGCGCTTTGTGACCACCGAGGGCGACCACCTGCGCACCCTGCTGGCCGCGGTGCGCCGTCCCTACATGGACCCCGCCGACGCCGACAGCCGCGTGGTGTTTGCCCACGAGTTGACGCTGGCAGACGGCATTTACCTGACCGGGTCGGTCAGCCCCTATACCGAGGTTGTATCCGCCCTGCAGGCCAATGACAGCGAGCTGCTGCGGGTACAGATCCGCCGCCGGGAGCGGTACGAGCAGGAGCTTGCCTACGATACCCAAATTGTGGAAGACGACACGCTGGATTTTGGCAAAAGCGAGACCGTGCAGACCGGCGTGCCGGGCCGCGAGACCGTGACCTACGAGGTAGTGTACGAAAACGGCGCCGAGGTGGACAGCCGCGTGTTGGATGTAGCCCGCACTGCCGAGCCGGTGCCGGAGGTCATCCGCCGGGGCACCCGGCTGCAAAGCGGGATGATCGGCAAGCTGGGCACCGGCAGTTTCATCTGGCCCGTGCCCGCCTACCGGCACATTTCCCGCTGGGCGAACTTTACTCCCGGAATCAACTATCACCGTGGCGCGGACATTGCCGCACCCTACGGCACCGAAATTTACGCCGCCGACGCCGGAACCGTGGTGGAATCTACCCGCCATTGGAGCTGGGGCAACTACGTGAAGATCGACCACGGCAACGGGTACCAAACGCTGTACGCCCACATGTCGGCCCAGGCGGTGCACGTAGGCGACGTGGTGGAGCAGGGGCAGGTCATAGGCTATGTGGGCAATACCGGCAACTCCTTCGGGAACCACTGCCATTTTGAGATGTATTATAACGAGCGGTTGTTCAGTGCAAGGGATGTGTTCCCGGATATGCCAGAGTGGAACCGCTAAAAGCCTCCCTCTGGGAGGGAGGTGGCGCATCCTCTCACCCATTTTATTTTTTTCAGCCGGCACTTTACTTTTTTGGTTTTGTGTGCTAGAATACTTTACATAGTAAAGCGACCCCTGCTTGCGGTGCAATGACGCGCCGTTGGTGGGGGTCGTGTCTGTTTTTTAGAGGGTATTTTTAGGGGGAAGCTATGGACCGTATCGATCGAAAAATCTTGGACATCCTGCAAAAGGACGCCCGCGCACCGCTGAAAGAAATTGCTGACCGTGTATTTTTATCCAGCCCAGCGGTGTCGGCCCGCATGGCCCGGCTGGAAAGCTCCGGCGCGATCATGAGCTATCAGGCCCAGGTGGCCGCGCCGATGCTGGGGTACATGGTCAAGGCGTTTATCAACCTGGACATGGACCCCCAGCGCAAGCCGGAATTTTACCCCTATATTGAAAGCTGCCCCCATGTGGTGGAGTGCAACTGCGTGACCGGCGATTACAGTATGCTGATCGAGGTGCTGTTTGCCACCACGCAGGAGCTGGACCAGTTCATCAACCATTTGCAGCAGTTTGGCCGCACCCGCACGCAAATCGTGTTCTCCACACCCGTGGAGCACCGCGGCGTGCCCGTCAGTGTGGAGGAGGATGCCGCCGATCCTCAGAAATAACCGCCGTCCTGGTGGGTGCTCTGGCTTTCCAGCCCCATGGATACGCCCAGGGCTTCATCCACGCGGCGCATGTCATCCTCGGGGATGCGGCCCGCACGCTCCCGCAGGCGGCGCTTATCCAGGGTACGGATCTGCTCGGTCAAAATAATGCTGTCCTTGGCCAGGCCGCAGCGGTCGGCCCGCACGCTGATATGCGTAGGCAGGCGGTTTTTATCCTGCCGGCTGGTGATGGCCGCCGCGATCACCGTGGGGCTGTGCCGGTTGCCGATCTCATTCTGGATGATAAGTACCGGCCGTATCCCGCCCTGCTCGCTGCCCACGACGGGGCTTAGGTCGGCGTAAAAAACCTCGCCTCTGTGCACTTCCATAGAAAAAGCCTCCTCTCGTTTGCTTACCTAGAGTATAAGCGAGAGGAGGTTTTTTTAATCACTCTGTTTTTCGATTTCTGCGGCCAGCGCGTCGCCTTTGGCGCAAAGAGCCGTAAACGCGCGGCTGCGCTGCAAGGGCTGCATGATAAACCTAGTACGCAGCGTGTCGATGGCCGCGCAGCCCGCGAAAGTCAGCACGATGACCAGCAGCGTGTACGCCGCCGAGCCGTGGTGCGCCTGGGCGCGGAAGATGCCGTTCCACAAAAAGTCCCGCAGAACGGGGACCTGGTGCAGGATGTAAACGCCCAGCGTCGTGCCCGCCAGCCCGTTGATGAACCGGTTGCTGCCGAGGTCCAGATTTTTGAAGAAGTGGAACAGTGCCAGCGCCGCCAGCAGGCCGGGCAGTGCGCCCAGCGCCGTGCGGTAGTAGGCAATGTACTGGAACGCCTTGCTGTCGGTCGCGCCCCGGTATTCCAGCACCGCGCGGATGGCGGTGTTGGCCAGCGGCAGGCCCAGGCCGAGGACAAGCGCCGCGGCGGGGCGGTTCAGCAGGCGGGACAGGCGGTTATCCGGCCAGCGGCGCAGGTAGGCAGCCAGCAGGTAATCGTAGAGGAACATCCACGCCGTATCGCCCAAAATTCCGTCTTGGCCAAACACCGTGGGGTAAACGACCAGCGGCACAGCCAGCACCAGCAGCACGCCTTTGTGGGCGCGGCGGGGCAGCCCGTGCAGCAGCCGGTTGAGCAGCGGCACGCAGAGCAGCAGCACCAGATAGTCCGAGATGAACCACAGCTGGCGCGTACCGGCGGGAAACACCGCCCAGCGCAGTGCGCCGAGGGAGACATCCAGCCCGGCCAGCCTGCACAGCAGCGTGACCGGCACGGTGTACAGCCACAGCGACAGCCAAAGCGACAACGGGCGGCGGGTTTTGAACGGCTGTTCGCACATAAACCAGCTGCCCACCAGCACAAACACGGTGCAGGCAATGCGGGAGCCGCAGCCGATGAGGCAGAACACGAAGGAGGACGGCAGCGTGGAATAATCCGCAATGCCGCCCTGGCCGGTGAGATGGTCGCCGATGATGAGCAGCATGCAAAGGATGCGCAGCAGTTCCAGATTGCTGGCGCGGGGGGCTTTTGTCGGCACGGCGGACCTCCTTTCCGATTGTTACAAAATAAGGCGGCCCATGGCCGCCCGTAAAAGGCAGTTATTTGTTTTGTTCCAGAATTACAAACGCGCAGGCCAGACCGTTTTCGTGGGTCAGGCTCAGGTGCGGGGTCAGGGCGTTGGCGGCGGTCCATTCGGCGGCGGGGCCGGTCAGGGCAAAATAAGGCGCGCCGCTTTCTTTACGCAATACCGCTAAATCTGTCAGTGCAAAGCCGCCCAGGCCGGTGCCTGCGGCCTTTAAAAAAGCCTCCTTGGCGGCAAAGTTGGCGGCGGCTGTCTCGGCACGGTGGGTGCCGCCCCGCTCGTTCAGCAGGGCCTGTTCCGCCGGGGAAAAAACACGCTGCACAAAGGCGGGCCTTTGCAGCTTTGCCACCATGCGGTCTGCCGCGCAAAGGTCGGTGCCGATGCCGAAGATCATACTTTCATCCTTTTCGTTTCAACTCAACGCAAACTCCAACAGTGCGGCTCTTTCGTTCAGCACGCGGCCCTCCATAACGGCGGTCAGCAGTCGCTGCAGGGTAGCACCCACGGCGGGGCCGGCGGGCAGGCCGGCTTCCATCAGGTCGCCGCCGTTTACGGCCAGCTGGCGCATGGTGTAGCAGGCGGTCTTGGAAAGCTCGGTCATCCGGGCCTCAAAGGCGGCCACCTCGTTCCGCCGGGCTTTGACCTCCGGCGCGTCGGCGTGGGCGTCCAGGTCGGCATATTTCAGTGCGCAGAGCCGGTGCAAAAACACCGCACCGTAGCGGTTGAGGCTTTTTAAAATGGCGGTGTCCCCCGCCGGGACCGGGGCATCATGGATGGCGATCAGCCCGGTAGTCCCCTCGATCAGATAGCCGGGGGCTTTCAGGCGGCGCAAAATCGTGCGGGCCATCGCCGCGCCCCGCTGGTTGTGGCCCTTAAAGTGGGCCGCACCGTCCGCGCCCACGCTGCGGCACTGGGGTTTGGCAATATCGTGCAGAAACGCTGCCCAGCACAGCCCCCGCGCGCCGCGGGTATCCTGGCCGCGCAGGTCCAGCTTTTCCACCGCCACGGCCGAGTGTTGCCACACATCGTAGCAATGCCAGCGGCCGGGCTGGGTGCAGCCGATGCAGGCCTGCACTTCGGGCACCGCACCAGCCAGGATCTCGCCGTACTTGGCCAGCGTCGGCCCCGCGTTGGGGGCGCCGAGCAGACCGTCGATCTCGGTATAAATACGCTCGGCGCTCACGCTTTGCAGCGTATCCCGCGCCTGCAGGGCTGCGGCAGCGGTGGCTTCGTCCAAAGCAAAGCCCAGCCGGGCCGAGAAGCGCAGCGCCCGCAGGATGCGCAGAGCATCCTCGGCAAAGCGCTGGGCCGGGTCGCCCACACAGCGGATCATGCCCGCCGCCAGGTCATCCCGCCCGCCGTACAGATCAATAATGCCCTTGCCCGGGGCGTAGGCCATGGCGTTGATGGTAAAATCCCGCCGGGCCAGGTCCCTGGGCAGGTCGTCCACGAACTGCACCGCATCGGGATGGCGGTGGTCGTGGTAGTTGCCGTCCAGGCGATAGGTTGTCATCTCGTAGGGTTTGCCGTGGAGCACCACCGCCACTGTGCCGTGCTTTTCGCCGGTCAAAATCAGCTGATGGTCGGCAAACAGGCGGCGCATCTCCTCCGGCCGGGCCGAGGTACAGATGTCCCAGTCCCCGGGGGTGCGGCCCAGCAGGCTGTCACGCACGCAGCCGCCCACCACGTAGGCAGTGTGCCCGGCGCTTTGCAGCGTTTGCAACAGGCCGATGACATCCCGCGGCAGATAGATGCTATCCCGGTTCATGGTGCTGTCCCCCTTTCCCTGGTTTGGTGGTGTATTAGGCGCGGTGCCACTCCTGCGAAAGATCAACGATGCAGGCCAGGCTGCCTTCCTCATCTTTCAGCGAAGCGACCTTCTCGGCGGCCTTGTCGGCGTCGATCATCCAGGTCAGGATGAAGAAGTTCTCGGCCGGGACCTCGTAGTAGACCCAGGCGCCGTCGGCGCGCAGCAGGTCGGGCAGGTGGTCCAGTTCGCCCTCCAGCAGGCCCTGGCCTTCCTCGCCATAGATCATCTCGGGGCCGACCTGCAGAGAGTCGATCACGTTGATGCTGCTATTGATATACGTATCGCGGTCGACCGTTTTATCTCCGGCCTCCCACGCACTGGCGAACGCCTTGACCAGCAGTTCGCGGACTTCCAATTTACTGTCACCCATCTGATACATAACAGGAACCCTTCCTTAAACCATAATATAAAATAAGTATAGCACAAAATGGGACGGTTGGGTATGCCTATTTTGTTTTTTGTACTGCGCGGCGGGGATAAATTTTCTGCTTTTGTTGACAGAGGCGGAAAGCAGGCTATAATGGTTGTATGTACAACGATGTAGGTGCAACCAGTTTACCCGGATACGGAGGCGGCTATGGATATTACCGAACGCAAAATTACCAAAATTGCCCGCGAGGCAGAGAAGCTGGTACTGCTTACCCTGCGGGAAAAGGGCGTTGGCACGGCGGAGATCGACCTGATCCACGCGCTGCGCCACCACCCCGGCTGCACCCAGGCGGCGCTGGCCGAGCTGCTGCACGCCGACAAGGCGGCCATCGCCGATATGGAGCCGGCCGAGCGCCTGCAGGCGCTCTTCGCAGAGGCGCCCGAACGCAATGAGACCTACCTACGCGTCATGGAGTTTTGCCGCATCCCTCGGACGTTCGACGAGGTTTCAACGCTGCTGAAGGACGCGGCTCCGGCGAAGTCTCGCAACCCCTACACCGACCTGCCGCTGTATCCGAGCGCCTATCTGGGCCATTTGGAAGGGGCCGGCGGTCTTCTGTGGGATGAGGGTTGGATTCTCACTGAGGACGGCGCTGCGTTTCTTGAGGCCCACGGGTGCTGCTAGCGCCAATGTGGAAACGAATCGAACCGAGAGAAGGGAGCGAATAGAAAATGGCAAGAAAGCGCAACTACGACATCCTGGCCAACGCTGCCGCCCTTGTGGGCGCCATGCCTTCGGCTCAGTCCGCATCGTTGGTCGAGACCGATGCCGCGTTCGCTGCGTCGAGCGCGAAACTCGAGCGTCACCACAGCTGCTGCCATGGATGCTACAACTGCTGCCCCGTCTGGGTGTACACCGAGGACGGCGTTGTCGTGAAGATGGAGGGCGACTATGACGGCACCCTGTCCATCTGCACGAAGGCGCTGAACCAGCAGCATTTAGTTTACAGCCCGCGCCACGTGCTGCACCCCATGCGACGTGTCGGCATGCGCGGCACCAACGAGTGGATGGCCATCAGCTGGGATGAGGCGCTGGACATTGTCGGCGAGCAGATGGCCACGGCCACGAAGAAGTTCGGCCCCTACTCCATTATGGTGGGTGCCGGCGGCGGAGGCACCTACGGCAACGTGTTCCAGCGTGTCACCCAGGATGCCATCGGCGCGCCCGTGTGCATCTCGGGCGGCGGATGCCAGTGCTACCTGCCCGCCGATTGCGCGGGCCAGTGGATGCGCGGCGGCTCGAACAACCGCCATGAGGGCAACAACGCCCGCGAGATGTGGAACGCCTGGCATCCCACTATGGAATGCGTCGTGCTGTGGGGCGCCCAGACGAGCGCTTCGGGCGCCGCCTATGCGGCGCGCGCGAATGCGGACATGCGCGAGCGCGGCGTCAAGACCATCGTGATCGATCCCTATCTCACAGAAGAGGCCTCCAAAGCCGACATCTGGTTGCCCGTCCGCCCCATGGGCGATATCGCCATGCTGTGCGGCTGGTTCAACTACATCATAGCCAACAAACTCTACGACGAGCAGTTCTGCAAGTACTGGACGAACTACCCCTTCCTCATCGATCCCGACACGCGCCTTCCCCTGAAGGCGGAAGAGGTGTGGCCCGACTACGTGAACCCCTCGGCCGATCCTAACGACGTGTACGACACGCCCGCTTACGTCTGCTTCGACGCCCGCACTAACTCGGTGCAGCCCTTTCCCTATACGGCTCCAGAAGATTCCCCGGTCGACCCCGTGATCTTTTGTGAGGCAGAAGTGAACGGAAAGCTCTGCAAAACGGGCGGTCAGATTCAGTGGGAGGCCGTAGCCGATTGGGATCTCGCGAAAACGGCGGAGGTCACCTGGGTGGATGCCGAGCGCATCGAGCAGGCCATCAAGCTCTATGCGAGCACGCTTTCCGGCATCGGCACCGGTCAGTTCGCCGACATGAGCGAGCTTTCCAGCAACTTCATCTTCGGCACCATGGCGCTTGACATGCTCTGCGGCAAGGTGAACAAGCCCGGCGTGGTGCTCACCGAGCAGAAACCCGAATCGCGCCACACCACACGTCCCACGCACTTTTGGTGCGGGCGCCCCTATCAGGAGACGTTCGGCGTCGGCTGGACGGTGGGCCTGACCGAGGGGGAGAACCGTCGGCGCAGCCAGGCGGCCATCGAGCGCTGGAACGAAAAGGGCGTCGACGGCGTGGCCAAGCAGAAGGAGTTCGTCGATTACCAAATGGCGCGACTGGGATCCGACCGGCACAAGGCCGTGCACCAGTGGCAGCTGAACGCACTGGCTCCCGTGCGCCACGGACTTCTGCTCGGCGAACCCTATAAGATTGCCGTGCGCTGGGAGCAGTCGGGCAACAAGTACTGCGTCATGAGCTCGGGGGAGGAGTGGAACCGCGCTTACGCCACGTTGGATTTCTGCGTGCATCAGCAGCCCCATATGACCTCCACCACCATCGAGGATGCCGACGTGTTTCTGCCCATGCAAGAGTGGCTCGAGTTCGAGCATGCCACCGAAACGGTTACCCAGTTCAATCAGACGTTCATGCGAAAGCAGATCGTGCATCTCGGCGAGACGGCCGATCCGTTCATCTGCGTCACCCAGGTAGTCGACAAGCTTGCCGAGAAGCTTGGAGGCGATGACAAGCTCCTGTGTCGCGACTTCCAATTCAATGGTACCTACCGCACCAAGGAGGACATCTACCCCACCTGGGCGAAGCTGTTCGGCGTGGAAGATTGGGCGGAAGCGGTGAAGCACTCCGAGGATCACACGCTCACGGTGCCCATCGACGAGCTGTATCAGTTCTACCAGCACTTGGACATTGTGGACGATGGTCTGCCGGCGGGTTTCGCCACGCTCTCGCGCAAATGCGAGCCCTACGTCACCATGGCGGTTATGAACGGGCATACGGGCTTTCCCTACCACTTCCCCTACGAGCAGACGGGCCCGAATGGCGAATGGCTCGAATACGATGCCGTCTGCACCTACAAGGAGCAGAGCGAGAACATGCTTCAGGAAGACGAGGACTACCCGTTCTATCTGACGACGGGGCGTGTGGCCCACTACCACCACACCACGCTGCGCACCGCCCCCTACAGCCGCGAGCTCATGCCCGTTCCCGATGCGCGCATCAATCCCGACGATGCGGCCCGTCTGGGTATCAAGCACGGCGACTGGATCGAGTTGTCGAGTCGTCGCGGATCGACTCGCGGGCGCGCCTATGTGACCGCCGGCGTTCGTCCCGGAGTCGTCATGATGGAGCGTTTCTACTTTCCTGAAAGCTACGACAAGTCCCAGAAGAAGATCACGGGCGGGTGGCGCCAGTGCAACGTGAACCTCATGGCCCGCGACGACGTCGTCAATCCCAATTTCGCTTCCGCCTCGTGGCGCGGCTACCGAGTGAACGTGAGGAAATCTACGAAGCCTGAGGGCATCTGGACGGAACCGGAGGAGTTCCAGCCCTTCATGCCCACCTATCAAGCCGAGCCGAACACGGAGGAGGTGTTCCGCCATGCCTAGGAAATGCCTGGTCATCAATCTTGATCGCTGCACGGGGTGCGACAGCTGCATTGTCAGTTGCAAGTTCGAGAACCACTTGCCTTTGGGCACGTTCTATAACCGCGTGATGCAGGTTGGCCCCACGGGAAGCTACCCCAACGTCGAACGCTACAACTTGCCCGTCCAGTGCCAGCAATGTACTCACGCTCGCTGCGTGGAAGTGTGCCCAACGGGCGCGAGCTACCGCGACAGCGAGTCGGGCATCGTGCTGGTGGACGAGTCCAAGTGCATCGGCTGCCAGTACTGCCTGTACGCCTGCCCCTATGGCGTACGCACCTTCTCCGAGGCGGACGGCGTGGCGCGCAAGTGTACCCTGTGCCAGCATCTTACGGCCAACGGCTCTGCGGAGCCGGCCTGCGTGCACAACTGCCCGGGAGGAGCGCGCTTCTACGGCGATTTGGACGACCCGAATTCGTCCGTTAGCCGCGAGCTTGCCAAGTACGGCGACGACTGCATCCATTCCCTGGTCGCCCCCGAGGGGGAAGAACCGCTCACGCGTTACATCCTCTCGCCGTCTGTCGCCTCTTGGAAGGAGTTGGTCTAAATGGCCCCGAAGATTCAATGGCCGCTCGTACTGTTCTCCATGCTCGCGGGATGCGGAGGATGCGCTTTTGCTTTCGCTGGCATCGCGAATGCGATGGGAGAGAGCACCTCAGTCACGCTTTTCGTTACCGTCGTGGCCTTTGTGCTGGTGGTTGTCGGTGCTATCTGCTCGATGATGCATCTGGCGACACCCAAGCACGCCTTCGCCGCCGTCACCCATCTGCTGTCCTTTTCGGGTATCTCCGTTGAACTCATCATGCTCGGGGTGGTATGCGCTCTCATGATCCTCTTTGCGGGCAGCGTCGTCTTTATCGACAATGCTACAGCGACGCTTGTTCTCGGGTTGCTGGGTGCGCTGTCGGGCGTGGCTCTGGCGTTCGTGACGGGTCATGGCTACCTCATCTCTT
>ERZ773107.3080-NODE-3080-length-11264-cov-29.938442_pt1 | contig 11264 bp, 10 predicted proteins | sample MGYA00580571_ERZ773107 | MGnify/ENA primary metagenome ERZ773107 (study PRJEB29015, sample SAMEA2737843) | human gut metagenome | biome: human gut; feature: human-associated habitat; material: faeces | place: China | collected 2012 ... | reverse complement strand
CTGCACTTGATACTTCATCTGAAACTCTCTGGATTCCTTTAATAGTTTCTGCCATACTTTCCTCAAACAGCATAAAGGAATTCAATATTCCAACAAAATCACCCTTCCACTCTACTTCCGGTTTAACATCGAAATTGCCTTCTGCAAACAACTTCATTGCACGGTCTATATCATCTACGTAGCTTCCAAGAATAGCAATAGAGTTACGCAGGCTGTGTGCCAGTCTTCCAAGCTCATCATCAGACTTATAATCAAGTGTGCTGTGAAGATTTCCTTTCATCAGTTCATCTGCAGTATTTTCTACTGACTTTAATGGTGCAATAATCGTTTCAAGTACTTTCTTACTTGTCCTCTTTGCCAGTATCCACGCAATCGATAGACAAACAATAATACATACAATTCCTGCAGCTGCAAATATAAATGTAGTTATAGCAGCCTTATTGCTCGCCTTATCTGTAATATCACCTAAGCTCATTGCTTTTTCAACAAGCTTATTCAATGCAGGAGTACATTTATTAAGAATTTCTTCAGTTGCCTTATCCTTGTTGCCGCTTTTAATATTTTCTATGATTGAATAACCTATGTTTCCCCACTGAGAAAGATAAGATGCATATTCATTATAATCTGCCTCTGAAACAACCCCACTCTTCTTTATAATCTGAAGCTGGGAATCAACATCCGTAAGCAATTTTTTAACTGTAAGTTCATAGTCATTGTAAGAAGATGTATCATTATTTAATGCCATTTCTCTTATATTTCTCGCAGCAGAATTAACATTTACTCTGCACATTTTAACAGCCTGGTCTGCAGCCGAAACATTTTCTACATAGTGATACATATTAGCAAATAACACACCTATAACTATTATAGAAAACAGCCCGGATATCAGCATCATAATGATAACTTTTTTGTAGCCATAATTTATCCTTTCCTTCAAATGCATATCTTCCAATTTCTTTTTCGTCATATTTATATGTGGTGTCATAGATTGTTATTTCCTTTCTTTAATTATTATATTTATTTCAAATCTTTATAGCAGAATATATTTTTTTAGTCAACAGTTTCCGGACATTAGTTTTTATATTCTATTTTTTTAACAAAAGTCCCCTACCCCACTCCTAACTTTTTAGTACTTTTTTCATATTTTCTATATTTAAACAGCTTTTGGTAGTGTATATTGCATACAAAAATAATATTGTTATTAAGCAGACAGCTATAGAAGTCTATTTATCTATTATTACCTTTATATTAATTATTTTTATCTATATTAATCTCATTATCAACTGGCCATGATTTTCTAAGTGCCATATAAGAAATCAGAAAGTTGGCAAACCAGCCTGCTGGTACAGCAAGCCATACATATTCAATGCCAAAACGTGGAGCACATATAAGGGCAACCAACAGACGTATTGCAAGGTTAACCATATTGGCAGTAAGAAATGGCCGCATGATTCCAAGTCCACGAAGAACACCATCTGTTGCCATCTTGATACCCATAAAGATGAAGAAATAACCAAGCCATCTCATATAATCACCAGACACCTGATATGCTAAATCAGTTCCGTCTTTTCCTAAAAACAACGATGAAATCTGTGTATGTAATGTTTCAATAACTATGAATGCAAGAACTGCAAAACATACGTCTAACACAAGTGCAGCGTGGTATCCTTTTTTAATACGCTGGCTCTGCTTTGCTCCCAGATTCTGGGAAACATATGGCGAAACTGCATTTCCAATAGATACAAAGATTAATGAAAAAACATTTTCCACTCTCATTGTTGCCGAATATCCCGCAAGGGCCTGTGTACCGAAGGGATTTACAACCGCCTGTACTATCATCATGCCAATGGATACTGTTGACTGCTGTAGAACAGATGGTACAGCTATTCGAAGCATAGAAGACAGCTCCTGTCTGTCAAACCAGTTAAAGCTGCTTTCATATCTACGCATCCTGTGAAGGAATATCAGTAGTGAAAACACAGCCGAAATCCCCTGTGCAATAAGCGTTGCAAGTGCTGCACCAAACACTCCAAGGCCTAAGCTTGCCACCATCCATAAATCCATAATAATATTCAGTATAGAAGAAAATATCAGAAGTCCCAACGGAATCTTCGACTCACCGATTGATGTAAACATCGTTGAAAGAATATTGTACATAAACAGAAACGGAAAACCAACAAAATAAACACGCAGATATAATACTGCATCATCCAATATATCAGCAGGAGTCTGCAATGCACTCATCATTATATTAGAGAATCCAAAACCAAATACACCTAGAAGTATGCTTAGGATCAGAAAACTAATCAATGATGTTGACACTATTGTTTTCATCTTACTATAATCCCTGGCACCAAAGTACCGGCTCACAAGCACCCCGGCACCTACACCAGCACCAAGTGCTACACATATAAATACATTCGTAAGTGCAGCGCAGGCACCTACCGCTGCGAGTGCAGATGAGCCGACAAACTGACCAACTATTATTGAATCAGCCATATTATATACCTGTTGGAAAAAGCTTCCCAGAATCATAGGCATTGCAAATATTGTCAGCGCTTTTAGAGGCGCATCTGTGATTAAATATTCATCCTTTGACATTATCTTATTCCTCCATAAATGTTCAAATAACAACATTACTATTAAGATATATTTTCTTTACATATGCTGCAACTGGCTTATGATATATTCCGTTCTACGAATAGCTTCTTCCACCTGACATCTGGCATTATTGATTCGATCCTGTACCATCCAGTCCGCAACAAATCCATCAAAAAAATAGTCTGCGAAAGACAAAAAATCTCCTATATTAATATTCAAATCACATGCAATATTCACATCATTTAATTCTCTGCTGAAATTACGAAGATCATACTTTGCCTGTTCCATGTTTTGTCTTGCCTGGTCTATTTTAGAATGTTTAAGCATCGTGGAGAAAAATCCACCACCAAACATATCCAATAATCCCCAGTTCTTTGCACTGTTCAGATTATCTCTGGCTGTCTTTAAACTATTGATTGCCCTGTATCCAGCATCTATCGCTTCTCTTTTCTCTTTCTCTATATCATATCCCATAAGTTATTACCTCCGATTTTTCTTTTCAACTGAAATGTTATAAATGTAACGACTCCATCTGATATTAAAAACGCAGCAATGACACATTCAATCATTGCTGCTAAAATAATGTTCCCTGGGGGAATCGAACCCTAAACTGCCCCTTAGGAGTTCAAGTCACTACGGAAAATCTATGTTTTTCTTTGTCAACATAAGTCAAGCAACAACTTGATTTTACTGACTTTCCTGTAAATCCATGTCAAAATAAGAAAACTGAAAATAATCCGAGTTAAGCACTTCTCGCTGACAAATGAGTGACACTGTCATCCTGAGGGTTCAACCATTCCGTTCCTGCGAATTCATATTTATAGCTACCATTCTCACTCTGTATGTGGTAATGATAACACTGTTTTCTTATTAGATTACCTATATTATAACGTGCATGGGGTCGGATGTCGATGAGTTTTTGACCATTATTTGTTCAAACATACTTGTATTATAATAAAAATTTTTATTTCTACACGTTTATGCATTATAATCACAACATATTTAATTTTACCACTAACCTTAACATCGTCTATTCATGTTCCCTAACAAATACATCAAAATACTGTTTATGCTCTAAAGGAATAATATCATCCCACCAATCCAACTTACATTGCATATGAGTAAGATATCTTTTTTCCAATATAAATACATTAGACTTTGATAATATTCTGTTACATTTATATCATAGATAAAATTAATGGTATTTGGATTCATATCCGCTAAATCTATCAATGCTGGAACATTTGCAAATAAAGGTTCCTTATCAATTATTGATTTATAATGATTTCTATCGGTAAATGTTATAGGAATATATCTAAACCAATTAACGAAAACATATCTACTAGCAAATCTAAATGCCCTTTTATTATCTATATCAATCGCAAAATACAGTACTGCCTTTCCCGCATCATAGCTATCATCAACGAATAATAATTTGCTATTCCTAAAAGCATCTTCAATTTCTTCCTTCGTATTGGCTTTCTTCATTTCATACTTACAGCGATTACTCACATAAGCCGAAGCACTTAACAATTCATCAAAGCAATCCATATCTCTCTGATATGATACATATTCCTCATATGAATGGGCTGAACTGTGATCCGATGTCTTTTGACAAGGAATGTGAACTGACAAATGCTCATTATTTAATAATTTCTTCTTGAATAGCATACCCCGAAATTGTCTCTAGAATTCCATTCATGTTTAAAGCATTGCAAATTTCAAAAAGAGCCTTTTCTTCTTCAGTTAGTTTATGCTTGATCATATACTAATCGATCATATACTAATTGTGTAAGAACAACTTTAAGCATAATATTTATATTATTATACCATAGTTTGGAAAAATAAAAAATTATATTTCATCAACGTTTCATAAAAGGTGTGTAGAATATTATTGAAAATAGTTATAAACTGCTATTGTGTAAAAATAAAGGAGGAAAAATTTATGAAAAAAATAGTATAAAGAGGAGCATGCCTATTACTTACGTTATGTTTGAGCTTAAGTACAGTTGGGTGTAAAAAAAGTAATGAAAGCAATAAAATTAAAGAAGGACAATCTATAAGTTCTGAAGAGGCAGGTATGTCAACTAATGAGAAGGATAAAAATGAAACATTTAAGCCATCAGATTATACATTGGAGGCAAAGAAAGAATATGTTTATGAATATTTAGGGCTTAAATTTAAACTCTCAGACAAATTTAGAAATTATATAGCTGATAAAAAGATAGCGATGTTAGATGATCAAAGTCCTATAGATAAAGAACTAAAGTATGCTATTTTGACATTTGAAAAAATGACAGAAGAACAAAAGAATGCAGTTATAGAAAAGATGGGCGATGGATATAAAAATTGGCAAAATGAGCTTGAAAGAATTGGGACTATTGGTATATTCGAAAAAAATACATCAAAAGAAAAAATATCTAAAATTACAAAATGTGATACTCATACTAAAATAGGAGTTTCAAGTGATGGAAAATACGATTGCTATTTAAGCACAAATAGCGGAGCTGAAAGTAATCTTCTGGATGAATTAAAAAGAACTGAGATTCAAATTATAGATAAAAAAGAACGTCCTAAAAATGGTTTTGTGCTATCAGAAAAAACTGATTTAGAAAATACAGAAGCATTTAACAAGGAATCGGTTAAAGATTTACGTAAACTATCAACAAAGGACATAAATGGCAAGGATTTTACAAGTAAAGATTTTGAGAAGTATGATCTTACTATGGTAAATGTATTTGCAACTTGGTGTACAGCTTGTGTAAAGGAAATTCCTGATTTGGTTGAGGTTCAGAATGAAATGAAAAGCAAGGGTGTAAATATCGTTGGAGTTGTTACAGATACTGTTGATGATAACGGTGAAAACAAGGAAGCAATTGAAAAGTCAAAGTTAATACATGAAAAGACAAAGGCTTCATATCCTTTCTTAATGCCAGATAAGACAAACTTTAATGGTAGATTGAATGGTATACAGGCTATGCCAGAGACTTTCTTTGTTGATAGTAATGGAAATATTGTAGGTGATACTTATTCTGGTGCAAAGAGTGCAAAGGAATGGAAGCAGGTAATTGAAAAAGAATTGGAAAAAATAAAAAATAAATAAAAGTAAAGCGGTGATTGGTATATGGTTAATAAGTTTTTAAAAAGCCGTGCCTTGTCTTTATTAATTATCTTTATTAGTATGGCGATGATTTACTATGGTCATAGTAATGGAGAAACTAAAGTTGTCTTGGATAAGGCGATAAGAATTTGTATGGAGTGTATTGGAATTGGATAGAATTAAAAATATTATAAATGGTAGTACAAAAAAAGATAAATATAAAATAAGAGATTGTTTTAGGCATTTATTTCAATCCATTTGGTTTTTAATTACTAATTCTTACTTTGAAGGGTTTAAGACTGGTAAAATCTACGGTGGGAATTTAAAGAAAATTTGTGTTCCGGGTATGAATTGTTATTCATGCCCGGGAGCAAAAGGTTCTTGTCCAATAGGATCACTACAGGCAGTAATTGGAAATTCAAAATATAAGATTAGTTATTATATAGTTGGGATTTTGTTTTTTATAGGAGCATTGGTGGGAAGATTTGTTTGTGGATGGCTGTGTCCATTTGGATTGATTCAAGATTTGCTACACAAGATTCCCTTTTTTAAAAAAGTTGAAACATTTAAGTTTGATAAACATTTGAGAAAATTGAAATACATAATATTACTTGTATTTGTAATAATATTACCTTTATTTTTGGTTGATATTTTAGGTCAGGGTTCTCCGTATTTTTGTAAACTTATTTGTCCGATTGGTATGCTGGAAGGAGGATTACCACTTGTTTTATTAAATAAAAGTATGAGAAGTGCGATAGGTTTCTTGTATTATTGGAAAGGAATCATTCTAATAGTTACTTTGTTACTTTCTATAATTATATATAGACCTTTTTGTAAATATATATGTCCACTTGGAGCTATTTATTCAATTTTTAATCCTATTTCAATATTTAGATATAGATTGAATAAGGATAAGTGTATTAATTGTGGAAAATGTAAAAAAGTTTGCCAAATGAATATAGATCCAGTTGAGAATTGCAATCATCTGGAGTGTATCAGATGTGGACGATGTAAAAATGCTTGTCCAGTGGATGCAATTAGTTATGGAGTAAGAAAATAGAGAGGAGTAGTAAGGAAAGTGATAAAAAATGCTATAGCATATATTACAAGAAAGAGAAATAGAACTTTAATAATTTTTATCATATTAACTATAGTTCTTTCTTGCTTGTATTCTTGTTTAACAATAATGAAATCAAACGATGAAATAGAAAAGGCTTTATATGAAAGTTCTAATTCTTCAATATCAATAACAAAAAAAGATGGTAACTATTTTAATGTTAATGAATTTAAAGATATTGAAAAAATAAAAGAAATTGAAGAAAAAATAATTCAATATGATGGATTAGCAAAGCTAAAAAATGCTAAAGTAGTTAGCGGAGAACAAAGAATAAATAGAGAAGATTTATCTGACGAATTTAAGAATGTTGTTTCACTCGAAGCTACAAATAATACTAAAAGAAATATTTTATTTAGTAGTGGAGTATTTACAATTAAAGAAGGTAAAAATATAGGAGAAAATGATAAGAATTCAATTATTGTTCATGAAGAATTTGCTAAACAAAACAATCTAAAATTAGGTGATGAAGTTGATCTTGAATTACTAGATATTGAAAAAAGTGGAAAAATAAAAAGTCATAAATTTAAAATTATAGGGATCTTTTCTGGTAAAAAACAGGAAACATATACAGGATTATCTTCTGATTTTAGTGAAAATATGGTGTTTGTAGATTATTCAACAAGCCAAGAGATATTAAATAAATCAGAAAATAATAAAATTGCAAATAAAATTTTAATGTATTCTGGTAGTGCAGAATCTACGGACTTAGCCTTAAACAAATTAAAAGAGCTTAAAATTGATGAGTCAAAGTATTTTGTTGAAAAAGATTCTAATGCGTTTGAAGAGTCTTTGGAGTCAGTGAGTGGAATAAAACACATAATAAAAATAATGACTTATTCTATTATGTTAGGTGGGATGGTTGTTCTTTCATTAATCTTGATTCTATGGTTAAGAGAAAGAATTTATGAAATAGGTATATTTTTATCTATTGGAACATCTAAGATACAAATTATAATGCAATTTATATTCGAGTTATTATTCATATCGATACCAAGTATAATATCTTCCTTATTTTTAGGAAATGTATTACTAAAAGTAATTGCAGGTGGAATCGTTAACTCAGAGGACTCAATGATTTCTGGTGGAAGTTTAATAAATGATAGTTTTATGTTAAATATTACAACACTTGGACAAAGTTATTTAATATTAATAAGTATTATTGTTTTATCAGTTGTATTTGCTTCTTCATTAATATTAATCAAGAAGCCTAAAGAAATATTATCAAAAATAAGTTAGGAGAAAATGATGGAAATATTAGAAATAAAGAATGTATCATATAGTTATGCCAATTCTAAAGAAAAAGTTTTGTCAGGAGTAAATCAAAAATTTGAACTTGGGAAGTTTTATGCGATAGTAGGAAAGTCAGGAGCAGGAAAATCTACACTTCTTTCCTTACTTGCTGGACTTGATAAACCTCAAACAGGACAAATATTGTTTAAGAATGAAGATATACAAAAGAAAGGATATAGTAATCATAGAAAAAATAATATATCTTTAGTATTTCAAAACTATAATTTAATAGATTATTTATCACCAATTGAAAATATTAGATTAGTAAATAAATCAGCAGATGAAAGTATCTTGTTTGAACTAGGTTTAGATAAAAAACAAATAAAAAGAAATGTTATGAAATTATCTGGTGGACAGCAGCAAAGAGTAGCTATTGCCAGAGCATTGGTATCAGATGCTCCAATAATACTGGCTGATGAGCCTACTGGTAATCTGGATAGTGTTACTGCCGGAGAAATAATTAATATATTAAAGACATTAGCTAAAGAAAGGAATAAATGTGTAATAGTTGTAACACATAGTAAGGAAGCAGCAGATTCTGCGGATATCATTTTAGAGCTAAGTGGTAAGAAGTTAAAAAAAGTAAAATAAAATGAATTTGGAGGTTGAATAATGATAAAAAATGCATTTGCTTATATAACTAGAAAAAGCTTAAAATCAATAATTATTATGTTAGTTATTTTGGCTATGTCAACTTTAAGTCTTATAAGCTTATCTATTAAAGATGCTACGGACAGAGCTTCAAAAGAAACATTTGCTAATATAACAAATAGTTTTTCTATGGAGATAAATAGACAAGTAAATCCAGGAACACCTAGAGGTGGAGGAAATGTAAAAGGTGAAGATATTAAAAAGATAGCTCAAACAGATAGTATAGACTCCTATGTAAAAAGAATAAACAGTGTTGCAGATTTAGTTGATTATGATATTATTGAAACTAAAGAGACTCTTGCGAATCAATCGCCTAAAAGAGCGAAGAATTTTAAAAGAACAGTGATGTTAACCGGAGTTAACGACTCATCAAAAGAAACAAAATTTGTATCAGGAGCATATAAATTAGTAGAAGGAAAGCATTTAGAAAATGAAGATAAAAATAAAATCTTAATGCATAAAGATTTAGCTGAAAAAAATAATCTTAAAGTTGGAGATAAGATAAAAATAAAATCTAATTTATTTGATGCTGATAATGAGAAAGGTGCAGATGAAACAGTAGAAGTAGAAATTAAAGGTCTATTCGATGGGCATAATAGTGGTGGAGTAAGTGCAGCACAGGAACTATACGAAAATACATTAATTACTGATGTTCATACAGCTGCTAAAGTTTATGGTAATACAGAAGATACAGCTGTATACCAAGATGCAACATTCTTTGTAAAAGGTGATAAGAATCTTGATAGTGTAATAAAAGATATTGGGAAATTAGATATAAATTGGAGAGAATATAATTTGATTAAAAGTTCATCAAATTACCCTGCATTACAACAATCTATATCAGGTATCTACTCAATTTCAAATAAATTATTTGTTGGCTCATTAATATTTGCAGGAGTTGTAGTTTCATTATTATTATTATTATGGATGAATGCTAGAAAGAAAGAAATAGCAGTATTACTATCATTAGGTATATCAAAATTAGAAATTTTTGGTCAATTCCTGATTGAGATGGTATTTATATCAATCCCCGCATTCGTTGGTTCTTATTTCTTAGCTGGGTATACAGCTGATAAGCTTGGAAATAATATATTGAATAAGGTTACTGGTGATATAGCTAAACAAATAGCTAGACAATCTGCATCTAGCCAATTAGGTGGTGGGGCAGAAGCTGAAGGATTTAACAAGACATTATCAAGTTTAGATATAAATGTATTACCTAAATTCATAATTTATGTAGTTATATTTATGAGTTTAGTACTTCTTGTATCATTGATTATTTCTTCATTCAATATATTAAGAAGGAATCCAAAAGAATTATTAATTGACAATAAATAAAATTTTTGGTGCTGAAAAGCACCAAAAATTTTTTTGCTTTTAAATATCCAATAATATGCTGTACAATATAAGCGAATAGGCTTAAGTGGAGGTATACATGAAAATATTAATTGTTGAAGATGATAATATGATAAGAGAGGGATTAAGTGAATATCTTTCAGAATTTGGATATACTGTTATTCAAGCTAAAGATGGAAGAGAAGCCTTGTCAGAATTTAATAGCGATATAAATCTGGTTATCTTAGACATACAGATACCTTTTATTAATGGGTTAGAAGTGTTGAAAGAAATTAGAAAGAAAAGCAATTTACCAATTCTAATCCTGACTGCATTTAGTGATGAAGAATATAAAATTGATGCGTTTACTAATCTGGCAGATGGATATATAGAAAAGCCATTTTCATTGCCGGTCTTAAAGGCTAGAATAGATTCTTTAATTAAGAAGAATTATGGACATTTAGAGAAGTTTGAATATAAGGATCTATCGGTTAATTTTAATAGCTATACAGCTAAAATAAATGGTGAAGAAATAGATGTAAATGCAAAAGAACTAGAAGTATTAAAATGTTTATTGGATAATAATGGACAAGTGTTAACAAGAATGCAAATTATTGATTATGTATGGAAAGATAGCGAAGAAACTCCTTATGATCGAGTAATAGATGTATATATAAAAGAACTTAGAAAAAAATTACAATTAGACTGTATAACTACTATAAGAAATGTAGGATATAAATTGGAGAGAAAATGAAAAAATTAAAGATATTTCCAAAAATGTTCATACAAATATTTTCTGTTCTTGGAATAATAATTATATTAGTTCATTCATTAGTTTTTTTTATCTTTCCTAAAACATATTTGGAGACGAGAAAAGAAAAGATTTATAATATTGCAGATGAAATTTCTGGTAATATGAATGGAAAAGAAATAAAATATATAGAACAAACTTTGGAGCTTTATTCGAAAAGTAGTGAAATAAAAGCATTTATAAAAGAAAAAAATAATAAAAATGAAATACAAATCAAAAATGATATAAATGTTAATTTAGAAAGTGATAGTAATTCTTTGATAATTGAAGAAAGAGAGATAACGCTTAATGATGGTAAAAAAATAAATCTACAATTTGTTTCTACAGCTGATATGCAAAAAGATGCGAAAGATTTAAGC
>ERZ773107.3074-NODE-3074-length-11278-cov-3.055422_pt1 | contig 11278 bp, 13 predicted proteins | sample MGYA00580571_ERZ773107 | MGnify/ENA primary metagenome ERZ773107 (study PRJEB29015, sample SAMEA2737843) | human gut metagenome | biome: human gut; feature: human-associated habitat; material: faeces | place: China | collected 2012 ... | reverse complement strand
ATTTATAGCCTTTTACTTTATAATAATTATAAAATGAATCTAGCTGTTTTCTTCCTCTAATGGTTTTCCATCTATATACATTGCAAACGGCTCTTTCCGAATCCGTACATTGTAGCTGAACCCAAGTGTCCCGAGAACCGTCCAGCGTACCCCGGCACCCGGAGCCTGCTGTCTAACGAAATCCGCTTCCAGTGAATGTAAAACCGCCTGTTTTAGCGCACTCCCTTTCACTGGGAAACGGGTCGGGTTTAATTTGGACGGGGAAATCTCCACTAACTTTTTCTTGGAAACAGCTCCCTCAATGCCGCCTTCCACAATCCCTGTATTCGTGAATGCAAGATCGCATGGGTATTCTGTATAAAGAGCATCTGCAATCAGATTGGTAAGCAGATTCTCCTTCTCACAGTCCCACGGAAGCTCTTCTACCGTATAAAGCGTCTGATCCAGCATGCGTTCTGCCTCTCTCCGCTCTGCCTCACAGGCTTGCCACACCGTTTTATCCATTTCCGTGAAATTTTCGGTCGAAACCAATTCAGTCGACACTGCCTGTACCTTTCTATCCTCTACTTCCAATGTCACTTTTCCAAGGTAAGCTCCATAACAGCCATTCTGTAAATAACGGTTCTCGCAGGACACCGTGTGGGAATGGCCGCCCAGGCACAGATTAATCTCCGGTATCTTTTTCACCAGCATCTCTTCGATCCAGAACCCGCTGTGCGAGAGCAGAATGCAAAAATCATATTTTCCACGGTAAGTTTCCAGCTCTTTTCGGATCTGCTTCTCCGGCTCTACCGTCTTCAGGTCGCCCATCTCAAAGAACATGTTATATTTTCCGGGCAGGAAGGTCGCGGTCTCCTCCTGATAGCCGTAATAAGGGGAACAGCCGATCACAAGGATCCGAATACCCATCCGTTCTATGAGAAGACTCCTTCTGATGTTGTCCGCATCTCTTCCCTCCCTGTCTGTCACATTGCAGGAGAGAAGCGGCAGTCCCTCCGCCGCACAGCCTTCTAATAGTTCTTTTGCCAGGTCAATCTCATTATTGCCAACTGCCATGGCATCCGCTCCAGCACCTTTAAGAATGCGGATGGCTCCCTTCCCTTCTGTCCCCTGCACCATAATATCGCTCAGGTCGCATAGATCCCCACTGTCGAGGTAAAGATCCCCCGGCTTCCGGTTCTTTCTGATATACTCTGAAATCTGTGCCAGCTTGTCAAAATGGCTGTGCAGATCATTCGTGTGGTAAATCGTCAACTGCATTTCTTATGTAGTCTCCTTTTCCTGTGTCTCTAAATATCGTAACAGCGGGTACGGGTTCACGCTGAACTCGCCGCCGCCCTCCCCGTCAAAATAAATTCCAAAATGTAAATGAACCGGGAACTTCCCGGTCGTCCCCTCTATATCGCTGTAGCCGGTATCCCCCATATAGCCAAGCAGTGTGCCCGCCTTCACAGTTTCCCCTGTCTGGAACTCCTTCGCATACTCTGCAAGGTGTGCATAGTAAAAATAAACACCGTGCTCACTCCGGATTCCGATCCGGTAGCCGCCAAGTCTCAGCCAGCCAATCTTTTCCACCACGCCATCAGAGACACTGTAAACCGGGTAGATGCCTCTCACATTTACAGATGCCATCAGATCGCAGCCCTCGTGTACGCGGTCGCCGCCAAATGTCCGGCTCTGCTTCCATGAATTGCCATATTCCACCGTAGCTTTAGGATCGTTTGCAACCGGACCGACTGGGAAGCAGACCGCGTCTGTCCACATCGCTTCCACCCGGCTTCGGATCGCTTCGAATTGCTCCGGGTGGTACTGCTTTGCATAGGAGACGCATTCCTGCAGCAGTTCTGGATCCTTCTCAATGCCTCCCATCGAAAAATACATCGTCAGCCGCTCACTGAATCTCTCCCAGGAAACCTGACCACTCCATTGCCCTGACTTTTCCGGTACTTTCTCTTCCATTTCTGCGCTATTTACTTTTCCATTGGGGACTCCTTCCTTCTTAGCACGGAGCAGAAAGTCCATGTTTGCCTCCGTCAGCTCCCCATTTCGGAAATTTTCAAAAGCTGTCTGATAATCGAAACAGCTCCTCTGAAACAGCAGCATCTTGATCGTTCCAAGCAGATACAAATTCAACAGAACGGCTCCCACGAACAAAAGCACATACCGGATGCCTCTTTCCCTCATACAACATCCTCCAAAAGCATTCATAAATTCTCTGTGGTTTCAATATATTGTATTATGAAAAAGAAATGCATGTTTGTTGGAATCTTCCTGTTTCTCCTTTATATTCTGTCAGCTCCAGCCCCGGCTGTCCGCGCGGCTGCAGACGGTCTGTCACTCTGGTATGAGCGGGTGCTCCCTGCCTTATTGCCGTTTGCCATCCTCTCTAATATCCTGATCTGTTCGAACTGTGCCATTCTGTGCGCCCGCAGGCTTGTAAAGCCTCTCCGTTTCCTGTTTCCGGCAAGCGAGGCGGGGATTTTTGTACTGTGCACCGGATTCCTGTTCGGCTTCCCAATGGGGAAGAACTGTGCCAGTCTCTTAGCCTCCAAAGATATGTCCTTTGAGGAAGCAAATGTTCTCTTTTGCATTACGAACAATATCAGTCCTGTCTTTATCAACAGTTATATCCTCACACAGGAACTTTGCTGCCCGGAACTTTTTGTTCCAAGCCTGATTCTGCTCTATGGGCCGCCGCTTCTACTCGGACGGTTTCTTTTGAGAAAAAAGACGGCAGCGCCAGCTGCAAAAAAAGCGGCATCCAGATCTCAAATGAACTTTAAAATCATAGATGCCAGCATTATGAACGGTTTCGAAGCACTCGTCAAAATCGGCGGGTACATCATGCTCTTTTCAATTGTCATCACCCTGATCTGCAGCCTGCCCCTGCCGTGGCTCTGTAAGCTATTGCTCGTAAACCTCACAGAGATCACCAACGGGATCCACCTGCTTGCGGCATCGGCACTGCCATTCTCTGTCAAATATGTCCTGGCAATGGTTTTCACTGCATTCGGCGGGTTTTGTGGAATTGCACAGACCTCCTCCATGATAAAGGGAACTTCTCTCTCCATCCGACATTATCTCTGCATCCGGGTTCTTTTAGCGTTCTGCTCCGGTGTTCTGGCGCTTCTTGCCATCAGGCTGTTTCTTCCACTCTGACGGACTAATTGATCATATCTGCGTTGACGTCAACGTCCGGCAGTTCTCCAGTTGCCTGAGGATCTTCCATTGTCTGCTCCCCGGCAGGATTTAACTCTGCACGGTTGGAAGATACTACATCGTAGAACTCCTGTAAGGATGACATATAATTGTCATGTCTTGCCTTTGCAGAATCCATCGCATGGGAGATGGACATCTCAAGATTTCTTAAAATGTCATCGGTATACTGCATCGCGCCCATACGGATATTGTTCGCATCGTTCGTTGCATTGTCTAATATCTCCTGCGCCTGCTTGGTTGCGATCATGACAACCTCATTTGCCTGTGCATATGCCTGCTGCATGATCTGGTGCTCGCTGACTAACTCGTCTGTCTTCACCTGTGCCTTGGCGATGATCGCATCTGCTTTCGCCTGTGCATCAGCCAAGATTGCTTCCTTATTACTGATGATCTTCTGATAGCGCTTGATCTCCTCCGGTGTCTTGGTACGGAGTTCGTTTAAGAGTTCTTCCATCTCGTCCTTATTTACAATAATCTTGGTAGAAGATAATGCCTGATACTTGCAGCCATCTATGTACTCTTCAATCTCATCAATGATCTGTTCAATTCTGCTTGCCATAACGGGTGCTCCTCACTTTACTTTTTAATATGATACTTTTCATAAATTCTGTCTATGAACTGTGGCGGCACAAACTTCGTGATGTCTCCGCCATAAGATGCAAATTCTTTTACAATCGTAGAACTTAAATACGAATACTGCAGGCTCGTCGTCAGAAATATCGTCTCCACATTCGGATTCTCCACATGATTCGTCTGCGCAATCTGCAATTCGTACTCAAAATCAGTTACAGCACGGAGCCCACGCACGATAATCGTTGCATTGATATCCTTCATGTGCTCTACCAAAAGTCCGTTAAACGAGGTAACGGTAACATTCGGCAGATCTGCTGTCATCTCTTCAATCATACTAACACGTTCTTCCAGAGAAAACAATGAATTTTTTGCACTGTTATGCAACACCCCCACGACCAGTTCGTCCACAATACCGGATGCCCTTTTTATAATGTCAAGATGTCCTAACGTCAGCGGGTCAAAGCTTCCCGGATAAATCGCTCTCTTCATAATCTTCCTGCCTCTCTATCGCACCGGACTCCTATGCGCTTTTTGTGATAAATGCATGTACATTTGTCTTATAGGTTTTCAGCTTCTTTAACGTATAGCCCATCTCTTCCAGATAATCGAAAGAGGTGTGCAAGGATGCTTCCACGATAATCAGCGTATCCTCTTTCAGCACAGAAGAAGTTGCCAGACATTCTAACACATCCTTCTCATACAGATGGTTATAAGGTGGATCCATGAAGATCACGTCAAACTTATATTTTCCTTCCATGCTGCGGATCGCGGAGATCACATCACTCTGATAAAGCTTCGTCTCCCGGTCAAACTTTGTAAAATGAATATTATCCTCAATACAGGCACATGCCTTGCGGTTATTTTCTACAAATACAGCATATCTCGCTCCACGGCTGACCGCTTCTAGTCCGATCTGTCCGCTTCCTGCAAACAGATCCAGAAAATATGCTCCCGGCACCTCATCCTGGATGATGTTAAATAACGTTTCCTTAATCCTGTCTGTGGTCGGACGGGTATCCTGTCCTTCAATCGTCTTAAGTGGAAGGCTTCTCGCTGTTCCGGCAATAATTCTCATATTCTGTTCCCTCCCTGTGCTCTACTTCTGGTCTTTTAAGACGTCTTTGTTCTTTACGATATAATCGATCAGGGAAACAACCGTTAAGATCAGTGCAACATACGTCAAAATCACACCAAGAATCTGGAAGAACGGAAGGTCAATATTTAAAATCAGCACGATCACCATCAGCATCTGGAATGTGGTCTTGAACTTGCCCCAGTAGCTTGCTGCAATCACGACGCCGTTATCGGATGCGATCAGGCGGAAACCACTGATGATAAACTCTCTTGCAATAATAATCACAACGATCCACGCTGCGAGCTGTCCGGTCTGGATCAGGCAGATCATCGCAGAACATACCAATAGCTTGTCTGCAAGCGGATCCATGAACTTTCCGAAGTTCGTCACAAGATTATATTTTCTTGCGATCTTGCCGTCTAACATATCTGTCAGACTTGCCACGATAAAAATAGCAACTGCAATATAATTATTGTAACCTGTCATGTTCGGTGCCAGCATAAAAAGCACAAAAAACGGAATTAAAATCACACGGAACATCGTTAATTTATTAGGTAAATTCATCTTCTTTTCCTCTCTTTCCTTTCCTCTAGCAGATCTCTCCGATCAAATCATACTCATATGCCCCTGTCACGCGCACCTTCACAATATCGCCCGTCACAAGCACTTCGTCTGTATTGATGAAAATATAGCCGTCGATATCCGGCGCATCCCGGTACGTTCTTCCGACATACGTATTCTCTGCATCTACCTGACCTTCAATAAAGGCATAGAGCTCTCTGCCCTTCATCTCTTCATTCCGGTCATAGATGATCTCCTCCTGAAGCTCCATAACATCTGCCTGCCAGTCCTTCTTTAACTCTTCCTCTACCTGGTCTTCAAACGTGGCAGCAGGTGTTCCTTCCTCCGGGGAATAGGTAAATGCTCCAAGCCTGTCGAACTCCATATCATTGATGAACTGCATCAGCTCCTCGTGCATCTCCTCCGTCTCTCCCGGGAAACCACAGATTAAAGTAGTTCTTAGTGTAATATCCGGGATACGCTCTCTCAGATGGGTGATGATCCGCACCAGATCATCATGGCTTGTCCTTCTGCCCATCCGGCGGAGCATCGTGTCACTTGAATGCTGGATTGGGATATCCAGATAATGGCATACCTTCTCGTTGCGGATCATAGAATCAATCAATTCCTCGTAAATCTCTTCCGGATAGCAGTACATAATACGGATCCAGAATAATCCGTTGATCTTATTTAATTCATCTAACAACCTGTGCAGGGACTTCTCTCCATAAAGATCCATTCCATAAAGGGTTGTCTCCTGTGCGACAAGGATCAGCTCTTTCGCGCCATTCTTCACAAGCTCCTTTGCCTGCTCAATCAGATCCTCCATCGGGACACTGCGGTAATTACCGCGGATATATGGAATAATACAGTACGTGCATCGCTTGTTACATCCCTCCGCGATCTTTAAATAAGCAAAATGTCCACCGGTTGTAACGCTTCTCTTCGTCCGGATACTAGGCAGTCCTTCGAGTGTCTTAAAGTTCTTATAAAAATGTCCTTCCAATGCCTGATGAACCGCATTCACGATATCCTCATAAGAGTTCGTTCCAAGGATTGCATCCACTTCCGGAATTTCCTCCCGGATCTCATCCTGATAGCGCTGTGCAAGACATCCGGTAACGATCAGTGCCTTCAGTGGTCCCGTCTTCTTGTACTCTGCCATCTCAAGGATCGTGTTGACACTCTCCTCCTTCGCATCATTGATGAAGCAGCAGGTATTGATAATAATAATATCTGCCTCGTTCTCATCATTTGTCATCTCAATCCCGTCATCGCGGAGCATGCCAAGCATAAATTCTGTATCGACTAAGTTCTTATCACATCCAAGGGATACAAATAATAATTTCATTCAGTTCTCTCTTTCTTTTCCTGTTTGTTCTACATGGCAAAAGGGCTGTCGCACACTTCTCTTCAACAGACAGTGCAACAGCCCTGATGGCTCTTAGGATTTACTCCTGATCCTCTGACTCAGGAACAATCTTTACTTTTCCTTCGTAAAGTTCTTCAACTGCGATGGATAATGGCTTCGGGCAGGTTGCCTTCTCAGCCATCGGCTCTGCTCCGGCGATAATCTGGCGGGCTCTCTTGGCAGTTGCGATTACGATTGAATAACGGCTGTTTACAACCGGCTCCTCCCCGATCTCAACATCGTTATTAACTACTTTCATCAACTCAACATAAGATGGATGTATCATAATATCTTCCTCTCTTCTTCATATAAATATAATATAGTGAAGTTCTTCAAAAAAATTACTTCTTCGAAAAACCGGTTAACTGATTTCTCATGTCATAGATTGCGGACAGATTCCGTTTCACACGGTAATGCTCGTTGCGGATAATGGAATGAACCTCCTCCACACACTCATCAAGGTCATCGTTCACAACCAGGTAATCGTACGATTCGATTCCCTGCGCCTCTTCCACAGCGCGGGACAGTCTCGACTCGATCACACTCATCTCCTCCGTGCCTCTGCCGACTAAGCGCTTCTTCAGCTCCTCCGCACTCGGCGGTGTCACGAACATCAGCACTGTATCCGGGAACTTGTCCTTCACTTTGAGGGCACCCTGGATCTCAATCTCTAAAATGACATCCTTCCCAGCTGCAAGCTGTTCCTCCACATATGCCTTCGGTGTTCCGTAATAGTTCTCTACGTACTTCGCATATTCGATCAGCTCATCCCGCTCAATCATGCTTTCAAATTCTTCCTTCGTCCGGAAGAAATATTCCACACCGTCTGTCTCGCCAGGTCTCGGATTTCTCGTTGTTGCTGAAATCGACAGCGCATACTGCTCCGAATATCTGCGCATCAGCTCCTTCATGATCGTACCCTTCCCGGAACCTGAGAATCCGGAAAGAACAATTAAAATTCCTTTATTCTTTCGAATCATACTCAACCTCTGCTGCATTGCCGTTAAATCTTCCTGCCAGTGTCTCTGGCTGCAATGCTGATAAAATAATCTTATTATTCTCTGTAAAGATCACACTCTTGGTCCTTCGTCCCTGCGTCGCATCGATCAGTGTCTCCTGTTCCTTGCCGCGGGCAACCATGCGCTTCGCCGGTGCCGAATCAGACGAAATAATCCCGATGACCTTGTCGGTATTGACCATATTGCCAAACCCGATATTCATCAATCTAGCCATATATCATCCTGTACCTATTCAATATTCTGGATCTGCTCGCGCACCTTCTCGATATCCGTCTTTAAATTAATTCCGGTATCTGAGATCTCAAGGTCATTCGCCTTCGAGAGGATCGTATTCGCCTCACGGTTCATCTCCTGCGCGATAAAGTCAAGCTTGCGTCCAATGCTGCCGCCAGCCTCCAACGCCGCCTTCATGCCCTTGATATGGCTTCTGAGCCGTACCGTCTCCTCATCCACACAGATCTTGTCTGCAAAAATCGTAACTTCCGTTGCGATCCTGCCATCATCTATCTGCCTGTCACCGAGAAGCTCCTGTACCTTTGCTTCTAACCGCTCCCTGTAATCCTTCATAATAACCGGGGAACGTTTCTCAATAAAATCTACATATGTCAGCATCGTATCCAGCTTTGCACAGAGATCTGCCTTCAAATGTTCCCCTTCTGTGATCCTGCTTGTCACAAACTGTTCAGCCGCACCGCGGATTGCCTTCTCAAGACCGGCCCAGAGTTCCTTCTCATCTGTCTCGATCTCTTCCATCGTAAAGACATCCGGATATCTCGACAGCGTGCTGACACGGATGTCGTTCTCCAACCCAAACTTCTCTGCCATAGCATTCAGATGGGTCAGATATTCGCCTGCAAGCTCCTCATTGTACTTTAAGGAAAACCTCTCCTCGGAAAGATCTTCATAGGTGATATATAGATCTACCTTACCACGTTCCATATACTCCTTCAAAACATTCCGGATCGTGCTTTCGAAAAAGTTCAATGCCTTCGGCATCTTCATATTGACGTCCAGATAACGGTGGTTCACAGACTTCATCTCCACCGTATACTTACGGTTTCCCTCAGTCACTTCGCACCGCCCAAAGCCTGTCATGCTCTTGATCATATAGCTTCACGCCCTTCCATACCCCGCATCTCTTTTCAAAATACTGTATGCATAGGTAAACTTATTATAAGACCAAAGTGGTGCGGCGTCAATCTTTTTCCGAAATTATGCTTCTACCAGTACCGTCATTTCATCAATAATCTTTCCAAATGCATCGAGCGCATCCTGGATTGGTGCCGGTGTCTCGAGATTCACACCTGCAATCTTAAGCAGTTCGACCGGAGCCTGTGAGCATCCGCTGGATAAGAACTTCTTATAGCGCTCTACTGCAGGTGCGCCTTCCTCTAAAATCTTATGTGCTACCGAGTAGGCTGCGCAGTAGCTTGTTGCATACTGATATACATAGAAATTATAATAAAAATGCGGGATTCTCGCCCATTCATATGCAATCTCATCATCTGAAACAATCTCATCGCCATAATACTTCTTATTCAGCTCCAAATATAAGTTGCTCAGATTGTCGGCATTTAAGCTCTCACCCTCTTCTGACATCCGGTTTGTGAGCATCTCATACTCTGCAAACTGTGTCTGGCGGTATACCGTACCCTTAAAACTGTCAAGATAATGGTTCAGCAGGTAAGCGCGTTCCTTCTGATCTGTCGTATGCTCTAACAGATATTCCATCAGAAGGATCTCGTTACAGGTAGATGCCACCTCTGCCACAAAAATCTTATATTCCGCATAAATATAAGGCTGTGTTTCATTCGAATAATAGGAATGCATTGCATGTCCCATCTCATGCGCTAATGTAAACACATCGTCTAATGTTCCGTTATAATTGAGCAATACATACGGATGGCAGCCGTAAGCACCTGCGGAGTATGCCCCGCTCCGTTTGCCCTGATTCTCGTACACATCGATCCAGCGGTTCTCAAAGCCTTCCTTCACCTTCGCCACATAGTCTTCGCCGAGCGGTGCAAGTGCCTTCAATACGGTCTCTTTTGCCTCCTCAAACGAAATCGTCTTCGCCATATCCGGGATCATCGGGGTATAAATATCATACATATGAAGATCTTCTGTTCCCAGGCACTTCTTCCTGAGTGACACATAACGGTGCATCTTGTCAAGGTTCTGACTGACTGTCTCGATCAGGTTCTGATAGACATCCGGTGATACATGGTTTGCATCGACCGCTGCTTCCAGTGTGGATGCATACTTTCTCGCTTTTGCCTGGAAAATCTGCTGTTTGACATTGCCGTTATACAGGCTTGCAAATGTATTCAAAAACTGCTTATACGTGCTATACATTGCCTCGAATGCATCTTTTCTCACTCTTCGGTCTGCGGACTGGACAAACTGTCCATAACGTCCACTTGTCAGGTGCACCTTTTCTCCGTTCTCATCCACGATCTCCGGAAGTACCAGATCTGCATTACTTAAAATAGAAAACGCATCTGCCGGTGTCTGGCTCATCTCTGCAGTCATTGCGAGAAGCTTCTCCATCTCTGCAGACAGGCAGTGTGCCTTCCTCCTGCGGATCTCCTCGATCTGCTTTCTGTAAAGTGGAAGCTCGTCTGATTCCTCATAATAGCGCTCTAACAGCTCCTGCGGTGCCGCAATAATCTCCGGATCCACGAATGCAACCCGGCTCTCCATCTCGGCGTAAGCGGAATATGCCTTCGCATTCATCGCCTGATGTGCGGTGTTCGTCTGATCCTCGTCAAACAGACGCTCCGCATAATTAAAGGCAAGCCCTAACTTCTCCCCTGCCTCTGCAAGCCCGGAAAGCACTGCAAGCAGGCTGTCCGCACTCTCCATCACTTTTCCTTCGTATTCTGCCACTTTATCTACAATCGTACGGATCGCCGTAAGTTCCTTCTCCCAGTCCTCCACGCTCTCATACATATCCTTCACATTCCAGGTATCCTCTTCCCGGACTTCACTTCTCTTCAATAATTCTACTGCCATTCTTCTTCCTTTCCGCTATGCCCGGGCATCTGTCTGATGACCGAATGTGGCATGCTGTCTTTTATCATAGCATTTTATGTGAGGGCTTTCAAGGTTTGATCATCATATTGATATTCCATAAAAACAAAATCTATTCTCTGTCTCCATTTACATACTTTTCTACCGTATAAACGTTCTTTTTATTTATCCTATTTTGTAACAGCCCATTCCTCTTCCCCCGTGAGCTGAATTCATTATTTCCTTGGTTTTGCCCTTTCAAATCACCGTTTACTGTTCTGCCGTTATGTATTTTCTGACATAATCCTGAAAATAGACATGTATATCTGTAACTGCATCCTTCGGGATTGAGTTTGTCAAGATGATTTCTGTAACTTTTCTAAATTAAACGATTTGTCCGTAAAGAAG
>ERZ773107.3072-NODE-3072-length-11281-cov-3.773205_pt1 | contig 11281 bp, 13 predicted proteins | sample MGYA00580571_ERZ773107 | MGnify/ENA primary metagenome ERZ773107 (study PRJEB29015, sample SAMEA2737843) | human gut metagenome | biome: human gut; feature: human-associated habitat; material: faeces | place: China | collected 2012 ... | reverse complement strand
CTTCCAACACAATGCATATGAAAAATATTCCGTGCTCCTACATCGTGTCCGGCTCTCATAGATTCTATGATTTTCCAATATTCGATTTTTCATAGCATTCGATCCTTCCTATTTCATTTCCTACTAATCATATAGGATTAAGTGATTATGTCTGAATTATAACGTGCTCTTATTTTTCTGTCAATACTTTTTTGCATTAATTTTCATTTCGGGATACTTCCAGTCTCCCTATATCTGTTTTACATGTTCCATCCTATCACTTTTCTGTCAATTGTGTTAATTCGTTTTCATTAGAGTACGATATAGGATGCTCCTATAGCAAAAAAATGACGACACAGAACAGGTTCGTTCTGCATCGTCATTTTCTCTGCTATTAATTCTCTTTTTTGCATAGTTCCGGCATCCGTTCTATCTGGATTTTGTCCAGGAATCCTATTTTTCATCATAGGTATCCAGGAAGTGATGCTTCACACCATCCTTCTTGTATGCCACAACGGTCTCCAAATTTACATTTTCCACACTCTTAAAAATATTGCCTTCCACATACTGGTTGACTTCTTTGAGCTTCGCGATCAGCTCCTTGACCTCCACACGCTTAGAGCGGTTCTCATTGTTACAGCTTGTACAGGTATCTGTGAACTTGCAGGCACACTGGATAAAATGAAGCCCGTTATAATCGCGCCATGCCTTGATATCGTCCTCCCGCACGAGATAAAGCGGGCGGATCAGCTCCATTCCCTCAAAATTTGTGCTGTGGAGCTTCGGCATCATCGTCTGGATCTGGGCACCATATAACATTCCCATCAGGATCGTCTCAATGACATCGTCATAGTGATGACCAAGCGCAATCTTATTGCATCCAAGCTCTTTCGCATAGTGATACAAATGTCCACGTCTCATTCTCGCACACAGATAGCACGGTGATTTTTCCACATTAAAAACAGATTCAAAAATATCTGATTCAAAAATCGTGATCGGAATGTTCATCTTTCTCGCATTCTCCTCGATCACCTTCCGGTTCGCCGGGCTGTATCCCGGATCCATCACCAGAAACTTCACCTCAAACTCAAACTTATTGTGAAGCTTCAGCTCCTGGAACAGCTTTGCCATCAGCATGGAATCTTTTCCACCGGAAATACAGACCGCAATCTTATCTCCTGGCTTCACAAGCTCATACTCATTGATTGCTTTCGTGAACTTGCACCAGATACTCTTACGGAACTTCTTGCGGATGCTGAGCTCCACCTCTTTACTGATGTCAAGCTCTTCCTCCTGCTTCATTGCGTCTAAAAGCCACGCGATATATCCGCCCTCTAAACTCACGGCATCCATGCCCTTCTCTTCTAACGACTCTGCCACTTCCACACTGAAACGTCCCCTGCTGCAGCAGATGACAAGCTTTTTGGAAAAATCAATGGCCGGATTGCCCTCGATCGCATCAGCCGGTGTCGCCACAGCCCCTGGGATTGCCCCATGTGCCACTTCATTCTCATCGCGGATATCAATGATCTGGTATGTGCCCTTCTCTAATTTTTTCAACTCTTCTATTGTAATATTCATGGATCTGATAAACCTTTCTAACACGCTCTGTTTCTAACTCCGCTGCCTGCTCTGCAGCGTTCCTTCCCATTCTGCCATCAGCAGGCTGTTGCTGTTCCATCAAGGACCAGTCACAACATTCCATCTTATCTTCATTCTGTTATTCCGTCAACTGATTTTTTCCATCTAACAGCAGACTTCTTCTGAATCGCTGTCCAAAATACAACATGCTAATCTGGCAGCTTTAGAAACGGGATGATATCCGGCTGATTCTTACGGTGTTCCCCGATAAACTTCTCCATCCAGACCATATCATACCAGCGCCCGAACTTATAACCGCACTGGTGAAATGTTCCGACCATCCGATAACCAAGCTTCTCATGGAACTTCACACTGTCCTTTGTCAGATACTCATCTTCCGTCTGCGGATACGCAATGCATGCATTTAGATTGAGAATTCCCTGTCTGTGCAGCCACATTTCCAATGCTTCATATAATTTTTTCCCAATACCTTTTCTCTTGCAGTCTGCCGCCACATAAATAGAGGTCTCCACCGCCCAGTCATAGGCTGCCCGCTCATGAAATTGACCTGCATAGGCATAACCGACTGCCCGTCTATCCTCTTCTGCCACAAGATATGGATAGCGTTCCAGCGTATGGTGGATTCTATTCCGGAACTCTTCCACCGACGGAACCTCATATTCAAATGTGATTGCCGTATTCCTTACATATCCCTCATAAATTGCCAGAAGCGCTTCTGCATCCGCTTCTGTTGCAATACGGATTGTTATCGTATCCGCCATTCTTTTTTCACCTCTTACAAAATTACTTTTCGAGTAATTACAAAATTCATAGAAAACCTGGATTGTGCACAATCTTCACAGCCTAAATTTGAATTTTGCAATTGTCTACCGTTCGAATGCCTGTCGGATGCTGTCATAATGCAGGAAAATCCCCTGCTCTGCGAACTCCTTAATCTGTTCTAACGTTGCAAACATGTAACCGTCTGTCTCTTCCTCCTGCAAATGCAGGTCTTCTTCCTTCACGTCCATGACAAAACGGAACACATCTACGAAGTAATTGTCCCCCTCACCCGGGTTCTCTCTCTTATAAGTAAAAAGATACCCGCCTTCCGCTTCCCTCACATCAAGCCCGGTCTCTTCCTTCACCTCACGGCGCACAGCCTCCTCCGAGGTCTCGCCAGCCTGCGCAGCCCCGCCGGACACTTCCCACCAGCCAGGTGCCCATGCCTTGGTCATCACGCGCTTCGTAATCAGAAACGTTCCGTCCTTTCTTGCGATCACACCAAGCACGGTAAGGTGATATTCTCCGTCCTTCAAACACCAGTCATTCCGCTTCATCGTTCTTCCTGTCACCTTTTTATCTGCATCATAAATATCCCAGTATTCCATCTTTCGCTCCCTCTGTCTGCTATAATTTACGGATATCTTATCATTTTCGCTTTTTCATTGCAATTCCTTCTCCCTGTCTTCTAACATATTTTAATATCCTCCCTTACATTTTTGCTTACTTAATATCATTTACTATCCGAAACGGACTTGTTATAATCTGTTTTGTTGTGAAAGGAATGAATCTTATGAGTTTACAGAAAAATACTGCCCGGGTGTCAGACACCAAAGCCTGGGCATTCAGCAGAAAAATATTTACGGACGGGATGCGCGATGGCTTTCCGATCGCACTCGGATACTTCGCTGTATCCTTCTCCCTTGGAATTGCTGCAAGAAACGCTGGGCTTACCCCGTTTCAGGGGTTCCTTGCAAGCCTATTTAACAATGCATCTGCCGGGGAATATGCCGCATTCACGCTCATTACCGCGAACGCGTCATACCTTGGAGTTGCCCTGATTACGCTGATTTCAAATGCGCGCTACCTTTTAATGAGCTGTGCCTTAGCGCAGCGTTTTGCACCGGACACCCCATTTTTTCACCGGCTTTTCATTGCTTACGACGTGACGGACGAGCTGTTCGGCATCACGATTGCAAGGCCCGGATACTTAAATCCCTTCTATACCTACGGTGCGATCGCGCTCGCCGCTCCCGCCTGGTCGCTCGGAACTGCCTTCGGCATTCTCGCCGGGAACATCCTTCCGGCGCGGATCGTGAGTGCCTTAAGCGTTGCTCTTTACGGTATGTTCCTCGCTATTATTATCCCACCTGCAAGAAAGGATAAAGTCGTTGCAGTCCTCGTCGTCTTAAGCTTTGTTTTAAGCTTCGCATGCGGGCATCTTCCGGTGATTTCCGATCTGTCCGGCGGGACAAGGACGATTGTACTGACCGTTGCGATCTCCTTTGTAGCAGCGATTCTATTCCCGGTAAAAACACATCAGGCAGACGATTCTGATATTCAAAACCGTAGAAAGGACTTTCCTTATGACACATAATAATTACATTTACATTCTCGTGATGGCACTTGTCTCCTATGCGATCCGCGTCCTTCCGCTGACTCTGATTCGCAAACCGATCAAAAATCGGTTCATTCAGTCATTTTTATACTATGTTCCTTATGTAACTCTCGCAGTCATGACCTTTCCTGCAATCATCGAAGCTACGCAGAGCCCGGTTGCCGGTGCTGTAGCGCTCGTTGTTGGAATTGCCGCCGCGTGGTTTGGATCGAGTCTGTTTCAGGTCTCCGTGGCTTGCTGTGCGGTGGTGTTTATGATCGAGTTGTTTATCTGATGTCCGCTAGTTCTTCTCATCCTTCGTTACCTTTTTCCGCACAGCCTTCACCATTGGCAGTCCGGTATCATAGTCGAGCTGCCTTGGCTCATACTCTTCATTTTCCCCTCTCCCCTCCCCGGCATAAGCTCATTGATCTTATCGATCACTTTTCCGATTTCATGATCTACAAATGTATTGCATCCTAAAAACAATGCCAGCGTCTTCGAAGGATGATTGATCTCTGCTGCTGTCTTATGAAGATCGTCTCCCGCCCACAATTGCTGCATGAGCGGCTTTTTGCTCAGGTCATCTGCAAAATTTGGCTGGTCATCAAAGGTAAATCCCTCATACATCGTGTTATACGGAGCCGGACACAGGCTAGGTCCATGCGGCTCATCATAGGAAACCGTCAGGAAAAAGTCCTCATCCTGATATTTTTCCAGGAAATCCAACGCCCGCGTTGTGCAGCGGTACACAGTTCGTCACCATCCCGTTTAAATGCAGGAATGTCCCGGTGAACGGCAGGAATACACCTATTATGCCAAAGATAAGTCGGAAGTTTTCTGGATTCACTTCACCGGAACAGACTGTGAAAAGCTTTTATCCGATTACCAGATTCATTCCTGCCATATCGGCGAGAACGTTTTATTCAAAACACTTTTTCAGGAAATCATTCTGGAGCTGCAAAAAAAAGAAGTGCTGAACCTTCAACACTTCAAATTTATCTGCACAAATACATGTTTTATACCCTACAACGGCTTTTCGTCAGCAGGAACCAGATATTCCTTGAGCAGCTGATAATCTTCCATATTATAACATACAATCTCATATTCTTTGATATCAGGGTTACTGAACACTCTGGTCAGTCCGATAAACTGGGTCAGCTTTGACGCAAGATTTAATACATCTTTCTCATCTGTGATCAACTCCACCCTGCCCTGGCACTTCTCCAGTGACTTAAAAAATCCATCAATATCTTTAATTTCCTTTACTCTCATGAAACTCCTCCATCTCCATCAAATTATGATTCTGCCGTTTTCTTTGAAAATAGTGAAAAATCCAGGTTACCAGTATAACAACCAATACGCCGACAAGTGTTGATATAAAACGGAAGCATCCATAATAAATTCTTTCGCTGCCCTGCAGTGTACAGGTCACCAAAATGAATGTAACGCCACCGATTCTCGCATTAATATACGGCACTCTGGCAGCTTTGCAAAGAAGCAGTGTTACGATAATCCCGATAAACACCATCGCTGCCATGATCCAATCGTTTCCGGTCACATTATCAAGCAGGATCACTCCTATTCCGACCAGTCCGCCGATAAAAGTGATAATAATACGGTTAATCCCGGCTTTACGGCTGATTGTAAGGTTATCCTGGCAGCACAGCAGGCATGAGATGCACGCAGTCATTTTCTGTACGATCTCAATGTGTTTCTCACCTATGGTAAAAAGGAATCCTGCATGGCTTAGCACCATACTTATCAGAAAACACAGCAGAACCGAGACTGCTATCCGGACATCTAAAATTGTTATTTTAGGTTCCTCTATCTGTGTTGGCTTTCCCATCTTAATTTTCCTCCATCAATTTTATTGCTGTATCAACAAATGCTTCCGCAGCTCCCGGCATAAGCATAGATGCCTGTGATTCCCATGAGATCCTGTGATAAGATTCCAGATCCGGCATATACTTCATGCCTCCGTTGACCATCGATAAATAGAGTGTATTCCGGTACTGCGAACGTTTTTGCAGCTGACGTTCCGTAATGGCATTGATTTCCGGTTTCCCGGCAACCAGAACAACGCTTCCCAGTGAGATAATCTCTACCGGCACATCCTTTTTTCCATCACTCGTAAAAGTAATTTCCCGGTACGGCTGCAGTGGAATGCGCCCTTTGGTCTCCCATACAAAAGAACCTGCTTTGTGTGAGATTTCATCTACCCTGACCGGCTTTGCCTCATCAATGATCTTCTCAGCAGCTGCTGCCATCTGCCCTGCCATCTCCCTGGCAAATGCAATTCCCTGTTCCACACCAAGATCTACCGTCTCCGGCTTTCCATCTGAACCAACCTGATCATACCAGGCTGTCTTAACCGGGACACGGTCACCGGCTGCCGCTGTACAGTAAAGCACAGTAGTTCCCAGTGAATTTTCCAGTTCTCTGCAGCATAATCCTGGTGCATCTGCTGAAATAAGCCGATTTCCTTTTTCCATTTCCGAATTGTCAATGACACATGGTTTCATACCATAACTAAGTAATACTGCGATCAGATTGGAATCTGTATCCCGAAAGCCCAGCACGGTCATTGTCTCGTTGGATTCACCTGCACCGTCAATTCCGATCCACCATCCACCCGGAGTCTCAATATCCCTGCCACGGATCAGATCGCAGTTTCCTGTGCCAACAGCCATCTCTGCTTCCTTTAACAGGGAAGCTTCATCTGCAGCTTTTTGCAATGCATACATGATGGTATTCTCATAACTTTCTCTCTTTTGCAGCAGTTCTGCTTCTTCTAAATCTTCCTTTCCTTCTGTCACTTCACCACCCAGACCGATCCTTGGACCTCCCGGTGCATGCGGTGTCGTGATCGCATGTGTGACATGAATCCACACATTTTCAAAAGGTGTCTCCGTTATCTCTTCCACTGCTTTCCTGCATTTTTCAATAAAGTCATCCCATAACATCACAATTTCAATCGATACGATGGCCACTTTCTGTGCTTCCTCAATAACAAGCACACTGACCTTCGGAAGATCATGAATTCCACAGAAGCCCTCCAGAGGAAACAGTTCTTTCTGAAACATGATTTCTGCATTTCCTGCTCCTACTTTCACCTGATCTCCTCCTTCTACTCTTCTTTGTTATATTCAAACTTATAATTTTTATAAATCAGTGTATGTTTCTTTGCCCGTGCGAAAAATCCGCCTTTCGGGATGTCTTCAATATGCGGACACTGACAGTCATACACTTTATGCCCATCATGATCCGGCTGTTTGAGGGACGGATGCCCCTCTTCTTCAGGCAGCGGCACTGTTTCCATTCCCTCTGACATCAGATCAGCGGCCTCATTGAAAATATCAAATACTTCTGCCGGGAAAGCTCCCGGTCCTCCATACAGCATCGTAAATTCATCCCGATACTGTGCTAATTTTTTCAGATTCCGGTTCCATTCCCAGACAGAGCCCATAACGGATTTCCCATGTGACATAAATTCATCTCCGGAAAAAAGATATTTATTTTTCCGATCCAGGATAACAATTCCATCTTTCGTATGATCCCCGATCCGAAAGATCTGCAGCTCTCTTCCCTTCAAAGGAATTGTCTCACCATCTTCCACCACTACTTTTTCGTAAGAATCCGGGAAGAAATCCATTCCCGCAAAACTATTGTACGGAATGGAGACAAGCGGAACTGCCTCTGCTGCCATATATGCCTTTTCGAAATAACAGTTATTAGCAGAATGGTCAAAATGATGATGCGTATTAATAACACTCATCACTGGCTTTCCACATAATTTTTCCAGGAACTCTCTCAGATTGCCGGCACCATATCCGGTATCAATGGCAATTGCCTCATCCTCACCGGCAAGCAGATAGTGATAATCCCCGGAACTCATGATCTGCCAGGTCGTCTCATCGATTCTGGTCACCTCATAATAAGGTTCATCCATGGGAGAATAGCTTCCATCCTTATGATGAATTAATATATCGTGCTTTGATGAAAAATCTACCAGCATATCTATTCCTCCCTGCTTTGTGCAAACAGCCAGTCACGTATCACTTTGACGTCATATGCTGTCTGCCATGTACTTACATGATGCTCCCCGCCATTGGAATGCCAGCCATCTGCCACAGTCTCCAGATTATATGGTGTAAAAATAATATCTGGCTTCTCTTTCATGATCTCATCCGCGATCTTCGCATACTCTTCCTGGGATAAACCGGCATTGATCACGCGTCTGGCTACTCTGGCACCTGCACGCTCCATATTCACGCACATCTGGTTCATGGTTGGAAATGCCTTCGCATCCCCCTGTGAGCAAAGCATCCATAATTTCTGTTTTTCAAGACCCGGGATATTTCTCTCATCCCACTGCCCTGCCACTAAATATGAGGCTGCAAAATACTCCGGATAACGGATATTTAACACAATGGATGCCATACAGCCCATGGACTGTCCGGTCGTGTAAATGCGTTTCCGGTCAATGCTGTACAAATCAAGTACATTATCAAGTGCTGCCTTTGCGTCTTCCAGTCTTTCATCCACGTTCCAGTCATCATCCACGATCGGTGGTCCATCAAACTGAGGTGCAAAGACAAAGCACGGATGTTCCTTCTGTACTTCCGGTGATACCCACACCAGTGCTCCTCTTCCCTGTGCGAGTGCAAGTCTTGTGTCTTTTCCACAAGCTCCCGCATCATGAATAAACTGGACTAGCGGATATTTCTTTTTCGGATCGTAATCTATTGGAATATACAGATTATACCTCTGATTCTGATACGCCATCTGAATAAAAAGTTCTTCTTCCTTATTACAGGTCTGATCTGATTCGATCCATTCATCTTTTTTCTCCAGAATCCTGCCCTCCTGTGTCCGTATCTCTTTCTTCTGGCAGACAAAAACCTTTGCTTCCTTCAGGGAAGCGTAACTTCCCTTCCATGGCATTCCAGGACACAATGTCGATGCTTCTTTATCTCTTTCATCCAGATGCAGTGTGACTTTATTGCCTTCAGATTCGATTCCAATAATTGTTCTGTCCTTCACTTCGAAACTATCCGTCTCCAGCATTGATGGTTCGATCTTCTCTTTATATTCAATTACCGCCTGCGTACACTTTTCGCCATCCGGTCTTACCTGTGTAACCGCAGTGATATGTACAATATCCTTCTGATCCATAGTCATCTCCTAGCTGATTAAGTGTTTTTCTCCCGTTGGAAGCTCCACATCATTTTTTTCTGTTATATAGTGCATTTTTTTCTCAAAGTAGTACATAAGAAACGGAATACAGCCAACAAGCAGAATGCCTGCTGCCAGTCTGATCTCCGCTCCCAGATGTCTGGCACCATTGAATAACTGTAAGACATCTATTACTCCCGTCAGCACGATCATTCCTCCGGTAAGCAGCGTATAACGTTCCATCCTTGTTGTACTGGCATAATGTTCCCACCATGTCATTTTTCTCTTCGTCGCTGCATAAGCGATCGACGAAGCTACCAGCAAAATCAGAAGTACAACGGATACAAACCCCGGAATTGCAACAAGATGTGATGTATTTCCTTCGAGATCTGGTCTTGACATAAGCCAGAAATATCCAAAAGCAGAAATAAGAGCGAGCCCCAGCTGTAAAATTTTCTGTAAAATCCATTTCCTATCCGAACAATCCTGCCTGTACCAACTGTCCGTATAGTATCGTTCGATTTTATACTTTCCATTCGGTTTCTCGATTCTTAACTCTGTATATCCATGAAAATATTTATGATAATAATCATCATGGCGGAACCCTGTCTCGGCCGTATCACCCAGACACTGTTCTAATTTCCATCCATTTTTTACCCCATAAATATCAGTTCCGACCTGTCTGTTTCTCAACTTGGAAAACCTCACTTAATCATTGATTTCTTTTACTCTGCAGCAGGAAACAAAATGTCTTGGTTCCACTTCGATCAACTGCTGCGGTTCTTTACATTTTTCACATGCATACGGGCATCTTGCCGCAAACCGGCATCCCGGTTCCGGATTAATTGCCGATGTGATCTCACCCTTAAGCTGGACACGCTGCATTGGATGATCCAGATCTGTGGAAGGAATTGCAGAGAGCAATGCCTTGGTGTACGGATGTAACGGGCGTAAGAACAGTTCCTTGGAAGGTGATGTCTCAACCAGCTGTCCCAGATACATAACGCAGATATCATCTGAGATATGGCGTACAACCGACAGATCATGCGTTACGAACATGTAGGTAAGCTTCATTTGTTCCTGAAGATCCATCAAAAGATTCAGAACCTGTGCCTGAATGGACACATCCAGTGCAGATACCGGCTCATCGCACATGATAAATTCCGGATTTAGGGCAAGTGCTCTTGCAATTCCGACCCTCTGTCTGCGTCCGCCATCCATCTCATGTGGATAGGCAAGTCTCAGACGCTCTTCGATTCCGACCAGATCCATCAGTTCTTCTGTTCTGGCATTGATCTCAGCCTTTGAAAAACGATGTGCTTCCTGAAGAGGTTCCCGGATGGTTGATTCTACAGAAGAACGTGGATTCAGACTCGAATATGGATCCTGAAATACAATGCTGACTTTCTCACGAAGCTTTCTTAAATCCTTGCCCCTGGCATAAGTAATATCCTCACCATTTAAGCGCACATGTCCGTCTGTTGCATCCAGCAGGCGGATGATCGTTCTGCCAAGAGTACTTTTTCCACATCCTGACTCACCAACAACACCCATCGTACGGCCTTTTTCAATGGAAAAGGTAATGTCATCGACAGCATGATTTACTCCTGCACCGACGTTAAAATACTTTTTCAGATGTTCTACTTCCAATAATGCCATCTTACACACCTCCCTTTCCTATTTTGTGGCAGCGGACAAAATGTCCTGTTTCCACTTCGATCATCGGAGCCTGTTTACTCCTGCCCTCCTGACATTCCTCTTCATGCGGACATCTTGGGCAGAACTTGCATCCCTCCGGTAAATGTGTTGGATCTGGTGGAAGTCCTTTGATCGGTTTGAGTCTCTTGGAATCATCATCCAGTCTCGGCAGCGATGCAAAAAGTCCCTTGGTATACGGATGCAATGGATTTCTGAAAATCTGCTCCTTGGAGCCGCTCTCAACGACTTCTCCCGCATAAACAATTGCAACTTTATCACATGTTTCCGCAACAACTCCGAGATCATGTGTGATCAAGATCATAGAAGTATTGAATTTTTCTTTTAATGCTTTAATCATTTCAAGAACCTGTGCCTGAATTGTTACATCAAGTGCTGTTGTCGGTTCATCTGCCAGAAGCAGTTCCGGATTACAGGCAAGTGCCATCGCGATCACCACTCGCTGCT
>ERZ773107.3071-NODE-3071-length-11285-cov-35.876313_pt1 | contig 11285 bp, 18 predicted proteins | sample MGYA00580571_ERZ773107 | MGnify/ENA primary metagenome ERZ773107 (study PRJEB29015, sample SAMEA2737843) | human gut metagenome | biome: human gut; feature: human-associated habitat; material: faeces | place: China | collected 2012 ... | reverse complement strand
CGCGCTAGATTTAGGTTCTAGTGGGAGACCGTGCAGGTTCAAGTCCTGTTGCCCGCACGAAAAGAGACTATCCTTGCTGTTAGTCTCTTTCTTTGACTACAATTACAAATGAATAAGAGGTAAAGGAGATTTTACTATGAGAAAAGACATGACGATCGGAAATCCAATGAAGATCATTCTTCTTTTTTCCCTTCCGGTTCTGCTTGGAAATCTGTTCCAGCAGTTCTACAACATGGTAGACACCGTGATCGTAGGCCAGTATCTTGGGGAGGATGCACTGGCCGCCGTCGGTTCTACGGGCTGCCTGATGTTTCTGGTTCTCGGTTTCGCCAACGGAATTGCCCAGGGATTCGGTGTCATGGTATCCCATGCATTCGGTGCCAAAGACATGAAGCTTCTCCGTCATTGCGTAGCACTTTCACTGCTTTTAACGGTTGTAATTTCCATGATTCTGACCGTTCCTACGGTTGCGTTTTCCCGCCAGCTGCTTCTGTGGCTGAATACTCCGGAAAATATCCTCACACTGGCAAACCGGTACATCCGGGTCATCTTTGCCGGTATCTTTGCTACCATGGCATATAACGTAGCATCCGGTATTTTACGTGGGATCGGTGACAGCCGGACACCACTTTATTTTTTGATCCTGTCCAGCGGTCTCAATATTTTTCTGGACATCTTCCTTATTGTTGTGGTAAAACTCGGCACTGCCGGTGCCGCTTATGCCACCGTTATCTCGCAGGCGGTTTCCGCAGTTTTATGTTTCATTGTCATGTTCCGCAAATATGACATCCTGCGGACCACACGCGAAGATTATTACTGTGATTTTCATGAGATCCGCCGGATGCTGTCTGTGGGAATTCCGATGGCTTTAAACTATTCCATCACAGCAATCGGAACCATGATCCTGCAAAGTGCCGTCAACGTGTTTGGTTCCAGCGTGGTAGCTGCTTTTACTGCTGCTTCCAAAGTCAGCAACATCGCCACCCAGACCATGCCGACACTCGGTACAGCCATGGCCACCTACTGCGGACAGAATCTCGGTGCTGGAAAACATGACCGCATTTTCCGCGGTATGAAAGATGCATTTTATTTATGTTTCTTTGCAGCCGGAGCCGCCGCACTGCTCTGCTGCCTTGCCGGACCTACGATGGTCGGATGGTTCATCCACAACCCATCTGAACAGACACTGCACGCAGCAATGCAGTATCTGCACATTGCAAGTATTTTTATGCTGCCTCTGGCATGGATCTTTGTATACCGTAATGGTCTGCAGGGCTTAGACCGTGGTCTGGTTCCCATGCTCAGCGGTGTACTTGAACTGTTCAGCCGTTATGCGGTTATCCTGATCGCCACAAAGCCTTTTGGATACGTGGGTGTATGCAGTGCTGATGCTGCTGCCTGGCTGACAACCGGTATTTTACTGATTGTTACTTATATGATTTGGAAACATCGTGTCAAAAAACAGCTAAACGCAAAAAATGCCACCATGAACTGCATCAAATAACTATTCTTCCATATCGGAAAAAGGGAGCGTCACCGCTCCCTTTTTATTTTATCTCATAAGTTGTTCCGGTCAAAAGGTATGATTGATGATACCTTTTGGATTCTTTTATCATCTGATTTATCCACAATAACCGTTATCTGCGGAGTCCATTTCGCTGCAGTACATCACTACACGGTTTCCAGTTGTAACTGTTCCACAGCCTCGCGGATTTCCTGCGCATGTTCCTCAAATCTCCGCTCATTCTGTTTCATGATGACGATAAACTTTTCCCCTCCCCAGCGGATCAGAATCTCGTCCTCGCATAATCTGGACCTCACAGCTTCCGATACCGCAACTAATGCTTCATCTCCAGCCGAATGTCCATACATATCATTAATACACTTAAACTTGTCCAGATCATACATTGCAATCGCAATATCCACAAACAACAGCCCATGTCCTATAGCCTCATATGGAAGTGGTGCTGCAATACCAAATGCCATAAAAATAAACAGTTCGTATACTTCTTAGCACAAAAAAAGACCTATAGCAAACCACTATAGATCTTTCAGTGAGACACGGGGGATTCGAACCCCCGACAACTTGATTAAAAGTTATACTCTTTAGTTTTGTTGCTTTTCCGTTATCTTTTTCAGCTTTCGTTATATTTTTCAATTTTATGTTCGAAAGTTTCTTCTAATATATGTTGTTTCTAAACCGTTAAGTTTTTACCCGATTTTTTTTGAATTTGATGATTCTTTTTCCTGTTCGGTTTTTGCCGCTCCGGCGTTTGCCAGTAGTAAAATGCTGTCCTGCTCTCCCGGGCTGCATTGTCGGAAGTGTTCCAGAAGTTCTTGTTCCTGATCGGTTAGGGTTGGTGGTGCTTCTGGATTAAGATCTAACAGGTAGTCACTGGATACCTCTAAGTATTTGCATACTTTTATTAATATTTCGCTTCCAGGTAAAAAACCTTTTTTCCATTTTGTTGTTTGTGATTGGGCTATTCCGGTGCCTTTTGCTAGTTTGTTTAGTGTTAGATTTTTCTTTTTTAAAATCTTGTCTAGGTTTTCGTAAAACATTTTTCTCCTTTTTAGCAAAATTTTGATAATTTTCTTGACAATGTATCTCGATTTTGTTATTATACTATTAGAGGTTAACAAAATTGAGATACATTTTATTTTTACCTCTAGTATATCATAACTAAAAAATTTTTACATTAGGTTTTTTCATGGGGGTGCTGAACATGAAATATAGTTTGGAAATTTTAAAAAGTATTTTTATTGACAAGTTACAAGATTTTAAATCTGCGAATGCTGCTTACTTGGCTGCTGAGCATGAATTTATTAATTTTGATCTTGATCATGGTACTTCGGGTGAATTTAAAGCCGTTCGAAAGAAATTACAAATTGCTCGTGTTGATCTGGAATATTGTGCTGTAGCTTTTTGTGAATTTTTAGAAGCTAATATAGACGTTTTGGAAGATGTTTCGGCTGACGCTCCAGAAGTCGTTCCTGTAGATGCTCCGGCTGATGCTCCAGAAGTCGTTTCTGTAGATGCTCCGGCTGATGCTCCAGAAGTCGTTCCTGTAGATGCTCCGGCTGATGCTTCAGAAGTCGTTCCTGTAGATGCTCCGGCTGATGCTCCGGAAGATGTTTCGGAAGATATTATTCCGGTGATGTCCTCAAAATGTAAACTTTGCCCGTCTTGCGTAGATGGTCGGTGTTTCTTTGTTCCGGACATTTACGACAGTGTGTTTCCTTGTCAATCCCCTGCTTGGGATTCCTTTTTCCGTGGCGGCTCTCGTAGCCCGGCGCCCTGATCGCGCGCGTGCTTCTCCGCGATTTTGGTTGTATCTTTTCAAACCAATCTATACCGATTGATTGCCGAAAGGGGACAACCAAAGGTACATGTCCGCAATCATCGTCGTCGCGGTGTATAAGTGTAAAAGCGGCTGTTTTTGAGCCTTGTGTATATCCTTGTGGGTAAACTTGTTTGCACTCTGGGGATAACGCACCGTTCAGCACACCAGCAAGTTCACCTGCCCGGGGGACTTGCTGGGGTGCGTTATCCCCAGAGTGTAAACAGTTTATCCATAGGATATACATAGGCGGTTAGCCGCTTTTGCACTTATGCACGGCGATATAGAAGGAGTAGCGCATGGCACTGTGTTGGAGTTTTGAGAAAATCTGCCCCAATCGGTATAGATTGGTGATTATAGATAAAGTTTTAGGGTGTGGCCATAGCACGCGCGCGCTCTGGGCGCCGGGCTACGAGAGCCGCCGGCTCCGGGATATCATCCAGGCATCCTGGTATTTAAACAGTAACGGTAAGTTACGCGTAGATCTCACCGACCATATGGTGACGATTCTGGATCAGATCAAAAGTGATGCGCTCGCGCATGGCTTTGATATATAACTTTCATCAGGAAGGAGGTTCATGACGCTGACTAAAAAAAGCATAGCGAAATCAGTCCGCTTGACACAAGAGGTCTTTGATTATATCGACAGCGCGCCGGGAAACGGATTTAATGAAAAATTTGAGAATATTATCCTCGAGGCGAAACGCGGAGAATCAGACCGGAAGAAAGAACTTGCGCGACTGGATAAGCAGATCGAGAAGCAACGTCGAAAGCAGACACTATTATTTGAACAACTTACAAATTTTGATTGTTTTCTTAATTCTTTTGGGGATGCACAAAAGCTTTTGCGAAATTTGAAAGATAAGCTTAATGATGTACATCTTATGGCACAGAGAATTGAAGAAGTAGAAAAGGAGATTGATTACGATGAACAAATTTAGAATTTTCTTATTTTACAGTGGACTTGTTGATATAAAGGCGCGTGAAGGTCACGACGCGGTGGAAGGTGTTTCCATGGAGTTTCTTTTCTATGGGGAGCATGGGGAACAGGTTGAACCTGTGGTATCTGCGGATGGTGTTTCCGGTACCAGACGCGGTAAGTCTTTCCTTAAGGCTGACAAGGTGCATAAGGTGTCTTACGTGCCGGGGATCTATGACGGAACCTTTGAAATGACGGTTGGATCTGACGGAAAGCCGGTGCTTAAACTGACGGACGTTGATTTTGTCGCTCCGGCACTTATATCCATGAAGGATTCCCCGGATGCAGGAAACCCGAAAGGTGGTAAGTAATGTTAGTTATAGCCCGTCATAACGGGTTTGAATATATCCTTGCAACTGTTGATTCGACTGAAGCAGCACTTCCGGAAGATCATTTTCCGGATGATGCCCCGGAAGATACTCCGGAAGTAGAAGAATCTACACAGGTGGTAGACGATACCCAGCCGGAACAGTCGCAGGATATGACATATAGTTTTGTAGTGTTATTTGCTCTCGGGATAATCGCAGGACTTTTGTTCTTTTCGATTTTTTCCCGGAAGTGGGATTGAGAGGTGCGTATGATTTTTTCAGATTATCTTTTCGGCAGTTATGTAGGTTCTCTCTTGGTTGGAATAGCACTTGGTTTTACATTGGGCTTTATCGCATGGGCGATTGGCTACGTGATTTTCGCGTTAACTAAATTTTTTAAGATGGCATAGACCATCAGAAAGGAGTGTCTTATGACATTTACAGGAGTTTTGGCAACAGCACCAACAATGGATCTTTCCGGCATCCAGACTAGCATGACGGCAGCCTTTAAACAGGTGCAGGCTGGCGCGTCTGATATGGTAACCGCAGCTGTTCCTTATGCGCTGGTTATCATCGGAACAGTTCTTGCTGTTACGATCGGTATTAAGGTCTTTAAGAAGCTGACCGCTCAGGCTTAGCCTTTCGGTCTCGGTGTTTTTTGGTTTGCAAATTAAAATAGTATCACTCATGAGAGGGTAAGGGTTCGAGCCCTTGCCCTTTTTTGTATCTCAATGTTGAATGGCTGCGGCGCTGATCCGGATGATCTGCAGAAAGACTTGAGATACATAGAAAGGAAACATCCATGACTAGATTCAGAAAAAGGGAAAAAATTGATTTTCGTAAATTCATAAACCGCTTCCAGCGTGTCCGGAAGTTTTGTCGTATGCATGGCCTTCCTGTACTGGTTGCGGTTGGTATTATGGTATCTGTTATTTTTGCCAGCTACCAGAATGCTTATGCTACCGGGCTTGAGGAATATTTTTACTATACATATTTTGATCTTATGAGTGGACTCTTTGCAGAAACTGGAATGGATTTTGGTTTGAAAGATGATTATTACACAAAGTCTGACCGTGTATCTGGTAAACAGGTTTGGAATAACTTTTGCACGTGGGTCGAGAATAAAGCAAAAACGCTTGCTCTGCCTGTGGAAGTGGTTAATAAGACGGTGTTTGATGAACTTAAGGATTTACCGAATAAGGTTACGTCTGCCGGGGCTAGTATGTCGGAAAAGTTGTCGGAGTTGTTGGCTAAGATTTTACCAACTTTTGCGTCCGATACAAGCAAGCCTGTCTTTGATCGTTCATCTGTTGATTCTGTTAATGATTTTATTAAGTCCGTTTCCGGCTGTTATAACACGTCTCTTGCTGAAGCTGTTTATTCGGGTAAATGCCGTTTGTATGTTTTGAGTGGAATCAGATCGGGTAAAACTGGACGCATTGCTTTTGGTGTATTGTCTGATACAAGTTTCCCTTTGTTTATTACTTATGATAAGTCTAGTGGGCTTTATTCACCCGCGTATAATTATAATGGTCGTTTGATAACAGTTGGGTCTTATGGTAATTTTTGTTGCTCTGATGGTACGGTTGTTGATGATGTAAGCGTTGAGTTTTGGGAGAGTGCACCGTCATTTATAATCAATGATGGTTGTTGGGCTGGGTCAGATGGTACAACATTAACCGATTATGCCAAAGTTAAAACTGTCGATGATAATACGGTATATGTTCCGGGTGTCGGCTATAAGACCAACTGGGATATATGGAAAGATATCGTGAATGATAAAGCAACAACAGACGCGGAAGAAGATGCGTGGAATACTCGTTATAACTTAGATAATGATAATAAGGACGATAAGGAAAAAAAGAAGAAAGACAACGAAAGAGACAAACTTCCGGTTGCTATTCCTATTATTCCATTTAAAAAGCCGGATTCTACGGAGAAAGACACTGAGAAAGACACTGAAAAAGGTACCGAGTCTGATGTTCCGGGGAAAGATCCTAATCCATCTAAAAATCCAATGATTAACCCTGACACCGGGCATTATATTGATCCAGATACCGGATATGATATTGATCCAGACACTGGTAAACTCATTGATCCCGACACTGGAGAACTTATTGACCCTAATATTCCATCTACTGCAGATAAAGCCGGAAACTGGAAGCGGCTTTTTCCGTTCTGCATCCCCTGGGACATGATGGAATTGATTAAATCCATGCAAGCGGATAAGAAAGCGCCTGTGTTTGAGTTTAAGTATACTTTTAAGGCAGTCAACTATACCTGGGTGGTTAAGGTGGATATGGCTGATTATTGGAAATATATTAAAATTTTCCGGTGGGGAATGACTATCTTTTTTATCATCGGACTGTTTTTTTTAACGGTTAAATTTACTACATTCGTTCAACGAATGGGTGGTTAGGGGGTGTGACTATGAGTGTTTCTATGCTTAGACCGTTTTTCATATCTGTAGCAGGTGTCGTTGTGATCGTTCTAGTTGGCTTTCTTTGCGGCATCCTTCCGGAGAGTCCTTTCCTTGCTTTTATTCAGGCGGAGGAAGTCAATGACTATTTATCTGCTATCAATTACTTCGTGCCAGTTGACGCTTTCGTTACTATCGGCTCTGCATGGCTTCTTGCTGTGGTTCCTTGGGTAGTGTCGCAATTTGCTATTTCCGGTGTGAAGATTCTTGGTGAGTGGATTCCATTCACTTAAACAGATTGTATCTCAATTTCTTTTCCTGGCTTTATTGCTGCAGAAAGATTTGAGATACAGAAAGGGGAAAATATGATTTCTTTATATAGTGGGACTCCGGGTGCTGGGAAGTCCCTGCACCTTGCATCTCGGCTCCTTAATTGGATGAAATATAAAAACGCGCCGATCATTGGGAACTTTTCGACTGATTTTAGCTGCATCAAAAACCCGAAAGGAAGTTATCTGTACATAGATAACTCCGATCTTACGGTTGAGCGGCTTATTAATTTTTCTAAGAATTACTCGGAGTATGTCGGACGCAGGGTGAAAGAAGGAGAAATCCTGCTGGTCATAGACGAGTGTCAGATCATGTTCAACGCGCGAGATTGGGGGCAGAAAAACCGCGCTGCCTGGTGTGCATTCTTTACCCAGCACCGCAAACTCGGTTATGAAGTGATCCTTGTCGCGCAGTTCGACCGGATGCTTGACCGTCAGATTCGTTCCCTGATCGAATACGAATGGATTCATAGGAAGGTTTCTAACTTTGGAATTGCTGGGAAGATCTTCTCTCTTCTCTTTGGCGGAAAACTTTTTGTTGCCGTCAAGGTCTGGTATCCGATGAAGCAAAAGGTCGGATCTGAGTTTTTTATGTTCAAGAAACGTTATAGTGGGATCTATGATACTTATGCTCTTTTCTCCGCGCCGGATCAGAAACAGTTGTCTTGATTTATTTTGTGTATCTCATTTTTCCTGCAGCTCCCGGTACCAGGAAAATTTTTTGAGATACATATGAAGTTCGGCACGCCCCGGGTAAGCTGTGACGCGGGGGATTGAGGGGGACCCGCGGCGCGGCTTGCCCGGGGTGTGACCACGGGGCTGTAATACGTGGTCTCAAATTACATAACTAATTCTCTTTTACTTCCGATGGTTACAGTGTTTAACGGCAATTTTGTCGTTTCGCGAAACGGGCTTTTCGCGAAAAAATATTTTATGGAAGGATGTGTGATTTTGGTCGATGTACGATTGATAAAAGACACCTATGTATACAACGAGTTCGATGAAGTCGAAAACACTTACTGGTTCGACTTTAAACAAAAAAAGTTCTTACATAACATTGATACATTTTATTATGCTGTTAAATTTAAACAGGATTTCACGGCAGATTCCAAGGATATGAAGGTGAAGGACTTCCGCAGGAAGTTCGAAGCGCTCTCCCGGGAATGGGATAATCAGAACGCTTTCAATTCTTCCGTTTCATTCTTTGTTCCCGGTATGCCTGACGCTTTAAACTATACACCGTTTAGTTATGCCTTTTTTTATAACGTAAAACTGGAATGCCCGGAACTGTTTGATATCTTTTTTGCTCCAAAGGTTCCGCACTCGGCTGATAATGGAGAGTCCAACACTTGTGAGTGTGTCGTGCAGATCCGCAGTTATATGCTCTGGATGTATGGTGTTAAACTTGCTTATGAGCGGTCATATGAGTATGTGAAGGCTATAGCGGATTATTTTGGGCTGGATATCGAGTTTACACAGGAAAACCGCGTGGATTTCTGCTGGCACTCCAACTATTTAAAGTGTCCGGAAAAGTTTTTCAGTCCGGAGAATTTTTATAAAATGCGTGTGGATCGTTTTAAAGATGCTGTTTTGCATACCAGTAAAAAGGGATCGGAAGATTTTGAGATTGACTATCTTGCTATGGGAAAACGTTCACAGAAGATTTTTATACGTATTTACCTGAAAAGCAAGGAAGTGGTTGAAAAAGGTTATAAACCATGGTTTTTCAAGGTGTGGCTTTTTAATGGGTTAATTAATCGCTATGACATGTACTGTTATGAATATGCATTTTTGAAACATAGCTGGAAATCGTTAGATCTTGGCCGGTTGCAGTTTTACGCGGAGTATGGCAGACAGAAACACTATGTTGAGAAGTGCCGCCGGATACTGTCGCAGGAAGAAACGATTTCCCCGGATTCGCTTCGTGCTTTGGCTGATCGGCTTACTCCGGCTGTAAACCTTGTTATGAATGTGGAATATCAGGTAATGCGGAAACATACGAAATCGTATGAGCTTATTCCTTTTTTTGATAACTCGGATAAGCTGACCGGGAAACGTATTTATGATTTTCTGGATAACCGGAAATTGATCTGTGATTATCTTACCAGCAAGGTTTTTCGGTTGGTTGAACCTCATGAACCCGGAAAAAACGATTCAAATAAATCCCGGCGCGATCTGTGTGCATTCTGGAAAGCACTTCGGAGCTGCAAACTTACAGATACATTTATTCCGGAAGAGGACAGATTTTTAGTCAGGACATATACAAGAAAATTGAATAGTGAAGTGGTTAAGTCCCGCGCGGTCAAAGCTGCTATTACTTATGGAATTTATGTCCGTGGTATTAACGCTGATGATCCTTTAATAGATTGCATTGAAGCTTTGTGTATGCTGAATGACAATGATCTACATGATGCATATAACTATAAGACAAAAAAAGTCCGCCAATTCAATGCGAATGAACTGACGGACACAATGGAAAATGCTGTTAAGCGTTCCAGTAACCTTATGTTGATAGATAAAGATACCGGAGATATAATTTTCAACTCTTAGCTTTGTTATAACATGAAAAAGCCGAAATGTAAAGGCGAATGTTGCAAAGTGGTGGTTATATCTCCTGATAAGGAGGGTTTTTATATGAATGTACAGATGGCTTTTAACTTGTTTCTCGTTGATCATGAGTCTTATTGTTCTGAACAGTCTATTGTATATTATCGGTTCAATGTGCAGAAATTTGTTGATTTTCTTTCCGATCAGCTCGGATCAGCGCCTGATCTGATTGAATGTGATGCCATTTCCCGGGAGTTGGTACTTGCATATCTCTCCCAGCTCCGTGGAACTGGTTGTAAGAATACTTCTGTTAATACCTATTTTCGTGCGGCTAAAGTATTCTTGAATTATTGTATTGATGAGGGATATTGTTTCGGGGATGTTCTTCGGAAGGTAAAGTTTTTGAAAAAGGACAATGCTCCGGTGCTCCCGCTCACAGAATTTGAGGTTGATCAGATAGACGGTTGTTTTGATGCGAAAACGGAAGCCGGGCTTAGAAATCTTTGCATGATTCATTTGATGTTGGATGCTGGTTTCCGGTTGGGTGATGTGGTGTCTCTTACATTCAAAGGTATCAATTTCAATTTGAATTATTTAGTGGTAAAAGGAAAAGGTGATAAATTTCGTACTGTATTCCTCTGCTCTAAGCTCAAAAGAATGCTTTATCATTATTTGCTTAAATTTCGGTCTTATACTCCGGGTGATGATTATCCGGTATTCGTTCAGGTGGGAACTACTGAACCGATTACAGAAACTTCTGTACATATGGTATTTGCTCGGTTGAAGAAACGTTCCGGTATAGATCGGCTGCATCCGCATTTACTTCGGCATACGTTTGCTACTTCATTCGTAGTTGGTGGTGGTAGTATGGAATATCTTAGAATTATGCTTGGTCATAGCGATTATGCTACTACAAAAATGTATTTGCATTTAGCTCAACAATCGCAAATGTTACATTCTGATATTTATAGGCTTGATCCAGTTTTTTTCAAAACTGGGTATTAAGGAGGATTTTTATTTATGGATATAAAAGATTTTACGGTGATTTTAGATGAGTATGTGGTGGTTGATCCTGTGGATGGTTTTTGTTTTTTTTGGTCGAAATCGCAATTTGAAGCTGATCTTTTTTTCAAAGTGAATAAATCATTACGTGCTTCTCTTCTGCATGTATAATGTGTTGTATCTCATTTTCTTTTCCTGGCTTTGGATCTGCAGAACGAATTGAGATACAACGAAAAAGGACTTCCATTTCTGGAAGTCCTTACTTTTATTTATTTCAAAACGAAGTTGAAAAAAATATTTTTTAGTGAGACACGGGGGATTCGAACCCCCGACAACTTGATTAAAAGTCAAGTGCTCTAC
>ERZ773107.3068-NODE-3068-length-11305-cov-4.663111_pt1 | contig 11305 bp, 10 predicted proteins | sample MGYA00580571_ERZ773107 | MGnify/ENA primary metagenome ERZ773107 (study PRJEB29015, sample SAMEA2737843) | human gut metagenome | biome: human gut; feature: human-associated habitat; material: faeces | place: China | collected 2012 ... | reverse complement strand
GCACTAATATAAAAAAATCAATCGAAAAAGAACGCTTGTTCCCTACTGGCTTTTTATTTTATCTAAGGAAGCAAGTGCTGTCAGATATGATACTCTATTGGCAAGGGATAAAAATAAAGCGAATGAATTGATAGAAGGTTGTAAAAGTGCTTATATTGACGGCAATATAGCTTCTAATATTTTATATAGACCACAATTTGTATCAAATAATTACAAAGAAGGTAAAAAAGTTATATCTTATATTGAAGATGATTAAGAGTTTGTGATAAATTTCAAATAAGCGTAGCATTTATAACTATGGGTGGTATAACGCCATTACTTCAAATATTAAAAGAATTAGAAGAAAAAAATATACCTGGTGAAATATTAACAACAAACTATTTGAATTTTAGTGAGCCAAGAGCTCTATCAAAATTAAATGAGTTGTCAAATATAACAATAAAAATGTATGATGTAGAAACGGCAAAAGAGGGATTTCATACAAAGGGATATATATTTAAAAAATATGAAATCTATAGGATAATTGTTGGCAGTTCTAATATAACAAGTTCGGCACTTACAATTAATAGAGAATGGAATACAAAAATATTGTCAACAGAACAAGGTGAGTTAGCAAAAGATATTCTTTTAGAATTTAATGAATTGTGGAATTCAAAATATTCTTTGAATTATAATGAATTTTATGAGACATATAAAGAAAAATATAAGTTAATAAAACATCAAAGAGATATTGCAAAAAAAGATAGTATAACATCTATTGAAAAATATAAATTAAAACCCAATTCTATGCAGGTGAAATTCATAGCTAATCTTAGAAAGTTAATACAAGCAGGTGAGAATAGAGCCATCTTAATATCAGCAACAGGTACAGGAAAAACATATGACTTCATATTTCGCTCAATTAAAATTCAACATTTATTCTCTCACCTCTTCTTTATTCTCCCAAATTTCTTTATGCTTGTATACTTCCGCCACAAGTTAAGCTTACGCTTTTCGGGTACTCCATGACGATGAATATAATCGGCTACTGCATCCAGCATTCGCCTGCAAACTTTCCCATCCAAATAAGGATCGTAATTATCTACAATCCAACGACGTTTGGCGATGTCTTCTTCATTATATTGTGCTCTTTCAAACGCTTCCATCAACTGAGTGACATCGGTTATATCAGTCCAATAAATATCTTTTGCAATAGTACGATAGGTAATGACCGGTCGTCCTAGAAGAAGAAATTCATAAACGGTGGAAGAGGTGTCACTTATCATCACATCTGACATCAACTGATACTTCGTGACGTTAAAACCATCCACCCATACAATATGTTCTTCTTGTTCAGCCAGTTGCTTGTATTCATCAATCCATTCCTTCCGTGTCAACGGATGAAATTTCAGAAGCAATACAATATCCCTCATCTTTACTAAATGCAACAAAGCTTCTTTTAATGCAGGAAGAGATGTTAAAGATGGTGAAAACGTCGGTGCATACAACACTATCTGCTTTTTACCATGCTCTCTCAATAGCTTCTCCCGTTCCTGATCAAAATCATGCCAATGGGTTTTAATCCAATCTTGTTTGGGCCATCCTGTCTCCACCACTTCAAAATCACCATACTTTACCGCCAGTTCTTTAAACTTCTTAGTAAAGAAAGGACCTTGCGTAAAATAGGTATCAAAATACCGGCGGATCACCCAATGATCTTTCTTCTCTGCAGCATATCCGTGAAACACCTGCACCTTCACTCCAGGCAAATAATATGGAACAATATTGCCCGGAACAAATATTGCTTCCGGAGAGAAATCATAAACTTCCTGTATAGAATGCGTATAGGTAACTTCTTTCTGCAAAGGGAATACCGGAATCTTCGGAAGATGAATATACCACAACAGTTGGTTATCTTCTGATTTCAATGCTTCCTGATAAATGGGATACAATATATCAATAGCATATTTGTTTTCACAAAACAGAACAATACGCATAATTCTATAGTTCCAATTTATATTTTACCATGTGTTTCTTCGCAAAATAAGTCCAGAATTTCTTCCGACATGCCAAAACACGTTCCACACAATGAGCTTCGTCAGCATGACGGGCTTTCGCATATTCTTTGGCAAGCATTTCGAAAAAAGCTTTCTGTCCCCACAACCGGGCAAAATTAGCGCAACCCATATCGACACTGATCTCTCCAAAAGTCATTCTATTAATATCGACCAACATAAAATGGTATTCTCCGTCGATCTGATCAAACAGGATGTTACCCGGTGAGTAATCGCGATGCATAATACCCGCCTGATGTAAATTGGCCGTGTATTGTGCAAATGCTATAATGAGATCTTTACAACGTTCGACATCTGCATTTCCAAATTCATAGAAATTCCGTTGATAGGGTGACTGCATACTAATAAAGTAAGAGTAATTTATCAACCCGCATTTCCGTTCTTCAATATAAGCAATTGGAGCCGGTGTTTCAACACCTTTCTGAAGCAGCATTTGAGGATATTCAAAAGCACGTTTCCCCTTTGGAGTACGAAAAAAAGAATAGACGATACGGTTAGCCAAAGCCGGAATTCCATAGCGTTTCACATTTATCTCTATCCCGTCGACTTCCATCACTTTTATCAGATTCCTTCCGGAGTAGATGATCCGTCCTTCCCGTTCAAAAGTATCAGGAACACTCTCTATAAACTTGCGCAAATGCTCGTATGTAGGATTCACTACTATTTTCATACCTCATCTTTTATTTTTTATCTCCTGTTCTACCATGAGCAAAGTAATCACAACTTATAATTAAATCTGAAATTCTCCATGCATCCTTTGCATGTTGAATCTCTGCCGTAGAAACACCGACTGTATCACCTATGATTTCCATTTGGGGAGAAATAGCAAAAGCTTTCTTCCCCGAAGACAGTATACTCTCTCCCAACCCTCTCCATGGATAATCATCTGCCCCAAGCAAATCCAACAAAGTAGGATACAAATCGACTTGTCCCATGACTTTCTCGTAACGTAAATGTACTGGGGAATTTAATACAATCAGTGGTGTGAAACGCTCAGGGGATATAATATCTTTTCCTAAAGCATGTTCATAAAGTGGTTTTCTGGTCAAACCAAATCCTTCATGATCACCGGTTATTACAATCATCGTGTTCTCAAATTTCTTCTGAGAACGCAAAAAAGTTATAAATTGACCTATTGCATAATCTGTATAGTTGGCCACAACCATATAATTTCTTAATCGTTCCGGCAGCTTATCCGAAAAACTTATCCGTTTGCTTTCTTCCGGAATAATAAACGGGGAATGGCCTGAGTAGGTAACACACTGCACCAACGTGTGACCACCGGTCGGGAACAATTCTTCCGTAGCTAGCTTTTCTCCGCACTGTCTAAGAAAAGAGACATCTCCCAAACGATGACGTGGTCCCGTCTTTTCATCCAGTACAAAATAGGGTTTGTCCAGAAGTTTATCGTAACCAAAGTCTTGTGCAACAATGGCAACATTCCATACAACTTTCTTATCTACCGTCATGCAGCAGGTTCCGCCTCCTTCATATTTTTCTTTAAAAGCTTTATCTATACTATAATAAGTATGATGAGGAAAGCGAGCACTATAAGCACCATAGTTTATGGGTAGAAGACCGGTATGCAACAGTAATTGCCCATCAATGGAACGGCTTCCTTTGACCTGTGTCTGGACGTAAGGAGCATATAATACATTCTCTTCTTTCAGCATGCGGTTCAGATTAGGAGTGATTTCTTTTCCTTCCACATTCTTCTCAAGCACCCAACTCTCAAAAGATTCCGCCAAAATAATGATACAATTATCACGTGCTTCTATCTGAAAGGGAAGTGGCTGCCGTCGGGGATGTTTACTCAACCAATCTTCAATTTCTTTCTTTATCTGTGGGGTGTACTCTATTTTATCTTGTACATGTTCATAATAAAGAGAACCAAAAATAGTGTATATGGGAGTCCCGCATGTCTGATAATCAGTCAAAAGTGCTTCATAAGTTTTTTTGTACCCGCCATAATAAGCTACAATTCCGCCAAGAGCCAGCAATGGAACGCAGATACATCCCGCCAACAGTCTCAAGCTTTTTCTTCTCTGTTCCTTAAGAGTAACCTTTAGGTTTTGTTTGCGGGTTAAGACAAGGAACAGCACCGTCAATAGCGGAAAACCCAGATCTGACCAACGCAGAGAATCAAAAACACTTGCAGTAAAGTCGGAAAGATTACCGGCAAGGAAATAGCTGTCCCAAGGAATAGAAGTATAATATGTACGAAAATACATCAGATTAACAATTAACAGAAGGTCAATCAATGTACCGACTGTAATCAGATACCATCTGGAGCGTATATAAAGAAACGGAACTGCCAACAGGGAAGCCAGCAGAAACTTCGTCAAATAGGTTTGCGGAAAAGAAAATGATGAGAATGTGGTATTCAAGCTCCAGTCCAAGTCAAACAATATGAACTTAAAGAAAAGACAACCAATGAACAACCATAAGATTTTACGCGATTGCATATGTTTTATCATTTATAGTGCAACATTTATGACAGACTGGCAAAAAGCTTATCGAAATAAGATACATAAGCTTCTACGCTAAACTCATTAATAATACGCTCACGGGATGCCTTAGCCAGTTTCTGCAATTTTGTACGATCATCCATCAATGAGCGCATGGCTTCAGCTATTTTCTCTGCAGAACCCGAAGGAACCAAGATACCTGATTCATTGTCTACTATTAAATCGCGAGCACCGGGTATATCAGTGACAATGCACGGTACTCCGCATGCCATTGCTTCTCGGACAACACGAGGAGAGGCGTCACGCAGAGCCGGTAGGATAAATAAATCCTGTTTAGGCAGAAAAGAAATCGCATCTTCGCGATTCCATAAGAAATGAATACGTTCTGCTCCCACCCCTTGCTGCGCCAGCTCGTAATCACTATTATCATAATCACCGATAACAACAAGATGGGCCTCCGGAGCATTCAATATCTGAAAAGCTTTTATCAGATAAGTGAGCCCTTTAAACGGACGACCTTTGGTTGTACCGATATAAATGCATTTAAAAGCATTATCGGGCACTCCTTCCGCCTGCTTAGGATTCGCACAGGCATCAGCCACCCAGTCTATATCAAACGGCTTCACGCTGACAGACAGTTTATCCTTATCAATGTACCTCGTAAGATATTCTTGTATATCCGCAGTCTCACATACGATATGGTCAACACGAGGATTTAATATTCCCATATAATAGGTAGGATCAAGTTTTTTCACCTTAGCCTGAGTACCCCGATAACCTACATTCTTGACGGAAGTGCCTATTGTCGCAATCAAAGCATTGGATAGTCCGGATGTGCTCGGTGAGAAAATCAAATCTATATCATATTGCTTTACATATCTGCGAAGCGTCTTGATGACTTTCCAGGAAAATTTAGATGTAATAGGAGAAATTGGCAAAGGGATACATTTTCCCTCTACTTTTGCAGCTTCAGAAGCGGAAGGAACCGTTAAATAAATTGTATAAGACTCATTCTTTGACAATTCACCCAACATCTTATAAGTTGCCACATCCACCGCCTTGTGAGTTACCAATATATTCATACATTATCAATTAATATAAATAATCGTGTCTAGCCTCGTGCAAGCATTACAAAAGAAACACACCGCAAAGATAACTAAATCTTATTACATTCCGGCTGAAATAATCTCATTTTATTTCCGGAGATAATTTGGCATAAGCTTTCCGAATGGCTTCTTTGCAATAATATCCTTGAGAAATACGCTCATTCACTTTAGCAACATTCATTCTCAAAGCATTATAAGACTCTTTTGTCATCTGAGTGATGATAGCGTCCAGATCTAATAAAGAAGAGACACAAATACCGATACCATTTTCCTCTACAAATGAAGCCAAAGCTGCTTTTTTCCAAATGATAACGGGAAGTCCGCACCGAATATAGAGAGATAATTTATGTGGAGCATTATACTGAAGATATTCTCCTTCCGGACCGACTCCCCCCTCTAGGGAGGAACCATACCACACCAATCCGTATTCCCCTTCGGCTGTAGCTATAAGATCATCCGACCGAGTATATCCCTTATGATCTACTTGCCCCTCAAACTTATCAGGTTCAAAGCCATTACCATAAAGTACCATATCGAACGAACGTGGAGAACGTCCCAATTTATATAAAAAATCACTATGAAAAGTAGATAACGCTCCAACAAACAAAACACGAGGATGAGAAGCTGCTAAATTCTTCCCTGAAGACTGCCTATCTGACAAATAATCAAAGACCCCAAGAACTTCCAGATTTGCCTTTATACCATTCTCATGCAACCAATTCTTCATCCGTTCACTGTGCACAATAATGCTGTCCGAATGGTTCAATCTTGATATTTCGTGAGGTATAGTCAAGCGACGGCGACGAAAACTGTCCAAATCATGAATTAAAGTAATTATCTTACAGCCGCGCAGATGCGCCATACAGCAAACAAATGTATAGTATTTCTTTAACGGATATTGCAGTATCAACACATCACCTCTATGTAAACAGAATACGCTCTTCAACACACCCGACAGCGTCAAAATAAAAGCTATGACAGCATTTGTATAACGGGTCTGCTTAAGCCCGACATTACGATAGCCGCACTGCTCCATGATATATTCAATATCGGTTTTAGCCTTGTTGGCAGCATTATTAACACCCTTATAGTTCCTTGATAAATAGCAAATCATAATTCTTTTTTTAGTTCATTTTTAGCCAGGTTCAATGCAGCCTCCACCGTATCATCCATATCAAAATAAGCATATTGGGCCAAACGCCCACCAAACAAAACATTCGCCGTAGTATTCGCCAAATCTTTATACTTCTTTAAAAGCGTCATATTAGTATCATCATTCACTGGATAATAGGGTTCGTTTTCAGCAGTAAAAGCCGCAGGATATTCACGGGTAATCACTGTACAAGGTTGTGTACCAAACTCAAAATGTTTGTGCTCAATAATACGAGTATAAGGAATCTCCCTTTCACAATAATTTACAACAGCATTACCCTGATAATTATCTATTTCAAGACGTTCATGTTCAAAACAAAGACTACGATACTCCAAACGCCCAAAACGATAATCGTAAAATTCATCTATACAACCGGTAAATAAGACTTTATCTGCCAATGCATCCAGCTCTTCACGCGCGGAAAAATAATTCGTATTCAAACGTACTTCGGCCTTCTCAAGCAATTTGTGTATCAGTTCATTATATCCTCCTTTGGGAATTCCCTGATACTCATCATTGAAGTAATTATTATCATAAGTAAAACGAAAAGGAAGCCTCTTGATGATAAAAGCAGGAAGTTCCGTTGCTGAACGTCCCCATTGTTTTTCTGTATAACCTTTTATCAATTTCTGATAAATATCTTTTCCACAAAGCGTCAAAGCTTGCTCTTCCAGATTGGCCGGAGACTTTATATATGCGTACTCTTTACGTTGCTCTTCAATCTTAGCTTTTGCCTCTTGAGGAGTATTAACGCCCCATAACTTATTAAAGGTATTCATATTAAAAGGCAGATTATATAATTTACCTTTATAATTTGCTAATGGAGAGTTTGTATAGCGATTAAAGGAAACAAAACGGTTTACATAATCCCAGACCTGCTTATTGTCTGTATGAAATATATGAGCTCCATATTGATGCACATGAATACCATCCACATTCTCGCAATAGATATTCCCACCTATATGACTACGTTTATCAATTACAAGACAACGCTTTCCTGCCTCAATCGCCTGCCGGACAAACACAGCAGCGAATAATCCTGCGCCAACCACCAAATAATCATATTCCTTCATACATACAAAGTTTTTTATAATCAACCTACAATCGCCTCTATTTTTTCTATCACCTGTTCAGGAGTAATATTTTTCAGACAAGCATAATCTCTCCTCCAACAAGGCTTCTGCCCGTAAACCGAACAAGGCCGACAAGGCAAATCCAGCTGTACCGTATTGATGGGTAACTGTTTCCACCCCATAAACCCGGCATATGGATGAGTAGCCCCCCAAATAGAGACGACAGGTATATTGACCAACGACGCCAGATGCATATTGGCAGAGTCCATTGAGAGCATTACATCCAAATGGCTCATCAGATTTAACTCGGTACACATATTCAACTTACCTATCATAGATACGATGGAGGGATATTTGGCTATCCAGGTATCAAACACTTCCTGCTCTTTCTTGCCTCCTCCGAACAGAAAAACCTTCACCGCAGGATCTGCCGCAAAATGGGCAACGACCTGCTCCTGCAGTTCCAACGGATAAATCTTGCCGGTATGTTTGGCAAAAGGAGCAATGCCAATCCATTTTTGGCTCCCTTTTGGACCAGTTACAGGCTCTATCTCTGCAAAGTTCCCTTTTCCTTCACCATAAATAGAAGAAAAGTTTAGCAGAACCGGAAGTCCCAGCTTTTCCAACACATCCGCATAACGGCGGAAGGAACTTTTCTGGTTCTCCATCACCTTATGGTGGCGGCGAACCAGTTTCTGTTTACCAGCCCGCCCTTTACAGATAGAAGCCACCGGTACATTAGCAAGCCAAAAACGCAAACATAAATATCTGGAACGGAGCACATGATGAAAGTCCGCCACATAGTCAAACTGCATTGCTTTCAACTCCGAGTAAAGGCTGTTCAATCCCCAAAAGCCTTTATGCTTGCCTGTCAGATCTGCTCCTACAAAACTTACATTCTCCGGCAATTCCTGAAAAAGCGGTTGCCACACGGAACGGCTCAGTACAGTTATCTCATGCTGGGGATATTGTACTGCCAGAGAATGTATTACGGGCACTGTCATTGCGACATCACCAAGAGCTGAAAAACGGATAATGAGAATACGCGCCATTCGTTATTTCTTTGCATAAAGCACCGGATTCAATGCCGGGTCGTTATACATCTTCATCTGTTTATATACTTTCATATATTTCTTTCCGGCTTCGATGTCAGCCAATAACTGATCAATAGCCGACGAAAGATCCTTGCGTTGCTCTAACAAAACATTCAGTTTGGTCTGGCATTGTGTACGATGTTCTTCGCTGGTATCCGTACGTTCCACCTCTTGCTGCATATGGTAGATTTTCAAAGCAAGGATAGACAAGCGGTCTATAGCCCATGCCGGGCTTTCCGTATTGATTGTCGCATCGCCAAGGGGGATTACCTCTTTGTATTTGTCAAGGAAGTAACTATCAATCAGCTCTACCAGATCCGTACGATCCTGATTGGACTTATCGATTCTTCTCTTCAAAGTTAAAGCAGCCACCGGATCAATCTGGGGATCACGGATGATATCTTCGAAATGCCACTGAACGGCATCTATCCAATTTTTCAAATATAAATAATACTCAATCGACTTCAATTCGTAAGGATTGTTCATCTGAGCGTCTACACTATCCGTTACATGGTAATCATTAGTCGATTTCCAAAAAATCTCGTTGCAAAGGTTACTAAATGTCATAATCTTAACTAGCTATTAGATATTATAATAGGGCAAATCTATGTAATATTTCTCAGACAAGCAACCCTTTCTTACTTTTTTATTTAGTACCTTTGTGGATACCAAAGATAAATTGTATATGAAAATCATTATAGACAACAAGATACCTTATATAAAAGAGGCCGTCCAGAGTATAGCAGACGAAGCAATTTACGCTCCCGGAAAGGATTTTACACCAGAACTGGTACGGGATGCGGATGCGCTTATTATCCGCACCCGTACACACTGCAACCGTGAATTATTGGAAGGAAGCCGGGTAAAGTTCATAGCGACAGCTACGATTGGTTTCGACCATATCGACACGGAATATTGCAAACAAGCAGGCATAGAATGGACTAATGCGCCGGGATGCAACTCAGCTTCCGTCGCGCAATACGTACAAGCTTCGCTGCTGGTATGGAAAGCGATGAAGAACAAAAAACTGGAGGGACTGACTATAGGTATCATAGGTGTCGGGAATGTAGGAAGTAAGGTAGCAAAAGTAGCAAAAGGCTTTGGGATGCGGGTCCTATTGAACGACCTGCCTCGGGAAGAGAAAGAAGGGAATCGTTTCTTTACCTCTTTAAATGAAATAGCTGAAGAGTGCGACATCATCACCTTTCACGTACCTTTATATAAAGAAGGAAAATACAGAACCTTTCATCTGGCAGATACAAATTTCTTCCGCTCACTAAAACGCAAGCCCGTCATCATCAACACCTCTCGGGGAGAAGTCATTGAAACGGGAGCTCTTCTGGAAGCATTGGACAATAAATCGATTTCGGATGCCATCATTGATGTATGGGAACACGAACCGGAAATCAATCTCGAACTGCTCAGAAAGGTCATCATAGGCACTCCACACATTGCCGGATATTCTGCCGACGGGAAAGCAAATGCAACACGTATGTCTTTAGATGCTATCTGCAGATTCTTCCGGATAGAGAGGAATTATGAGATTCATGCACCGGTACCGAATTCTCCTGTCATCCATGCAGAAAACTACGAAAATGCACTTCTCCAAATATATAATCCGGCTGAAGACAGCGACCGGTTAAAAAATCAACCAGAGCTATTCGAAACCTTACGTGGAGACTATCCATTAAGAAGAGAAGAGCAAGCTTATATAATTAAATATAAAGAATAAGGCGTACCATCTCCTACGTCTTATTCTCCACACAATACTCTCTCTATAACACGGGGGAAATGTTCATACTCCAAAGCATGTACTTTTTTGGCTACATCCTCAGGTGAGTCGGTCGGAAGTACCGGACAAGCGGCTTGAAAAACAATGTTTCCTTCATCATAACGTTCATTTATATAATGTATAGTAATGCCGCTTTTTTTCTCGCCGGCAGCCACCACCGCTTCATGAACACGATCGCCATACATCCCCTTTCCTCCAAACTTGGGCAAAAGAGCCGGATGTATATTTATAATTTTATTGGGATAAGCATGCAAAAGTAAATCCGGAACCCGGACCAAGAAACCCGCCAACACCACAAAATCAATGTGATATTCCTGCAAAACAGCCAGAATCTCATCTCCAGCCACCCAATCTTCCTTTGGAAACACGTTACAAGGTACTCCCAGACGGTGTGCACGTTCCAAAACGTATGCATCACTTCTATTCGAAAGCACCAACGAAACCTGAATGGCTTCGTTTTCTCGGAAATACCGGATAATGTTCTCTGTATTAGAGCCGGAGCCGGAGGCAAAAATTGCGATGTTTTTCTTCATAACTCTCAAATTCGATGCACAAAACAGTGAAA
>ERZ773107.3061-NODE-3061-length-11333-cov-13.036088_pt1 | contig 11333 bp, 9 predicted proteins | sample MGYA00580571_ERZ773107 | MGnify/ENA primary metagenome ERZ773107 (study PRJEB29015, sample SAMEA2737843) | human gut metagenome | biome: human gut; feature: human-associated habitat; material: faeces | place: China | collected 2012 ... | reverse complement strand
ATTCTGGCTAACACGAATGAAACGCAGCGTAGCAGCGCTACGCTAAGTGGAATGAGCGGACGCCAGAGCGGAAAAGGCGCAAGCAGATGGCGCAGGTGAATCCGGAAAGAGTATAGCCCCTGCGGCAATCGGAAGCACTTCCGCCGCAGGGGCTTCTCCTTATTATCCAAACACTCTGACGCGAATCACGCCCGCAATCGAGGAAATGACGTTCAGCGCCATCTTCGACGGGCGGTCGGACAGCTCCATCACCGTCACCGCAACGTCCTTGCGGGACTTGTTGACAAGGTTGTCGATGTTGATCTGCTCCGCCGAAACGCAGGTTGTAATCGTCGCGACCATGTTCGGGACGTTCTCGTGGATGACCAGCACGCGGACGCCTTCGGGCGCGCCCAGCGGCACGTCCGGCAGGTTGACGCTGTTGCGAATCGAGCCGACTTCGAGATAGTCGCGCAGCTCCGCCGCCGCCATCCGAGCGCAGTTATCCTCGCTTTCAGGGGTCGATGCGCCCAGATGCGGAATACACGTCACTTTCTCCACGCCGAGCAGCTCCTCGCACGGGAAGTCGGTCACATAGCCGCCGAGCTGCCCGGACGCCAGCGCCGCCTTCACGTCCGCGGTATTCGCCAGTTCGCCGCGGGAGAAGTTCAGCAGAATCGCGCCCTTCTTCATCTTCGCAATTGTCGCTGCGTTGATGCTGCCGCGCGTTTTATCATTCAGCGGGACGTGGAAGGTGATGTAATCCACCTGTGCGAATACGTCCTCATTCGTCGCAGCGCGGCGGACGCTGCTGCTCAATGCCCATGCGCTTTCGACCGAAATAAACGGGTCGCAGCCGACAACCTTCATGCCGAATCCGGCGCTGGCGGCGTTCGCGACGAGCCGCCCAATCGCGCCCAGACCAATCACGCCGAGCGTCTTTCCGCGCAGCTCCGGCCCGACGAACTGTCCCTTGCCCTTCTCAACGAGCTTCGGCACGTTCTCCTGCCCTTTGAGCGTATCCGCCCACCGGATGCCCGCGGCAACGTTGCGGCTGCCCAGCACGAGCGCGCCCAGCACGAGTTCCGCCACGGCATTGGCGTTCGCGCCGGGGGTATTGAACACGGCGATGCCCTGCTTGGTGCACTTATCCAGCGGGATATTATTGACGCCCGCCCCGGCACGCGCGATGCCCAGCAGTTCCGGGTTCAACGGCGCGTCGTGCATGACCGCCGAGCGCACGAGAATCCCCTCTGGCACAGGTTCTTCCGGGCTGATGACGTACTGTTCCGCGGACAATTCCTCATGGATGACATCGGAAATCGCATTCAGCGTCTTAATTTTGAACATGATTCTTCTCCTCACAATAATGATGGCGGATGCACCTTCGCAGAAGTAAAATTTTCCGTCCTGGGCAAGTTCAGCTGCGGATAAACCCCATCGTTGATTTTTCTAATTGGCATACTTCCAGAGGGCTTTCCGATCGCCCTCTGGACTCCTTCGGCTGACCCCTTCCATGCGGCTAAATTTCATTGGAAGTTTTTGATTGCTTTGCCCGCGTGTTTATCCTCTTTTTCCCTACCTTAAGCGTTTGCCCTCTCAAATTCCTTCATGAACCCCACCAATTTCTTGACCCCTTCCATGGGCATAGCGTTATAAATCGACGCTCTCATACCGCCCACCGTCCGATGGCCCTTCAAATTCACCAATCCTTGTGCCGCCGCCGCCTTCACAAACGCCGCGTCCTTCTCCGCGTCGCCCGTCACGAACGTCACGTTCATCAAGCTGCGATACTTCTTCTGCGCCGTCGCCTTGAACAGCTTGCTGTTATCAAGGAAGTCATACAGCAGCTTTGCCTTCTCCTGATTCACCTGATAAATCGCCTCCACGCCGCCGATGGACAGCAGCCAGTCGAACGTCAGCCCGGCGAGATAGATGCCCCAAGTGTTCGGCGTGTTGTACATGCTGCCCTTGTCGGCTTCGACCTTCCAGTCCATCAGCTTCGGGCAGATGGGCTTCGCGTGGCCGAGCAAGTCCTTGCGGACAATCACAACACACAGGCCGGACGGGCCGATGTTCTTCTGCGCCCCGGCGTAAATCACCCCGTAGCGGTTCACATCCATCGGTTCGGAGAGAATCATGGAGCTTGCGTCGGCAACAAGGGGCGCTTTGACATCCGGCAGTTCCACAAACCGCGTACCGTAGATGGTGTTGTTTTGGGTGATGTGGACGTAATCCGCGTCGGGGTCGAACTTCGCCGCCGCCATGTCGGGAACGTAGGTGTAGTTGTCCGCGCGGCTGGTCGCGGCGATATTGACTTCGCCGTAGCGCTTTGCTTCTTCTGCAGCAAGGTGCGCGAAATTGCCTGAATCGACATAATCCGCCTTGCCCTTGACCATCAGGTTCAGAGGAATTGCGGAAAATTGCAGCGTCGCGCCGCCTTGCAGCAGCAGCACCTCGTAATCATCCCCGATGTGCATCAGTGCGCGCAAGTCCGCGACCGTCTTGTCGAAGATATCGGTATACATCTTGCTGCGGTGGGACATCTCCATCACAGACATGCCCGTGTTTCCGTAGACCATCAAGTCCTTCTGCGCCTTCTCCAGCACCGGCTGTACCAGCATCGACGGGCCGGGGGAAAAATTATACACACGCTCCATTGCGTTTCGCCTCCTGCATCATTTGGTGGGTCATTTATTGCCCACCGGGTGAATTTCGTTCCATGTGCATATCATACGCGCTTTCCAACCGAATTGCAACCCCTTTTGCAGGGAAAAACAGGAGAAATACAAAAACGCCCGCTGAACATGATCGTCAGCGGGTGGTTCTTGCGAAAAGGCGCAAGCAGATAGCGCAGGTGAATCTGGAAATCGTATTATTCTTCGTCCGAATCTTCCTCTTATACTATTTCCAAATGAGAATGCGCCAAGATGCGAAGCGAATTTTTCGCGCTGGCTAACGCGAATGAAACGCAGCGTAGCAGCGCTACGCTAAGTGGAATGAGCGGACGCAAGCGCGGAAAAGGCGCGAGCAGATGGCGCAGGTGAATTTGGAAATAGTATTAGTTCGGATATTGCCGAATCTCGCCTTTGGCTTTGATGACGCAGGGCTTCTTTTTGCGCGGGATCTGCTTGATTTCCATCACGCGAATCGGGAACATCCAGTCGTCGCCAAAATCGTAATGCAGGGTGAACTTCTGCCCTTTCTGCAAGCCGATTTTGTCCAGTGCAATGTCTGTCGAAGGGCTTTCCATGCCCAATTCTTCCGCCATCGGATTATACTGATAGCAGTGTTCGCTGAACATTTTATTGTCCATGCAGAACTCATACAGATGCTCATGGAAAAAGTCAAACGCCTCCATAATCGCATCGCACAGCTGGTCAAGCGTGCTGTCCCCGCAGATTTCCAGCGTTCTGTAAACCTCGTTCCCCAACCCCAGCGGATAGACCTTCAGCACATACTGATTCACCATCGTTTTATCCTCCTTGTCCTTTGGAAATCTCTACCCCCGCAGCCCCAAGAGCGCCAGCACCGCCGTTTCCAGCGCGCCGTCCTCGTTGTACTGCCCTGCCTTCACCTTGTATTCCGTGTCAAGGCAGATTCCCACGCCGCGCCGCACCTGCGCACCGGTGTAGCCCTGCGCCTGCCGCATCGTGCGCTCCGCCGCGAACGGCGCAATGCCAAGATTCTTCACCAGCTCCTGCCGGCTCAGTTTCTCGTACTGCATGATTTTCACATGCTGCATCAGCCGGTACTGCCGCAGCAGCATTGCCAGAATGCCCAGCCGCTCCTGCCCGGCAGTCAGCATATCGCGCAGGAGCATCAGCGCCCGCGCGCGCTGCCCCGCGACGACGGCGTCCACCATCTCGAACACCGTGCATTCGATGGAGCGCGTCGCCACGGCGTGAACGTCATTCTCCGTGATGGTGTCGCGGTCGCCCGCCAGCGCCGTCAGCTTCTCGATTTCCGCGCGCAGCAGCGCCGTGTCATTGCCGACCGTGAAGGACAAAAGGCTCGCCACGTCCGGTGCGCACTTCTTCCCGTTCTGCTGGAACACGCGGACAATCCACCCGTTCAGTTCCGCATCCCCCAGCGGCTCGAACGATACGATGCCCCCCTTTTTCTTCACCGCCGAATAGAGCTTCTTGCGCCCGTCCGCCTTGCCGCGCACATAAATGACCAGTACGCACGAATCCGGCACTTTCGGGATGTAGCTGACGAGCCGCTCTTCCGCCTCGCTCCGCCCAGTCGTGCCATTCAGCTCCCGCACAACAACCAGCCGCTTGTCCGACGCGAACGGCAGCGTTTCACACGCCGCAATAATCTCCCCTGCCGACGGATTCTCCATAACGCTCTCGTTCAGCTCCGCCAGTCCGTCCGCCAGCACCGCCTTGCGCAGCGCGGCCAGCGTCACGCTCTTGATATTCTCCTCCACGCCCTCAAACAGGTACGCGCCGCTGACCTTCCCTGCCTTCAGCGCCTGCACAAATTCATTGTGATTCATTGCATTTCCTCAAATTGTTCGATGGTAAAGTGTCCATCTGCCATGCGGATGATAATAGCTCCGCTTTCCAGCGTACTGTACACATCCGCATCGGTGATGCCGCGCAGATAGTCCGCCGCATTCTCTCGTTTGGTGGACACCAGCACGGCAGTCGGCGCGCTTTCGTCCAGAAACGCCTGCGTCGTGCCGTTCTTTGACCCGTGATGCGCCGCTTTCACCACGTCGGCGGATACGGCGGCGTACTGCCCGTACCGCGCGCTCAAATCACCTGTCAACAGCAGCTTCACGCCCTCCGCCTCCACCAGCAGCGCCATCGAGCCGTCATTGGCGTTCGACGCTGAAAATCCCTCCGGCGGAAAGAGCACCGTCAGCTTTCCTTCCGCCCACTGGAGGATGTCGCCGCGGCAGACGGTTTCGATGACCGTGCCGTTTTCCTCCATCCGCGCCAGCAGCGGGAGTACCTCTTCGTCGAAATCCGCCGTCAGGGCGCCGGACGGCATCACGCACCGGCGAATCGGGATGCCCTCATCCAGCAGTTCCCGCACGCCGCCCGCGTGGTCGCTGTGCAAATGCGTCAGCACGAGCAAATCCACCGGCAGATGCTCCGCGCGCAGGTATGATGCCAAATCGCCGCCGTATTCGCCCGCATCCACGACCAGCACATGTTTCTCCTGCCGCAGCACGGCGGCATCGGCGTCGCCCATGTCAAGCTGAATATATTCCGTCCCGGAAAACGGCGCGGGCAGCCAAATCATCGCCATCAGCACTGCCCCTGCCGCAAGCATCGGCAGCCGCTTTTTGCGATTCTGCCAGCGGTTCCGGCTCTTCCCGAACGGCAGCAGCGCCGCAAACACCAGCAGCCAGCCGAGTACCACCCACGCATCCGGCTGACGTGTCCACAGCGTCGGCGCGAACCGCCCCAAGGCGTTCACCAGATGCAGGAATCCCTCGCTGACTGCGCGCGTCGCCGTCCCCGGAAGCGCCGCCAGCCACGGAATCGGCGTCAGCAGCAGCGTCACCCAATCCAGCAGGAGCAGCACGTTCATCCCCGCCACCAGCAGCACATTCACCGCAATGCCCAGCAGCGGCACGCGCCCGAACCAGTACAGCTCCGGCAGCAGCACGCCGAACTGCGCCGCCGCGGAGACGGACAGCAGGGACAGTATCTTCCCCCTCCAGCCGCGCTTTTTCTGCGCGTTCGGGGCGGTCTGCGCCGTTATCCCGCAAATCGCCGCCATCACGCCGTACGTCATTTGGAACGACGCGCTGAACAGCTGTGCGGGCGCAAACATCAGCTGAATCATTGCCGATGCGCACAGCACATGCGGCATCAGCACCCGCTTGTGGCGAATCCGACCCCAGCAGACGAGCGCCCAGAGCAGCACGGCGCGGACGGCGGGCGCATTTCCGCCTGTCAGGAACGCGTACGCCAGCAGCATCGGCAATGTCAGCGTCATCCGAAGCCGCCGATGCTTCACCGGCATCATCAGCAGCGCCAGCAAGGCGACCAGCACACCCACATGGAATCCCGAAACGGACAGAATATGCGCAATACCGAGCTGCCGGAACTGTTCCTGTTCCTCGTCCGGCACTTCGTCGCGCATTCCCAGCAGCACCGCACTCGCCAGCTGTCCAGCTTTCTCGCCGCAAACGTCTCTCAATGTCTGTGCCATGCGGTGATTGAACCGTGCCGCCAGCCCATAAAGAGAAAGCCCGTCCGGCAGCGCTTGCAGTTTCGCCGCACCATACAGGCCTATCTGGATGTTCTTCTGCCGCAGAGCCTGCCGAAAGTCGTACCCATGCGGATTCCGCTGTCCCTGCGGATGATAGACTTCGGCGGTCATGCTGATTCTTGCCCCCGGCGTCAGGAAGTCCGGGATATTTTCATCCGCCTTAAGGTAGAACGTCCAGTACGCGCCGGATGCAATGCGCTCACCGTTCAGCGTCACGTCCCGCAGGATAACGCGTACCTGCCCCTTCTCCGCGCGGAAGTCCACCTCGCCCGCAACAACGCCCGTCACCTGCGCGTCTCCTTCCGGCGGAAGCGTCGGATTCGCCGTGCGGATGCCCAGCGCCGCGCCAAGCAGGAACGTCAGCAGCAGGCAGCCCGCCGCGCGTGTTCTCCGCCGTCCCAGCAGAAGCAATCCCGCCAGTGCCGACGACACGCAGAGCATCGGCATTGCACTCGTCGGCGCTTGGAAGCCGAGGGCGATGCCCGCCATCATCAGCAGTGCCGCGCAGGGCAGAAGAGCGGTTTGCAGCAATGCGTGCCGTGTTCGCGCGTCAGACACGATACGTTGCGCCGATATGCGCCAGCTCCGCGTCCGTGCGAATCGCCCGCGCCTGTTTGAGCAGCGTTTCCGGGTCGATGTTCGGGTTCAGGTGGGTGATAACAAGCTTCTTCACGCGAGCATCGCGCGCCAGTTCCGCCGTCTGCGCCGCGGCGAGGTGCGGCAGGCCCTCCTGCCACATTTCCGTCGGGAACAGCCCATCCGCCAGCAGCAGATCCGCGTCCTGCGCGAAGTCCGTCAGCCCCTCCACGGTATTGGTGTCGCCGGTGTAGCACAGCGTCTTTTCGCCGTCCATCACGCGGTACATAACCCCCGGCACAGGGTGACGCGCGGCAAAAACGTGCACAGAAAATTCACCAATCTGCACCTTGTCGTCCTTTTGCACGTCATGCAGGCAGAAAGCGCTGTTTTGCTGCACCATCTTGCGCACCATCGACGATTCATCCACCGGCGCGTAGACATCCAGCGGTTTTGCCGCGCACGCCTGCAAGCGGAACAAGAGCGGCAGCACGTCGCTGCAATGATCGAAGTGCCAGTGCGAGAGCAGCAGCGCATCCAGCTTCTCCGGCGGCATCAGCGCCGTCAGCCTTCCAAGCGTGCCGCTGCCCATATCCATCGCCACGCGCGTCTTTTCCCCGCGCACCAAATATCCCGACGTTGCGCCATTCGCCGCCGGAAACGGCCCATTCATCCCCAGCACAGTCAATTCCATTCGTATTCTCCTTACCTTCGGGGAGGCGCAAGGGAGTTCCTCCCTTGACCCTTCCGCGCGATTGAGTTGGCGACTTTTTCATACAGTGCCCGCGTGTTGATTAAGGAAACGCAAGGGGCTTTGCCCCTTGACCCTTCCGCGCGATTGAGTTGGTGACTTCTTCATGCAGTGCCCGCGTGTTGATTAAGGAAACGCAAGGGGCTTTGCCCCTTGACCCCAGCAGGGCGCTGCCCTGCACCTGCGAAGGGTCTTCGACCCTCTCGACACCCTTTTCGCGATTCAGTTGGGCGCGCTTTCATGCTATGCCCGCGTGTTTATCCGTGGGAAAGTTAGTCAGCCTACCGCCTCGTTGACCGTTTCTTCCTGCATCGCGTCCCACAGCTCCGTCTGTTCCTGCACAAAGTCCTCATCCGGCATCAGCGGCGTCGCGGTGTCCTGATCGTAGGAAACCGTCATCTGCACCAAGACGGCAGCATAGCCCAAGCCATCGACATTGACTTTCTTGTTCAGCCCGACCTTCTTGCCGTCAAAGCGGCGCGTACCCAGCGTCTGCGCGGAGAGGGCGGATTTCGCCACATACACCGCCGCGCGGTCAATCGTGCCATCCACCGTCAATTCCGCCGATACGCTCAATTGACCGTTGCGCACCGTGAACGTCACGCAGCCAAGCTGCACATCGCCGGAGACCATCGGCACGACCATCGGCAGTTGATTATTCAGCGCGCTCAAATCCAGCAAAATCGCCTTTTTAGGCGACGAAACGCCGCTAATATCCGACAGCGGCAGTCCCGCCGTGGTGACGTTGGAATCCGTCAATCTTGGCGCAACGCGAACGACCGTGAAGCTGTTTTCACCGCTGTCCGTAGACAGGGTGACGCGATACGTCGTCTGTGCGCCAATCTGCGGCAGATACACTTCCTCTGACGCGAACATTCCGCTGCACACGCCGTAATCGCGCTGATAGACCGTTGAGCCCCACTCGTCGCGGATGGTCATTGTAACGCGGCTGTCCGTATCCAGCGGACATGACACGGACAGATACCCCTTGTCGCTCGTCACACTGCCGCCCTGCGACGCATCCGCATAGTACACATCTTCCGCCAGCGCCGGAAAAGCCGCCAGCAGCATGAGCAGCAGCGCCAGAAATACGCCCTTTTTCATCAAGGGATTCACCTCTATGAGATATTACGCAGACCTTCCCGCCTGCACTGATTCAACGATTTTCCGATGGTTTTTCATCCCGTGCAAAAGGGCTTTTCTCAGTCCACCATCAATGTGACCACCGCCGGCACAATCACCTCGCGGAAGCGCAAATCTGCGCGCTCCGCCAGCACGCCGGGGGTAATGCACTGGTCGATTTTCGCAAATTCCGGCACATTGATTGTCTCGGAGGACGTTGTCGTCAGCGTATGCACGTCGTTTTGGAAGGTATCGCCGCGCTGCGGGCGGATGACCACCAGTCCCAAGCGCTTCATGGCGTATTCCAGCCGGGTCAGCTGGCTGAGCATTACCGCGCGCAGTTCCAGCAGGGGCTTGGCTTCCTCGGCGCTCATTTCCGGCTTCATCAGCTTGGCAATCGCCTGATCCACCGCGTCGCCGAGTTTCGTCGCCATGCCGACGTAGCACTGCCCCAGCATCCGCGTATCCGCCTGATAAATCGCCGTCTGCCACTGCTGCATCCGGGCGTTCTGCTCCTCCTGCATCCGCACGAAATCCTGCCGCAGTTTGTCGTACTGCATCCCCGCGTCGTCAAACAGCTGCGCCGCCCAGCGCGCTTCGTCCTCCATCCGCTCGCGAACCGCCTTCTGCTGCTGTCCAAACGCCTCTTGGAATTTGGCGCGCCCTGCCTGTGCAAACTGGGCTTCCTGCGTCTTCAGTTTTTCTTCAAATTCCGCCAGCAGCTTTTCCTTTATCGGCTTGATTTCTTCCTCTGCCCTGCCGGTACGGGCTTCCTCTGCCTTCCTATTCGCTTCCTCCACCTGCCGGGCAGCGTTCTCCAGCGATTCATCCTGCATCTTCGCCATCAGCTGATACTCCTGCAGGCGCGCACGAAGCGCATCTTCCTCCGGCGCGGCACTCCGCCCGTCCCGGCGCGCCTGATAAAGCAGGCGGCTGACCGACCGCAGCACACGCACACGGGTTGTAAACGATGCGCGCACAGGCAGTTCCGGGTCTGCCGAATAGGACGCCAGCAGCTCCCACGTCATCGGCTCACGCTCGGCAGTGAACACATCCGGCACAGCGTTCGCGGCATCCGCCATCGGCGCATCCAGTACCAGCATCTGATAGCACTGCGTCACCGCGCTGTACACCAGCATGGCGCATTTGCCCTGATGCTTCTGCGTCAGCTGTGCATCCAGCTGATCCAGCAGCATGGACGCCCCCAAGTCGCGCAGCTCAATATACAGCCGGGAAAGCAGCTTCTGATAATAATCCCGGCGATTCTGCCGGCTGCCGCCCGCCAGCTGCTCCACCGAATCCTGCTGAAACAACGCCAGTGCGGACAGCGTTTCACGGCGGCTCTCGTACTCATCATCATACGCCGCCTGCTGCTGTTCCGCCCGCTGATAGCGGTCATCCTCCGCCTTTTCGCGCGCTTTTTCCTGCTGCTGGTCTACCGTCTGCTCCTGCTCCGCCATGGTATTGCTCCTTCCGCGCGTTGTGCGCTTGCTGTCGCTTTTTGCTGTTTCTTAGTATACCATCACCCCGCGCGAATTGCAACCCTGCTTGACCGCGGCGGATTTCCGTTGTATAATTCCCACCAGTGCTCTATATTTTACGAGGAGGTCATTTCCCATGCAGCCTGTTTCTTCCGATGTGCCTGCATATCCAGGCGAATCATCGGCAAAAATACCCAAGACGCCGTGCGGCACGGTCAAGCGCGCGTTTCGGGCGGCTTTTCCCACACACTGCCGATTCTGGCGGGCTTTCTCTTCCTTGGCTTCGCGTATGGTCTGCTGATGCGCACCAAGGGCTTTTCGTTTCTCTACCCGATGTGCATGGCGATGACAATTTTCGGCGGCTCGCTGGAATATGTCACCGTGTCGATGCTGCTTTCAGCCTTTGCGCCGCTGGAGACGTTTCTGATGGCGCTGCTGATTCAGGCGCGCCACCTGTTCTATGGGCTGTCTCTGCTGGGCAAGTATGCCGGGACAGGCTGGAAGAAGCCGCTGCTCATCTTTGGCCTGTGCGACGAAACCTTCTCCATCACCTGCTCCGCCGATGTGCCGCCGGAGGTTGACCGCGGCTGGTTCTACCTGTGGGTGACAGTGCTGCTGCACATCTGGCGTCGGCAGATGCTCTTGTCCATTGCCGGCGGCACGATTGTGTATATGCTGCTGGTGCAGATGATGTAGTCGCTGTCACAAGCAAATCACACTATTTTCTTTACCGAAATCCACTAATTGCATTCGTCAAAACTCATATCAACCCCACCGGAGGACATGCCCATGAAACAGCTTCCGCTCCCTGCGCATCCCGTATTCCCTTCCCGGCTGGACAGCTTGGCAGCACTGCCGGAACTCCTGCGCAGCCGCCAAATCGGCTGCGTTCTCGTCATCGGCGATGCCCATGCCGTCGATTGCGAATCGCTCCTGCTCCCCGTGCTGGAGGACAGCCAAATCATGTACGCAGTCCACGCCGCCGTGTCACTGTCGGACAGCAAGGACGGCGCGCTGACCCGCACGGACGTTGATACTGCCCTGCAGGCCTTCACCGACAAACAGGCGCAGGCAATTCTTGCCGTCGGCGGCAATGACGCAATGGCGCTGGGTCAGGCGCTGCTGGCGCGTCTGCACACAAAAGGACATGCGGAAACATTCGAGCAGTGGCGCGCGATTCCGCTGAT
>ERZ773107.3058-NODE-3058-length-11341-cov-3.634946_pt1 | contig 11341 bp, 11 predicted proteins | sample MGYA00580571_ERZ773107 | MGnify/ENA primary metagenome ERZ773107 (study PRJEB29015, sample SAMEA2737843) | human gut metagenome | biome: human gut; feature: human-associated habitat; material: faeces | place: China | collected 2012 ... | reverse complement strand
CGGGCATTCTGAGCAGCCCATAGCAGGATTTTGTGTCAGCAACGGCTTCCACAAAACCTTGGTCTGCTCTCCATGGCATAGACGCATTTTTCCGGGAGCACGCCGCTCTTTCGGCATCGAAGGTTTACGAGGGCGGTATCTGGGGGTATTGTTCTGTTTGAAATGGTACATCATTTATAAAGAATTTAAAAAATGCCTGTCACAGTAATTATGATTCGTATTACTGTAGCAGGCATTTTATTCTATCATGGAAGAAAGACAGTACACAGCTGCCGTTCCATAACCTCCGTATGTCGCCCGGAAAAAAGTAACCTGAAGAATGTCGGGAGATGGGTGGGGTTCCACATCCTACACCGGGCGATTTCCATTTCCCGAAAATCGGCAGCGTCCCACAGACAAATCTCCCAAGGAATCTCAATGCACAATAATATCCGCATAAGTCCCGCGCACGACCCCAAGCAGCGCATCCGGGTTCACCGTGATCGTGGTTCCGATGCGCCCACCGCTGACATAAATCTTGTCGAAATTCTTCGCACTCTCATGCAGAACTGTCGGGAACTGCTTCTTCATGCCGATCGGGGTGCAGCCTCCGCGGACATAGCCGGTAATGGCAGTGATGTCCTTCACGTGGATCATCTCCACGGATTTTTCGCCGACCGTCCTTGCAGCAGCTTTTAAGTCTACCTCCTCGGCAATCGGAAGGACAAAGACATAATACTGCTTACTCTTTCCCTGCATGACAAGCGTCTTAAAAGACTGCTCCACCGGCGCACCGGTCAGTTCGGCAGAGTGCAGACCGTCAATAAATTCATCACATTCATAATTCAGAATCTCATAAGGTATTTTATTCTTATCAAGGATACGCATAGCGTTCGTTTTTACTTCTTTTCCCATTGGAAACCTCCTGTCAGTCATTTTTGTGAAACAGGTGCAGACAAAAACATTCTATACAGCACTTCATTTCGTAGTGTAGTCTAATCAAAACAGCCGGAAATGTCAAGAATGCATCCTTTTAACAGAACAATGGAAAGAGTTTAATCAAAATGAAACAATTACATTTCAGAATGAGGTTTACCAAAACGGGAAAAAATGGTATGATACGGGAGTAGAAAGAATAGAATAAGGAGTGCAAAAGGGATGAAAGAAGCGTTAAAGAGAATCAAAGCAGATGTCATTTTATCAGCAGTTTTATGCATGGCACTTGGTGTTGTTTTATTTGTGTGGTCAGATCAGACGATCAATGCGATCTGTATGGTACTTGCCTGTGGACTGGTTGTGATGGGGGTTGTGAATCTGGTCGGATTTTTTACGAACAGAGTGATGAATACGTTCTCAGGAATTCTGGGACTTGTTCTTGTATTAGTCGGAGTCTGGCTCTTTGCGAGACCGTCCTACATTGCAGTGATCGTACCGATCGTGATCGGAGTGATCCTTGCTGTGCACGGGATGGGAGATATACGGATGGCATGGGAGACGAAGCAGAACGGATATGAGAAGTGGTGGAGTGCGATGTTACTTGGTATCGTAAGCCTGGCATTTGGTGTGATCTGTATCGTCAATGCGTTTGGAGTTGTAAGCCTTGCGATGAAGTTTATCGGCGTGGCACTTGTATATGACGGAATCTCTGATCTGTGGATCGTATCAAGGACGGCGAAGGCTGCAAAAGCGATGCGTGAGGAAGCAGAGGCGTTGGATGTAGAATATAAGGAAGCAGATACTGACGAAGACGAGAGAGATTAGGAAAAGAGGAACCGGACATGAGACAGGAAGAATTCAAGATGGAGCGGACCGGTTTAGTCGAGATCGGGCAGGTGATCCCGATCACAGAGGGAAAGCTTCCGAACTCTTATTATTATACACTTGGAAAGGCCTATGCTATGTCGGCAAACTATCCGGTAGGAAACCGGATCAAGTCGAAAGAGGGTAAGGTTGTGGACGTTAAGGAAACGCCGAAGGGATATTTCGTCACAGTGGAATTTGATGAATAAAGAATTGTTGTAAAGCATGAGGGAGTTATGACGGGACAGGGAAAGAGTACAATAGATTCACTTCTAGCGGAAAGCTTTAAGGAACTTGCAAAGAAGCATCCGATTGAAAAAATTACAATTAAAGAAATCACAGACCTGGCTGGAGTGATCCGTCCGACTTTTTATAATCATTTTCAGGATAAATATGAGTTGCTGGAATGGATTATCAAGACAGAATTGTTAGATCCGAGCGAGCCGCTCATCCAGAATGGCATGATCAGTGAGGGACTGGTCTTACTGTTTACGAATATTGAAAAAGAGCGCGAATTCTACACAAAGGCGATCCGCTTAGAGGGACAGAATTCGTTCGGGGAGATCGCGAAGAACTGTGTGCAGCAGGTACTCCTGTCCGTGATCGAGAGCCATCATACCGGAAGAAAGCAGAAATATTCGTGGCTGACACCGCAGCGAATCTCGGAGTATTAAGCACAGTCCATGTGCTATGTGGTCATCACCTGGATTCAGTCCGGAATGACGATTCCGGCAAAGGAACTGGCAGAGATTTACGATTACATCATCAAGAGATCAATGGATGATATCCTTGCAGATATGTAGGATTCATACATATACAAAACGGAAAATGTGTAGTCTGTGAAATACAGATTAAAAAAATTGTATAGCAAAGCAAACACCCTAAAAAGATTGAATATTTTCATATTCAGTCTTTTTTTTTATAGTCATGTCAGAAAGAAAACAGAAAGGGAGAGAACGATGATAAAATTTGGAAAAGCAGTTGTGAAGCTGCGGATACCGATTCTGATCTTAAGCTTTTTGCTCTTGATCCCATCAGCAATCGGTTATTTTAACACGAGAGTGAATTATGATATCCTGACATATCTGCCAAAAGATATCGAAACGATGAAAGGGCAGGACATCCTGTTAGATGAATTTGGAACAGGAGCGTTTTCCTTCTGCGTGGTGGAGGGAATGGAACCGAAAGATATTTCAGCCATGCGGGAAGAGATGGCGCAGGTGAATCATGTAAAAGATGTGATCTGGTATGATTCTATCTTAGATGTCAGCATTCCGATGGAGATGCTGCCGGATGACCTGTACGAGTTCTTCAATAACAAAGATGCAGATTCCACTCTGATGGTGGTCTTATATGACACATCAATGTCAGCGGATGAGACTATGGAGGCAATCGAGACGATTCGTGGTCTTGTGAAAGATCAGTGTTTCATCAGCGGTATGTCAGCAGTCGTTACGGACACAAAGAACCTGTCCGCACAGGAGGTACCGATTTATGTGCTGATTGCTGTTATCCTGGCAGTGGTGGTACTGTCCCTCACGATGGATTCTGCGATTATGCCGCTGTTCTTCCTGTTGTCAATCGGAATGGCGATTGTATACAATCTTGGGTCGAATGTGTTCAAAGGGGAAATCTCTTATGTAACGCAGGCACTTGCGGCGGTATTACAGCTTGGTGTCACGATGGATTATTCCATTTTTCTGTGGCATAGCTATGAGGAGCAGCAGGAGCGCTTCAACGGGGATAAGAAACGTGCGATGGCACATGCCATCTCCGGAACCATCACATCTGTTGTCGGAAGTTCCATCACAACGGTTGCCGGATTTATCGCACTTTGTTTCATGAGCTTCACCCTTGGTATGGACCTTGGTGTGGTTATGGCGAAAGGTGTTATCTTCGGTGTGATCTGCTGTGTAACGGTATTGCCGTCCATGATCCTTGTTTTCGACAAAGTGATCGAGAAGACGAAGCATAAGCCAATTATCCCGGATCTTGGTATCATTTCAAAATGGATTGTAAAGCATTACCGCGCATTCATCGTGGCATTTATTATCATTCTGATTCCGGCGGTATATGGATATAACCACACGGATGTGTACTATGACCTTGCAGGAACCCTGCCGGAGAGCTTAGACAGTATCACGGCAAACAACAAATTAAATGATGAGTATGATATGGGAGCAACCCATATGATCTTAGCGGACAGTCATCTTTCTTCAAAAGAGGCGAAGGCAATGCTCTCTGAGATTGAAAAGGTAGACGGCGTGAAGATGGCGCTCGGTTATGATTCCCTGGTAGGACCGGGTATCCCGAAGGACATCATTCCGGATGACATCAGGGATGTGTTACAGAGTGAGAATTATCAGCTCATGATCGTGTCGAGTGAATACGCAGTGGCTTCTGATGAAGTAAATGCACAGTGTGAAGAAATTAACAATATCATTAAGAAATACGACAGCAACGCGATGTTGATTGGTGAGGCTCCTTGTACGAAGGATCTGATCGAGATTACGGATGAAGACTTTACCCGTGTCAGTGCGGTGTCCATCGGAGCGATTTTCTTCATTATACTGCTGGTATTCAAATCAGCGTCCCTGCCGGTGATCTTAGTTGCCGTCATCGAATTTGCAATTTTCATCAATATGGGTATTCCGTGCTACACCCACACGACACTTCCGTTTATCGCATCTATCGTCATCGGCACGATCCAGCTGGGTGCGACGGTCGATTATGCGATCTTGATGACGAATAAATATAAGAGGGCGAGAAGCAGAGGGGCAGAGAAAAAGGATGCGATCACGACAGCACTCGAAGGATCTATTCAGTCGATCATCGTCAGTGCGTTAAGCTTCTTTGCCGCAACCTTTGGTGTTGGAATGTATTCGAATATTGATATGATCAGTTCCCTTTGTTCTCTCATGGCGAGAGGCGCGATCATCAGTATGTTTGTTGTAATTTTTATCCTGCCATCCATGTTTATGGTATTTGACCGGTTGATCTGTGCAAGCAGCGCGGGCTTTAAACCGAAGAAACAGGAAACAAAGATGAAAACGACAGAGCAGAACGTATCTGTTCAGTAAAAGAAAGGAAGAGTGGAAGAAATGAAATTAGCAGAGTTAAAAAAACATTTTAAAAATAAATATGTAATCCGCATCGTGGCCGGTGTTCTCGTTGTGACAATGGTCGGGACCGGTGCTTCCGTATACGGCTTGAATTCCCATGGAGAAGGTGCCACAAACGCCGTTGTCGGAGTGGCTGCAAATAAAGTCAACGCCGCAGAGGGTGAGGAGGAGAAGCTCACCGATGCCTTAAACAGCAGCCTGAAGATCAATGAAGTGGATATCGGAAAAGAGGAGACGGTCTACGTGATCGCAGACAGCAACGGAAATGCGGCCAAGCAAATCGTATCCGACCATCTGATCAACCAAAACGATGCTGCTTCTTTAGAAGATGCTTCTGACCTGAAAGACATTGAGAATGTAAAGGGCGACGAGACCTTCACCCAGAACGGCAGCAAGCTGACCTGGCAGGCAGATGGAAATGACATTTTTTATCAGGGAACTTCTGAGAAAGAGCTTCCGGTTACAGAACAGATCACCTACTATCTGGATGGAAAAGAGATCTCACCGGAGGAACTCGCAGGAAAATCCGGAAAAGTAACCATCCGCTTCGATTACACGAATCATGAAACGACAACCGCAGAGATTGGTGGCAAAGAGGAGGAGATCAACGTTCCTTTTGTTACACTGACCGGTATGGTATTCGATGACAGCTTCACCAATATAGAGGTGTCAAACGGAAAAGTGATTTCCGATGGAAAAAATAAGATTGTAGTGGGGTATGCACTTCCGGGCTTAAAGGACAGCTTAAACGTCGATGAGTCTGATTTTGATTCTGATATCTCAATTCCGGATTACTTCGAGGTGACTGCACAGGTCGAGGACTTCTCTTTAGAGATGACGATGACGGTTGCCATGAATGCAACGAACTTCATCAGTGCAGACGGGGAAGACCCGACAACTTCCATTGAGGATATGTTAGATTCCCTGACGGATGCGACAAATCAGTTACAGGACGGTTCCGGGGAACTTGCAGAAGGCATGGATACATTAAAGAACAAAATGGGAGAATTCTCAAACGGAGTACTCTCTTTACAGGATGCAATCACAGCTTATACAGACGGCGCAGTGACTCTAAATAATGGAATCGGAACCTTAAATAATGGAATTGGATCCTTAAAGAGTGGAATCGATACGTTAGCAGACAATGTTCCGGCACTCGTAAGCGGCGTCGGACAGCTGAAAGCAGGAACAGACAGTGCAGCAGACGGGGCAAAGAACCTTGCAGCCGGAGCTGCCCAGGTAAGCGATGGTGTGAATCAGTTAGCAGGCACCATCCAGGGCATGGGAAGTACGTTAGAGGCAAGTAAGCAGGGTGTGAAAGATAACTTCACCAACACCGCAGGAATGGATTACGATACCGCCAAGGCAACCGTAGAGGCATTAAAAGGTGCACAGGCAAACTTAGAGACCGGCATTGATTATGAAGTACAGGCGGCAACTTATCTGACCGTAGACGGAACGACGGCAGCGGATGAGACTTACCAGCAGTTAAAGGGAGCTGCATCCCAGTACTATGCAGGAGTATCACAGGCTCTTGCGGCACAGGGCATGAACTATAACATTACGAATGCGAAGGAAGCGTCCCTTGTGATTGCGTCCCTCGGAGATACGATCGCAACATTACAGAACGGTATGGGTCAGGTAGACGGTGCCGTAGCAGCATTAGATCAGGTACAGGCAAACTTAAGCAATGGGGATACAGCAACGAAGTTAAGTCAGCTTGTACAGGGCGCAGCAGATGTTGCGAAAGGTGCGTCAGACCTCTCTACCGGTGTGAGCACGATTCAGGCAGGAATCACACAGCTCAATGACAAGACCGGCACGTTAAGCAGCGGAGCAGCACAGTTGAAGGACGGAGCAGCGCAGCTTGCAAATGGAGCATCGCAGCTTGCAAACGGAGCAGCAACTCTGGTTGGAAATAATGAAGCACTGAAAAACGGAGCAGCACAGGTGACGGACGCAACAGGACAGCTGACAGACGGTGTCGGCACGTTACAGGACGGAGCACACCAGTTAGCAGACGGAATTGTAGAGTTCAACGAATCCGGTATTGAGAAGATTGTCAACAGCTATAATGGCGATCTGAAACCGTTGCTTGAGAGAATGCAGGCAGTTTTAGATGCCGGTGCTGATTACCAGACTTATACAGATATTGCAGATGGCGTGAACGGAAGCGTGAAGTTCATCTACAAGACCACAGCCATTAAGTAAAGAAGCGTTATACATTTGACATTCATTGTCTATGGAAAAATGTCGGAAATGCGCTATAATAAACATAAGGTTTTGGATCGTATATACAGACATTTTTCCATGATATACGCAAAGAACGAGGAGGAGACATGAACTGGATAGAGAATTTACTGATTTTAATAGGCATATCGCTGGACATATTTGCAGGTATGGAATGCCAGGGGTCTCTCGTCGCAAAGGTAAGTAAGAAAAGGCTGGCTGCCATATGTGGATTGATGACGTTATGGCAGCTTGCAGCGCTTTACATCGGACATGTCTGTGCGAAGCTTCTGTATATGAGAGAACTTGCAATTGATAAGAAGTTTATCGGTTTAGTGATCGCAGCAGTGATTTTTTTCTGTCTGGGTGTCAGGCTAATTGTGAAGGCAATCCGCAATGAACGGGTCGATGAGCACCGGGAGGATGAGATTGCATATAAGAAGTATATCCGGATTGCGGCAGTTACCGGAATCTATACACTTCTGATCGGAGTGGCATTCGGATTTCTGTCCACGAATGTAATGCCAATTCTGATTATGGTGATCTGTCTGACTGTGGCAGTGGTTGTCGCAGGCTTATATACAGGATATCATTTTGGATTTGAATACAAGACGAAGGCATATGTGGCAGGAGCAGTTCTTCTGTGGATTGCAGGGTTTGATGTGATTTTTCGCTATATTATGGGATAAAACCACGATTCTGTGGATAGCGGGAAAAGGGAGCAGTATGACAAAAAAATGTTGTACTGTTCCCTTTTTCAATTTATAATCAGTTAAGAACTGAAGGAGTAAGAAACAATGAAAATTTTTCTGACGGCAATCAATGCCAAATATATACATTCTAATCTTGCTGTATACAGCCTGAAAGCGTATACAGGTAAATACGAAAAATACGTTGCAATTGGGGAGTACACGATCAATAACCGGGTAGATTATATCCTGGAACAGATTTATAAGGAAAAACCGGATGTGCTGTGCTTTTCCTGCTATATCTGGAATATGGATTATGTGGAGGAGCTGATCCGGGAATATAAGAAGCTCTGTCCGGATGTGCCGGTCTGGGTAGGCGGACCGGAGGTCTCCTATGAGGTAGATACATTCTTAAAAGAACATCCACAGGTCACCGGTGTGATGATCGGGGAGGGGGAGCGCACCTTCCGTGAATTCTGTGAATATTATGTTGACCGGAAACGGGAGCTGTCATCCATCCGCGGAATCGCATACCGGGATGCGCAGACGGGGGAGACCGTCTATACACTTCCACAGGAGCCACTTGCGATGGGGACGATACCATTCTGCTATGACAAGGTGGAGAATTTTGAAAATAGAATTATCTATTACGAATCCAGCAGAGGATGTCCGTTCCGGTGCAGTTACTGTCTTTCTTCTATAGAAAAGAAGCTGCGTTTCCGCGACATTGAGCTTGTGAAGAAAGAACTTGCATTTTTTATTGAAAAGAGAGTACCGCAGGTGAAGTTCGTGGACCGTACGTTTAACTGCAACCACGAACATGCGATGGCAATCTGGCAGTTTGTGAAGGAACACGATAACGGGATTACGAATTTCCACTTTGAGATCGCCGCAGACCTGCTCCGGGAGGATGAGCTCGCCTTAATTAACACAATGCGGCCGGGATTGATCCAGCTGGAGATCGGCGTGCAGTCTACCAATGACGCGACAATCCGGGAAATTCACCGGACGATGGATCTGGGACTGTTGAAGCAGATCGTGAAGCGGATCCAGAGCGGTGGAAATGTGCACGAGCATCTGGATCTGATTGCAGGGCTTCCATTTGAAGACTATGAGACATTTTCCAGATCTTTTGATGAGATCTATGCCTTAAAACCAAACCAGTTACAGCTTGGCTTCTTAAAAGTGCTGAAGGGTTCCTATATGTATGAGCACGCAAAAGAGTACGGTCTTGTCTACCATACGAAGACGCCGTATGAGGTGATGCAGACGAACTGGCTGAGCTTTGACGACGTGTTAAAGATTAAGCAGGTAGAGGAAATGCTGGAGGTTTATTACAACAGCGGCCAGTATGAGGTCACGATGAAGACGATGGAACCGCTGTTTGAGAGTGCCTTTTTTCTGTTTCAGGAGATGGGAGAATTTTATGAGAGGAAGGGCTATTTTGGAATGAGCCATTCGAGACTCCGCCGTGCAGAGATTTTCCTGGAATTTATGCAGGAGAAGTTCACAGGGCAGGAGGAGATTCTCGCTCTCATAGAAGAAAGCCTTACGTTCGATCTGTATTACCGGGAAAACTGTAAGAGCAGACCATCCTGGGCACCGGATCCGGCAAAATTTAAGGAGCAGACAAGAAACTATTGCAAAAAAGGCACCAAGTCTCATCTGGAGCCGTTCCACTACCGTTTCCCGACCAAGTGGGAGAAGACGATAGAAGCGCTGCCGGAGCGTCTGGAGAAGCCAGTTTATATGTTGTTTGATTATGACAGGAGAGATCCGTTAGACCATCAGGCACAGGTGACAGAGTGCACAGATGGTATAGCGTGATGCATTTGGAAAACAGGGGGAGGACATGGAGACAGAGAATGCGAGAGATCCGTTAGAGGATTATGTAGTGCTGGATCTTGAGATGACAGGGTTAAATGCGAAAACAGACCGCATCTTAGAGGTCGGTGCCGTGAGGGTGCTTGCAGGAAAAGTGACAGAAGAGTTTTCAGGGCTTATCAATCCGGAAATTGCGCTGTCTGAGAAAGTTGTGAAGCTTACCGGGATTACGAACGAGATGGCAGAAAAAGGAGACAGCATGGAAGAGATACTGCCGCTGTTTCTCGATTTCTTAGGAGAGGATGTGATCATCGGGCAGAATGTGATCTTTGATTACAGCTTTATAAAGCAGTGGGCGGTTAATCACAGACTGCCGCTGGAAAAGAAGGCGGTGGACACGTTAAAGCTGTCACGGAAATTCCTGCCACCGGAACAGAAGAAAGATTTAGAAAGCCTGTGCAGATACTTTCAGGTTGCAAGGTGCAATGCGCACCGGGCGTTAGACGATGCGAGGGAGACGCAGAAGATCTTTGAATGTTTAAAGGAACAGTTCTTCATGGAGCATCCGCAGGACTTTGAACCGAAGCCGCTCTGCTATAAGGCAAAAAGGCAGACACCGGCGACCACAAATCAGCTGCGCTATCTGAAGGAGTTTGCTGTGTACCATAAGATCGAACTTCCGATCTTACCGCAGGGGATGACCAGAAGCGAAGCCTCCCGTCTGACAGATCGGCTGATCGCACAGTACGGAAAGCTTCCGGGAAAAAATCGTGTTGATAATTCGAAACCGGATGTGTTATGATAAATGGAAGTTTTTAATAATTTTCACTGAAAATAAAGGAGCCATGTACAATGTATGATTTTGGTAAAAAGAAAAACAACAAACTGATGGCAGCAATTGTAATCCTGATCGTGGCAGCGATGTTAATTACTACGATTCTTGCAGCCTTCATGTAAAATATACGAAAAAGGGAAAACCCCGTCCGTGATATTCGTTGTTATACACCTTGAAAAACAAAGGGATTATGATAAAATGGGTGCATGCAAAGAGGAGATATTAAAATGAAAAAGAAATGGAGCAGAATGTTGCTTCTGGCTGCAGCCGTATTCGTATGCGGCATGTTTGCGGGGAGCACGATGATAACAAAAGCAGAAAACGATGATGCAAGAATTGCAGACGGTGTTTATATTGGAAGTGTTTCTGTTGGAGGAATGACAGAGCAGGAAGCATACGATGCGATTGCAGCCTACGCAGACAGTGTGAATCAGGCAGTTTTTACGCTGACAGCGAACGGAAAGAGTGCGAAAGCGACAGCGGAGGATCTTGGAATCACGGTGAAGAATACAAGTGCCGTGAAGGAAGCACTTGCAGTTGGCAAAGAGGGAAACCTGATCAGGCGTTATAAAGACAGAAAGGATCTCTCCCACGGCGGAAAGGTATTTGAACTGCCATTGGCGATAGATGAGACGCAGGCAGCAGCCACGCTGACAGAGAAGGCGAAGACTTTGAATAATAATGCCGTAAACTGTGGACTTAAGAGAGTGAACGGACAGTTTGAGATCACGGAGGGAAGCTCCGGCGTGGAAGTGAATGTGGCAGAGTCTGTCACAGCAATCGAGGAATATCTGACCGACAGCTGGGATGGCACAGATACAGAGCTTGAACTTGTGGCAGAGGTTGTGGAGCCGGAAGGCACG
>ERZ773107.3055-NODE-3055-length-11346-cov-5.909751_pt1 | contig 11346 bp, 13 predicted proteins | sample MGYA00580571_ERZ773107 | MGnify/ENA primary metagenome ERZ773107 (study PRJEB29015, sample SAMEA2737843) | human gut metagenome | biome: human gut; feature: human-associated habitat; material: faeces | place: China | collected 2012 ... | reverse complement strand
ACTCGAAGCGGGACTTGAACCCGCACAGCCGCAATGGCCAAGGGATTTTAAGTCCTTCGTGCCGGGTCACCATTCGAGCATCCTAATGGCTATAAATCAACACATTACCTAATTTACATCTATCAATGTACCCATGTGGTTTACATATTGGTTTACATCAACCATGTAAAACAAGATAAGTTATTCAATACGTTAATAATCCCTTTGCAGTATAATACTGCACTACAAAAGTAATGAAATTATTTGTTCCAATAGTCAAATTACAGCATATTGATAATAAAAAAACAGCAAATGAATTTCTTCAAATGCTGTTTTTATCGATGACGATTATTCTTCATATATATTCCTTATCTCACGCCAAGGAGAAGTAGTACTGTAAGAATTAAAACACCCTTTAGGAACATATAATTTAGTATATTTAGCTTGGTCAGAATTAAAAATAGAAGCTGCGGAATATGGAGCAATCCGAGTTTTTATATGTACCTCAATATTAGCAGAACACCCCCAAAATATATTATACCCTATATTCTTTAAATTTGAACCTATATTTATTTTTTTTAGACCACAGCCCAAAAACGCTTCTGTCTCAATAGTAGTCACAGCCTCTGGAATATCAATATCTTTTATTCCCGACGAAATAAACAGCTGTTTGCTTATTTTATTTAAATTAGACGGTAACTTCACTGTCTTTAGCGATGTACACTTATGGAAACTAGCATTACCTATTTCTGAAATATTATCATGTAAATTAATTTTCGACAACTGAGTACAACAAAAAAAAGCATATTCTTCTATTTTGGTTATATTATCAGGAAGGACTATTTCTTGCAAAGTCCTACAATTGTGAAATAATCTAATAGGTATAGTATTGGATTTGGTAGTATACTGTTGATGATTATGTATATAATATGTCCCTCCACCAACAAAAAATGCATTAGACAAATCAAGCTTAGTCAACTTTCCGTTTGTTACATACTCATCACCATATACATTTGTTCGGGACATCTCCCTAACAAACAACATATCATCACCATTTACATAACCTCCAAGAGTTAAGTCCGTTATTTCATTCTTTTTGTCATCACTAATATAATTACTTAATGTCCCTCCTTCACTTAAGAATATGACAGCTTTTCCCCCTTCTATCCGATTTTTACCACCTTGTATTATCTGCACCTCCCGTTTAACATCACTTTTTTCATCATAAAATAGTAAACTTGCACAGCGAATTTTATCCGTTGTATTTTGTTTGATAGTATAATAAAGAGTATGACTTGATATTCCACGAGTATGTGATGCTTCTTGTATCCAATCCACAGCAGGTAATTTTACCTTAAAATCAAAATTACTTTTAACTCTAACAGTAATCATTTCTTCACTATCACTTACTAAATACTTAGCTGAAGTAAGTAACATTCCTTCTCCTGTTTGATAAATATGTATTGTCTCTGATTTATCATTTCCTCGAATTATAATTTCCCCTTCACGTTTATCATATTCCCAACTATACTGTACAGTAAATGATAAAATATTGCTAGACAAAGAGCGAGATTTATTATTTTGAACAATCCAACTTTGATATGCTGGCGGAATAATGACTTCATATTCTATATTCGATTTTACTTCAACATCAATTATATGGTTAGATTTATCCAACTCAAAAATATTTGATGATACTAAAAGTGCGTCTTGCTGTTTTTGAGTAATCTTTATTCTTTTTTCTATTTCTCCGACTTTCAAAGTTAATATAGCATTACGTTCATCATAAAATGTGTTCTCTGTTACTTTTATCGTCAGTGATACAGTACCTGCTACTCCATTATTAGAGGAAACAGTACACCATTCTATATTAGTTGGTATAGCAATATTCCATTTCTTGTTAGTCTCGAAAGTTAAAGTTTTCTCCTCATTATTTGAGGTAAAACAGATTCCTTCTTCAAAATACCCTTCACTTTCTCCCAAAGGTATTAATATAGTCTCAACATCATGGCTTTCTTCCTCTCTTGAATCGTTGACAGGATTATCATCTCCACAACCTATCAATACAAGAAGCGCATATACAATGCTACTAATAAATACAATATAATTATTTCTCATTATTTCATTCATTTAAAAACAGTAAAGGAGTAAATGCTAGCCTAATAAGACTAGCACTATACGGTTAAATCCCAATTATTGTTTAATAAAAGTTTCTGTATGCCCTCCTTCTTCGATTAACTTCAAGCTGTTATCGGAAATTTCAACTGTATAAGTTTCAGGGTCATCATCTCCCCAATCAAGAACCAACTTAGTACTACCGTCAAATGTATAAGAGAATGATTCTGTATTAGACTCATCATCATACACATCATAAGATTCCCAAGTTCCTTTACCGTCTGATTTAAAAGTAACAATTTCTTTGTTTCCACCTCCCCACGTATAAGACCAAACACCTACTAACGGATTTTCATCTTCATCATCATCGCTACAAGAAGTAAAACCTGCACATAAAGCAATAACCAATAAAGTCGCAAACAATCTAAATGTTTTCATATTCTGTAAATAATCTTTTTGTTAATAAATTAATTGTAGTATAAGCTGCTCAAAAATTGAGTTGGCTACTTAAAAGATAGTAGCAAAAGTTGTTTCTTAATGTCTGATTCGTAGTTATATATCGTTTTATCTACCCTGTTCCCTTTGGATAGTATTACACAATGAAAAAGGCGTGGAAACTATTGAATATTATCATATTGAGGCTCTGGACTGCCCAAGGTTGAATAATAAACAATAGCCCACGCCAAACGATATATAGACTATCTTAACAAGATAGGTATATAACATTGACGTGAGCGTTCTTGCCTATTATCTTCAACCTTCGAAATTGTCCAGATTCCAATATGAGATAATATCTTAAACGCTCTTCGTTAACTAATATGTCCTTTCAGACCTAACACATTAGGCATCTGAAATTGCCACAAAGTTACAAAAAGCGTTTGTAATAGCAAGAACTATTGTTTATTAAAAGTTGAGAGCTATCCCTTCTTTATAAATTTATGGTAGTGGAAAAATTCAAGACCACCCATATAAAAACTAAATCTCTGAATTTTTCCACCCCACCGATATTTTATGATTATGGCTTTATAAACTGATTTTTTATCCGTTGAACGGTGGAAATACCAATACTTTGTAGCTTAGCTATATTTCTGATTGAATAACCTTTTCTTAGTAAAGCAATGACTTCTTTATATTCTTCTTTCTTCTTATCATCCGTTTTGGTTGAACCTGTCTTTCTGCCAAGTTTACCACCTTTAGCAATATAATTCGCTCTACCACTATTCAAACGATATTGGATATTGCTTCTTTCGATATTTGCCATTTCTGCAAGTACTGTCACCATGATAGACGCTATTGGATTAACTTCCCCATTTGGTTGCAAAGTATATAAGCCTAAGTTCTGTATGTAAACCGATACTTTCGATTCATGCAATATATCTAAAGAGCGAAGAACCTGTAATGTACTTCTCCCTAGTCTTGACAATTCAGACAAAAGTAGGATATTCACAGATTCACGTTTACAGTATTCCAAACATTCTCCTAAAATCTGTCTTTCCTCTATTTTCTTTGCACCTGAAATATGCTCCTGGAATATATTTACTATTTCTATATCCTGTGAAATAGCATATTTCTTTAAATCCTCTATTTGTCTGCTTGTGTCCTGTCTGTCATTACTTGAAGAAACACGAGCGTATATTACGGCTGTTTTCATTTTATTCTTTGATTAAATTGATAACATGAAAGAATGTGTTCAAACCACCTTTGCAGATTTATTTGAACACATTTCTATTTTGAACACTAACGAGGTTTATTCGCTTCCTCAATATCCCATAAGCCAACTAAAAGAATAAGCAGGATTAACGGAACACAACCTGTTATAAAAGACAATACCACCCAAAAGAGCCAAACAAGTATCTTATAATAAAACATGATTCTTTATTTTAAATAGATTAATAATTGAAAGGTTTATTTCCATATTGATAATCTGTTATTGATAAACAGATTCTATCAAAGAAAGAATGTCCCTTATCTGAATAGAAATACTTTCTATAAATCTCATCATTGGAATTATCCAATAAGACATCTAATTTCAGCAACCAATATTTCAATGCTTGCAACCTCTTTATATATTGGAGATTATTCTCACAGTGGCAAATTGTTTCTTTCAGATATTCAATCTTTCTAACCATAGTTTCTTTCTTTTTATCCATTGCAATACAATTAATAAAATAGGAGAATACCCATTTCTGAATATTCCCCTGTTTAATCAATCAATAAACCACTTATATTTAGTGTCTCCATGCAAAGCGGCATTTATTCCCGTTGCTATTTCGGTTGCATTTACCGCTCTATCCAAAAAGCTATCTATATAACTGCTCTTGTTTGCTCCTGTCAATAGATTATACAATTTCCACATACTAATATCATTCCCCAAGCTCCCAAAGTTCTTATCATTGATATATGCTTTTGCAACTGTATTTATTTGTGAATCAGTGATAAGCATTTTAGGAATATCTTTCTGATAACCTTGTGGCAATGATTGACCAAGTCTCATTCTTCCAAGTAATTGGCAAAATTGATGTTCTGTGAGATATGAGTTACCAAGTGTTTGCATTAAGTGTAGATGTTTTGCAGGTTGGTAACTCTGAAACATTTCCAATACTGCTTGATATAAATCTTTAGTATTAGTAACTTCCAAACAACTAAGAAAACCATCTGTTGATACACACAAGTTTGTACAAACTTTACAAGTAAAGCCAATAAACACTTTAAAGCGTTCTGCTCCTTTCTTTGAATAAAGATTTGTGTGATTATAAGCTCTCACACCACCAATAGTTAATATTAACTTATTCCCGTTCACCGTTTCGTAAATCGTAGGAATCTGAATAATAAAAGCACATCTTTCGTAGTAGATAGTCTTATCACTTTCAAGAAGTTGATTTGCAGGTTTATGTATTGCTTCGGGGATTCTTCCCTTGATAATGTGACTTACACGAATATCGGGCTTATCAATACTTTCACCACTGAAAAACGTATTTGCAGCGTCATAAACAGTATCAATAAATGCAGGGTGAGGAATTGTAAGCTCATTGTCTTTGGCGAATACGGGTGTAATACAATCTTCTTTTAAATGTTGCATTGTTACCTCTAGTGTATTAGCTTCCAAGAAATGAGGATTCTCTTTTTTAACTTTTGGTTGTTCTTCGATTATTACCGCTTCTTCTGCATATTCACCAAAGTTGTTTTCCTTTCTAACCTGTGGCACATTGCCAATAATTTGTAGATTTCTCATAACGAATAAAATTTTAAATGATTTATAAATTGATTACGTGGATTGAAATATATTTCATTTCTCTCCAACTACCCTCGGGGGGCGTAAAAGTGTACTCTTCATGCGCTCATGTAACTTTCAATTCAGTAAATCATAGGAGAAGTAAGCTGATATATATTTAAGATCCTATTTTTATAGGTAGGGGGGATTATATATAAGTACCTGTACTTTATTGCACGCATATCTTTCTACTCTCCACAAATGGAACTACTTTAGACCATTACAGAATGTGGCATAACCATACAACCAATGTTTGAAGAATGAGTATCATTCATTTTTTAGCTTCCCCAATTATTCGTAAATTTGTGTATTCCATGAAGGAAGGATTACCGTATTGCATTGAGGGCTTTTTATCTCCATTTCCCAATTACTACCAATGCGGTAATTTACCTTTTTCACAATCTCCCATAGATAAAGCCATGTTTGATAGATTAAATTGCAGTCGCCTATATACTAGTATTAGACGACCTTTTTCATTTTTGTAGCATAACCATAAAAAGTAGGGCAATTTGACGTCTGCCCTACCGCTTGTGGTTATGAAAATTTCTTCTTATTACCTAACATGTCAGAAATATATACCTATCAAGAATTACGTGAATTAGCCTTAAAACACGGAATCAGAGATAATAAAGTCCATATCGGTGTATGGATACAAACACAAGGCTATCAAAAACAGAGAATACAGATTAACCACATTAGAAAAACATTTTATTTAAAATCCCATGATTGAGACAAGAATCCCAATAGCACCTGACACAAGTACCACCCTTACGGATGAAATAACAGAGCACATTGTTAATCGCAAGGTAACAATCAAAATAGACAGAGATTATTTAAAAAAGAAGTATGCAGAACTATACGAGCGACTGGCAAAAATAAAGCTGCCACCCTCTTACAAGAAAAAATAATATCAACACAAAAAAGCCGCAGTTGAGCACCTTTGTACTCGCTTGCGGCTATTTTTGTTTTTAGTTAGGTAGTAGACTAATTTATTCGTCAAAGTCTCTATAATGAGCTTATTTGTAGGCATTGACATATTTTTCAGTATTTCATACTTCAAATACAGAGTTAGCCTATATAACCCTTAATCTTTAAAAATCAAAACAGATACTCTGTCACACTAAAAAATGAAGTTCATGTGCACATAAAGTTTAAATTCTTTAGTAGTAGGGGAAAATGTGTGTGTTATAATATATAATTAATATCAGATACTTTTTCCTCACTACTTTACCTATGTAAAGCTAAGGATAACTTATAATACTAATAATCACATTTCTCTTTGCCGTACACAGAAAAAATCACTTTTATTGCATCCTATTCTGTAAAATAGTTAGGTGTAAGGGAAAAAGTACAGTATATTAATATATTAATAAAGAACACTTTTTCCCCTTACTTGGGAATTATGATATTTCCATTATCATCTATCTCTACTATTTTATTTACTTTCTTCGTGGATAGTTTTTTCTGCTTGGAAAAGTCGTTTTCCAATAGAATATTTTCAGTATGTAAAGTTAAGGGAGTAGTGATTGATACTAAATCAGCACCAACAAGTTTTATTATATACTTGTCATAAGTCTTTTTATCTATTCCGATTGCTTTGATTATATTTTTCTTAATCAGCTCTATATTGCCATATTGGGATAATAGAAGTAATTGGATAAAGAAGCCTTTTACCGCTGCATCCAGTTCGATTAATGCAAACTTATTGGAGATAGTGATGCACTGTTCTTCCATTGCAGGAATATGATAAATATTCCGTCTAGTTAGATAATAAAAACCGTTATCCACCCAATAAGGCTTTATATCCAAATATTCTTTAAATATCTTATTAAAACTGCTTACAGATTTACCGTCACTTGTTCTTTTTAATTCATCTAAAGTGATTCTCACATTATACCAATCATCTCTTGAAAGAGACAAACAGAAAAATCTATAAATATTGGCAGGTTTGATTTTTAAAGAAAGAATTGAATAATTTATAGTTGCTCTATCTTTACAGTTTATAGGTAAAATCATTTCTGTATATTAATATATGTCGGTTTTAAAAAGAAAGCTCATCTGTCACATGAGCTTTCTCTAAAGACTATGGATTAAGCTGCTTTATCTATGACACCATGTTTTTCTATATATTGTTGCAACAATGCCGAATAAATCTCGTTTAATTTGTCAGTAGCTATATTAGATATGAATTTAACGGTATCCTCATCTAAGGACTTGACAATTTCTATAGTATCTTCAATTCCTATGGCAGTTTCAGCGCCTTGTGGTTTATGCTTTGCTAACATAGTCATAGCATCAATCATATAACGTTCTTTGATAAACTTATCCTTGAACCCCTTAACTTTCAAAGTATCTATAATTCTATCACCAACTGATAAATCATATTCAAATTTATTTTCAACCTCACCAAGCATAGCATTATTCCAAACTTTTAGACTTAAGGTCTTTCCTTGATTATAATATTTAGTAATTACACTAATATTAGCTTTCAGCTCTTTAGCCTTTTGGAATATCTTTTGATAAAATTCATGTTGAGTAGCCAATGCCGCATTACCTGCTTTTTCCATGCCATTAAACCCTCTACTTAGCACATTATTTATCCCTCTATACTTTGCAAACTCTTGCAATGATACAAATTCCTTGATTCTGACATTTTCAACAATTAAAGCAAATTCATCTTTAACCACTCTATCAATATTGGCTTCATGATAAGTTTTCCATTGCCAATATCCATTTGCTGTATCAACAGGCACATAAACATTTGGAGTATTTTTAGGAATGACATTACCATTCAAGTCTTTCAATTCAATATCAGCCTCATAGAATGTTTGAGCTGCCGTTACAAACAGAGCCGTTTTTTCGAATTTATCATTATCAATCAAATCTTTTCCCAATTCAACATTCACTTTAGTCACAGTCATATTATAATCAGATACTGCAATAATAATATCCTCTTTTCTTTTGCTAATAACCTCCTTTTCCTCTGTAGATTCTTCCACTTGCCAAAACTCTACTGGAATAGTAGGAAGTTTAACATCATGCAATGCAACCAAATAATCCTTTTCAGCCTTAGCAACATTAGTTTTAGCTGCTTTTACAATATTGGTATCTGCATCTGCATTATCAGATAGATATTGCCTTTTTTCCATTAGGATTTTGCGAGCGTTTTCCAATACTTCGTTTTTTGAAATAGTTCCTGCTTGATTTTCCATATTATCACTATTTTTTAAAGTTTCCACATTAACATTTCCATTCTCGTTTACTGTCATTACATTAGTTGTTTCCATTGTCTCTTTATTTTTTTATTAATAACTAAGTTTTAAGTAATCATCAACTTGGCGCCTTATCGTTTTCGATTACAGTGCAAACTTACGGAGAAATGGTAACCTGTAGAATAAAGAAGAAAACATAAAGAAATCCCTTTTTTTATGTCTAATTCTTTATGTGAACTCACAATGCACAACACATTAAATATCAACAATATGCAGATAGAAAAAAAAATAGCCCTGCAATATAAATGCAAGGCTAATATTTTTTTATTTATATGTTTTACCAATATGATTTTAAATATTCAACTGGATTATTGGGGGATGTTTTGCACATGGGGATTTTCCACCAATTTGGACGAACTTCATATTTTTGTAAGTTCCTGATTGTAGCCCGTAAATTCAATATGTCATTTTTAGGACTGTCCTCATCAATCAGTTTGAGATATTTCAATAACCCAAGAATAAAATTCCCCTCGTTATCTGTCAATCCTTTACCTTTGGCTGCAAATGATGAGTGGCGTAGTAGGTTATATATACTAAGAGTTACCGTATCAAGTATCGCATTTTCGCGTTTCCTACCTCTTTTACCTATACTGGGATAATCTTTATCCAATTCCGTTTCCGCTTCTTCCATAGTTGAAACTCCTAAATATTTATCAAGATATGGAGTTATCATATTGAGAAACCAACTATCATCATTCGTAAGTTCTATTTTCTGTTTGTTATATTCAATCGTGACAATATTACTCTTAGTCTTTTTCTTCTCATGGAACATCTTATAAAGATGTAGCATATCTGGTCTGACAGAATAACTATACTTTAGTTGCGTTGGGTCAGCAATATAATCCTCAAAATCAAAATAGCCATTGGTCTGTGTATATTTATAGTAGATACTTATAATAAGAAGAATAGCGTAAAATACATCTTGGTCTTGCTGTTCATAAGCTTCGTCTTCATCTTTATTGTATGTATTCCACAATGTTTCAATATACTCGGCTTTAAAATTACCACTTTCAAGGACTAAATTCTTTCCCACAGTCATGCTAAATTCATATTTGTCCTCATCTGTCCCGCAATTAGGATAGGGAATCTCCTGCTCTTCCTTCTTTATTGACAAGTACAAATCCTGTATTTCCATTGGAAACTTATTACCCAAAAGATATACATCAGATATATAGTCCAGTTCATTATGAAACATTGAACGGCTGAACCCCACTTCACTATTCAGCCATGATTCGATTCGTTTTATCGTATTGATTGGTATTATCTGATATTCCATATTTTCAAACTTTGTCACAAAAATAAAAAATGTCGCTTCACCATAAAAGCAAAGCGACATTTTATTTCAAAGAAGATTCTTCATTGCATCATCTAATTGTTTATTTTCAAAGCTATCCAAATAAATCTGTGTCACCCGTTCGGAACTATGTCCCAAAGATTCACTGATTACAGATGTTGAAACTCCCGAACGCTTCAAGACTGTCGCATAAGAATGTCGAGCCGTATAACTGGAAATCTTCAATTCAATACCCAATTCCTTCCCAATATCAGCTAAATATCCGTTGACATTATCCAATACATCATATATTCGGTTTCTTATCTGGCGTGGAGTTCGTTCTCTATTATCCAATATGGGAAATACATATTTACGTTGTGAGGAACGATAACGATTCACTATCTCAATTGCCTTCTCTTGTAATGGTAACATTATTTGTTTCTTCGTTTTCTGACGAATATACACCAAACGTTCACCTTCAAAGTTCTTATCAGTAAGAAACGCCATGTCAGTGAAATTAATACCACCCATTAAGTAAGAGAACGTAAACATATCAACTGCCAATCTCTTATAAAAGCGAGATTTTGACACATCATACTCAATAACCTGCTTCACCTGCTCTTTTGTTATTGCACGCTTAGCTGTCTCCTTATGTAACTTAGAAACCTTATACTTTTTGAATGGATAATTATCTGCTTTTACCAATCCCTCCACAAGGGCTAGATTATATATAGCCCGCAAAGTTCTAAAACGAATACCAATTGTATTATCAGCCAACTTATTACACCTCAACCATGATTCATAAGATTTCAGCCAATTAACATCTATATCAGAGAAATATATATCCAAATGACCTCTGAACTTGCACAATGAATTACAAACTTGCTGAACAGAAAGCGCATACCCTAACCTGCCTTCACCCTTTAGTTGAGCTATATATTCATTAAACAAATCACCAACAGTCTTTACCTTCCTTGCCGGAGCAACCGCTTCAACCAAGGTGGCAGGCGAATATTCCCGTTGTTCCATAGAGAATTCCAGTATCTGTTCTGAATACTTCTGTTCTTGCTCATTTAGAAGCTTAATAATTTGCTCCCTATTAGGACAATTGCGCTTAGGTTTATTCTTCTCAAAGTCCCAATTATTAGGTTTTACCGAAATCCCAAGACTGATATACTTTCGTTTACCCTCTTTACACACACAAATCATAAGCGGATGCTCTCCATTACGAAGAGTTTTTGACTTGTAACACAACACATTAACTGTCGCTTTCATACATTTTTCGGTTTACATCTTGGTTTACATGAACCGCATAATTCGTAGGAAATGTTACTTAATTTAAAGCCCAAGGACAGTTTATCTTAAGAAAATGCAGAAAAACAAAAAGCTCCGTAAATCAATGATTTACAGAGCTTTTAATCAGGAACGCTCGTACT
>ERZ773107.3039-NODE-3039-length-11371-cov-15.213503_pt1 | contig 11371 bp, 17 predicted proteins | sample MGYA00580571_ERZ773107 | MGnify/ENA primary metagenome ERZ773107 (study PRJEB29015, sample SAMEA2737843) | human gut metagenome | biome: human gut; feature: human-associated habitat; material: faeces | place: China | collected 2012 ... | reverse complement strand
TAACAGAGGCTTATAGCCTCAGAACAAACCACGTCTTTTAGGCGTGGTGGTGATTGCGCAGGTATAGGAAGTATGGTAAAATAAAAATTAGTATGATGGGAACGGAAAATGATAATATAGTGTTTGATTATTGAAGGTGATTCACATGTTATACAGAATAGATTACTTTGAAGAAAACGTAATAAATCCAATAACAAACAGGGAGTATGATGCTACTTGGATTATATTTGTATTAAATGATGAAGACTATAACATGTTTTGCGGAAGTATTAACGGATGTGCTTATACACTTAAGGTTAGTAAGAAGTATAAGCATTGGAAAATGTCTATGGGCGACTTTATTAGTTTTAATACCTCGACTGGAAAGAATATGATTATTGTTGCATCAGAAAAAGACTATAAAGATGCTTTGGAAGAATATAGAGGACACACTTCTTTTGATAAATATCTGCGTGAATATGAGGATACTGTACTGATTCATAGTACAACTAGAGCTAACTATGAAAATATCTTAAAAGAGGGATGTTTGAAAAGTTGGAATCAACTAAAAAGGGAGAAAGCAATTTCGGAAGATAAACCAATAGGACACTATTTGGGTGATCCGGTAGAACTGAGAGATTATATTTTGTTCGGACATGGAACAACAGGTGAAATAGTTGTTAATTCTAAGCAAAAAAACAGGGTTGAAATGGACGAGAATAGTGAATATATCACAGGAGCACGTTTGTATTTTGATATGAAAAAGATTGCTGAAGCAGGTCTTTTGGTTCGAGATGGCGGAGAGATAAAAGTTAAAGGTATGTTACCGCTAGAACCTTATTTATTGTTTGCAGCAACTTGGGATAAGATAGGATTACATAGCGAGAGAACAACTCCTAAAATTTTTTCGGACGCGTCGGATCAATATTTTGATTCAATGATAAGAGCCAGGAGTGAGGAACAATAAAAAAGTTGGAAGGACGATTAATATGGAAATGTGCAATTGGTGTAATTTAACTGCTGAAGAGCAAAAGTGGAAACTGACAGAGAGTTCCAGCTGGATTGTATATTTAGCAGATAAACAAGACTATATAGGAAGATGCGTTATAGTTCTTAAACGTCACTGTGCTTCATTATCAGAATTGACGGATGAAGAGTGGATGGATTTGAAACGAATCATAGACAAGTTGGAAAGTAGTTTTAAAGATACTTTAGGAGCTAACTTGTCAAACTGGAGCTGCTTATTAAATGATTTCTACAAGAGTGAAAATCCGAATCCACATTTACACCTACATTTTAGACCGAGATATAAGAATCCAATCGTTCTGAACGGAAATGAATATGTCGATAAAGAGTTTGGTCATCATTACGATAGAAAAAAAGAGTTTACTATTACAGAGGCTGATAGGCAGGAATTATATATGAGAATATTGAATGCTCTGAAAGTGAATGAACATAATATGCAACCAAAAAAAATTGAAGATTATATTGTTCAAGAATTATTACCAAATGAACAAGAAGTTGCGTTAGAGTTTATTGACTATCTAAAAGATAAAAATATTACATTTTATCGTGATAATAGTGAATGTTGGAAGAACAAGATATATTATTGGGCTAAGTTAGATAATTGGTGCGTTTGCTTTATAGCAATACATGATCCAGAAGAGCCAGACAACCATTGGACGGTATGGTCAGACGATATGAATTCAGAATGGTTTGAAAAATATAACGTTGATAATAACATAAAAGAACAGGCTTGGAGTTATGTTGATTTATGCGGTAAATGCGGTGCTTGTGATGGTGGACAGCGAAAAAATATTTGGGGAAAAGAGTTTAATGCAGTTTGTGGATGTACATTCAGAATTGATAATCCTCAAAAAGAGGATTTACCATTTTTGAAAACAATAGTAGATATTACTGTTGAAGAAATAATTTGTAGCCTTGGAAAGCAGAAGAAAATAAAAATCTGCAACTGCAAGATTGAAAGGAAATAAGAATGGCAAGAATTGAAGAAGTTGTATTGATGAATATGTGTATGATTTACAATGACTCGGAAGTATTAGTTCAAGAGAAAGTTGATGATGATTACAGTGGAATCACTTTTCCCGGAGGTCATGTTGAAAAGGGGGAATCATTTACAGATGCAGTGGTAAGAGAAGTTTTGGAGGAGACTGGGTTAAAGATATCAGCTCCACAATTATGTGGAATTAAAGATTGGATTAATGATAACGGTACAAGACATGTAGTTTTACTATACAAAACATATCAATTTAATGGCGAAATTAAATCGTCGGATGAGGGAAAAGTATATTGGGTTTCCTTGGACGAAATAGATAAAAGCAAGTTTGCTTATGGCATGGAAAAGATGCTTGAAGTTTTTGAAAATGATGATTTGAGTGAGTACTTCTTTAGAAAGATAGATGGCACTTGGATTGAGGAACTGAAATAGGATTGATTTTTATTTGTTTAGACAGAAAATTTTGTGAAAGGACAAGAGGATGATAGAGAATCCTTTAGAAAAACAACCGTCAAGTATAGAAGATGACATTTATATATTTGGAAATATAGAGGACGGTGATTGTTTTGATGATTCAGATGTTGAGATTTGGAGAAACGGTTGCTTTGAAAAAAATTGGAACAATAATTACTTTTTAGAGAATGAAGTATCAAGAGGTTTACTAAATAAGATTATTAGAGAAGGGCAGTTTGTAGTTGATTTGGCAAGTGGTCCGGGTATGGGTTTGATTCCTTCACTAAAGAAAATTGATAGTTCATTTCCGTGTGTTGCATCTGATGTAAACCTGATGGTTATGAAAGAATGGAAGAGATATTTAGAGTCCAAAAGTCAGATTAACGAACTCGAATTTACACAGTTTTCTGTATTTGATATTCCGTTTAAAGATAATTCGGTTCCTGCATACAGTAGTTTTATAGGGCTTTCAAATACTAGAAAGGGAAACATTGGGTATAAAAAAGCGTTGGCAGAGATACATAGAACTCTTGCCGATAATGGAATGTTTTTTACGATAGAATCGGAGTGGAATGACATACCTAATATCTTGAAATTATTTGAGAAAATGAATCAGCAACCTTGGAATTGTTTTACAGAAAAGCAAACTTCATGGCATGATAGATTTATTGAAAGCGGATTTGAAATCATATTTGAAAAGAAATTCGATTATAGAAGTCTTAATAAGGATGATAACGAGTTAGGAGAAGCAGCAGACAAATTTGGGTTTGAGATAGGAATTTTATTTACGGCGTATGGAGTAAAGAAACGGAGAACAGAGTAGAAATATGAAAGTACAGTTTTATGACAAAGTTGATGATAAATTATTGAAGTTTGCAGTAATTATTTCCAAGGCAAATGGGAACTGGGTGTTCTGCAAGCATAAAGAAAGAGATACATATGAAGTGCCAGGTGGTCACCGTGAAAATGGAGAACAGATTGATATGACAGCAATAAGAGAATTGCAAGAAGAAACTGGTGCTGTTGATTTTACAATAGAACCTGTATGTGTTTATTCGGTTACTGGAAAGAATCGTGTAAATGATACTGGAGAGGAAATATTTGGGATGCTTTATTATGCTGAGATAAATAAGTTTGATGATGAACTGGACAGTGAGATGGAGAAAGTTGTTTTGCTTGATGAATTGCCAAGCGAATGGACATATCCGCTGATACAACCTAAGTTGATAGAAAAGTATTTAAAGACAGTATCAAATAGCGAAGCATAGATAAAGAAAAGAACAAAAGTAAAATAGCAATAATAATGTGGAAAAATATAAACAGATAGGAGACAACATATGAAATTAAAAGTAGCAATGGTACAGTATGACGCCAACGAGCCGGACATTGATTTCAATACCAAAGTGGCTATGAAATATATAAAAGAAGCTAAGGAATCAGGAGCAGATATTGTATTGTTTCCGGAATGCTTTTTGACAGCATATTGCTGCCCGGATATTGTGGAAGAATTACTTCCGCTAGAAGAACTGGAGAATGATTCTGAGTTTATCGATTGGTGTAATAGTGCGGTAACGGAAGAGGAAGAACACGTGCTTCAAATCAGAAAACTAGCGAAAGAATTGCAAATAGGTGTGGTTATTACAGCTTTTACAAAAGGAGAGAAATACCCACAGAATACAGCTATTGTTATTGATAAAAATGGAGATATTATTCTGAAATACTCAAAAGTTCATACTTGTGATTTTGATTGGGAAAGATATTTGGAAAGTGGACAGGAATTTAAAGTCTGCGAGTTTGATGGAGTAAATATAGGGGTAATGATATGTTACGACCGCGAGTATCCGGAAAGTGCTAGGGAATTGATGCTTCAGGGGGCAGAAATTATTTTTAATCCAAACAATTGCGGTGGCATGGAGCCACGACTAAAAGAACTATCTGTACGTGCAATGGAGAATATGGTTGGCGTGGCTATGGCTAATCCTCCTGCACCAGGAATGGGACGTTCCGCAGCATTTAATCCAATGGTATGGGGCGAGAATGGGGAAGTGTTAGATAATACAATTATTGTAGCAGAGGAATTCTACGAAGGAATCGTCTATGCTGAATTTGATATAGATATTATCAGAAAGTATCGTGAGAATGAAGATTTAGGAAAGTTTCGAAAGCCAAGAGCTTATAAGAGTCAGTGATAATAATAAATTGTAGTAATGATTTGGTAGTGTTGTTTTCAACACTACTTAATTTTTACCCAACTATATTGAACCTAAGCGACACTATATAATTGAAAAACAAAAAAGTGCACGTTTGTTTATCGTAGGAGGTTAATAGTGAATAAGGCGGATGCAGACAGATTAATAATTAAATATCAGCCGAAAGTTTTGGGATTTGCAATGTCCAAAGTTAGAAATATATCAGATGCAGAAGAATTGATCAGAGAATAAGCAACAATCAACTATAATCTTGAATTTGGTAAACAATCATGTTAATATAATCATACAATGTAAGTGTAACAAGTGTTGCATATGTGGGCTGGTCGAAAGACCCAGGTCCAACCTAATCGGCGGGGAGGCTCCCCGCCATTTATTGTATTAGAGGAGTTTGACAAATGAAAGAATTTCCATTTTTACTTTATAAAACAGAAAAGGAAGATATTTCCATTAATGCTTTAATTAAAGATGATTCAATTTGGTTGACGCAGAAAGCAATGGCGGAATTGTTTGGAATAGATAAATCAGGCATTAGTCGTCATCTTGCGAATATTTTTGAAACAGGTGAATTGGATGAAGAAGTGGTTGTTGCAAAAATTGCAACAACCACTCAACATGGAGCAATGGAGGGAAAAACCCAATCTAATTCTACTAATTTTTATAATTTAGATGCAATCATTTCCGTAGGCTACAGAGTGAATTCTATTCGAGCTACTCATTTTCGTATTTGGGCAACAAACGTTTTAAAGGAGTATATGACAAAAGGATTTGTGCTGGATGATGAACGATTAAAACAGGGAAAGACTGCATTTGGTAAAGATTATTTTAAAGAATTACTCGAAAGAGTTCGTTCTATTCGTGCGAGCGAAAGAAGAATCTGGCAACAGATTACGGATATTTTTGCTGAGTGTAGCATTGATTATGATAAAAATGCGGAGATTACACATCAGTTTTATGCAATGGTGCAGAATAAATTCCATTATGCAATTTCGGGACAGACAGCAGCAGAAATTGTTTATTATAGTGCAGACCATACAAAGGATCATATGGGGCTTACTACATGGAAGAATGCTCCTGATGGTCGGGTATTGAAATCAGATGTAACTATTGCAAAAAACTATTTGGATGAAAAGCAAATTCGTAGTTTGGAGCGTGCGGTGACAGGTTATTTTGACTACATAGAAGATTTGATTGAACGTGAAAATACATTTACGATGGAAGAATTCGCGGCAAGCATAAATGAATTTTTGGCATTTAGAAGGTATGAGATTTTACCTGATAGGGGAAAGATTTCGAGAAAGATGGCAAATGATAAGGCTGAACAGGAATACCAGATTTTTAATAGAACTCAAGTTATTGAATCGGATTTCGACAGGGAAGTGAAGAAGATGATTCAAAAGAATGATGATTGAAAAGAAACTATGTCATTTTAATTGTGGCGGTTAGCGTAGTTTTGTTATATACTAAAAGTGTCGTCAAAGTGTCGTCAAATTTTTCGAAAACTAAAAATAGTGACGATATAAGATATAGAAAAAGTCTATAAACAGGCGATTTGAGAATTAGAAAATTAAGAAAAAAAGTCAATAAGCTCCGTGAAGGTGGTAGAACAGTAGGTTCAGGTAAGGTTGCTACTATCATTGAATAATCAACGTTATCAATGAATAGAGCGCAAGCTCACTACAAATATTTCTTTTAATCTTTTACCGTCTCCCATAGTTTGCCACATATATGGATACGGTTGAGTTTAGGACAACTACTTCGTTATTGAATTTGCAGATGCACATGATATGATTTTACTATAATGAATCATCAGGAGGTTGCTATGTTATATTTACCAGAAAACTTAAAGAAATACCGTATATTAAAAAATCTTACGCAAGAGGATGTTGCAGAGTATTTGGGGATTACCCCGCAAAGCGTTTCGAAATGGGAACGTGGCGAGTCTTATCCAGATATTACACTTTTGCCGGCACTAGCAAATATATTTGAAACAAGTATTGATTTGTTGGTGGGGATGGATACGATTCGTGCAGAAACAACACGGTACAACATTCATAAAAAAGCTGTTGATTATCAGCGAAAAGGAGATTATGATTCTGCAGAAAAAACTTATCGGGATGCATTACTGATTTATCCCAATAAACCAGGGATGATTCTTGGACTAGCAAGTACATTAGCATTAAAGGGCAATACAGATGAAGCTATCGAATTAATGGAAAGAGGATTGCCTATATCAATTAATGAGAAACAGAAAGCCACTATGCGTGCAACCCTATGTTTCTTATATTTGAAAGCAGGATGCGAGGATAAAGCTAATAGACTTGCATCTGAACTTCCTCATACAAGAGAAAGTCGTGAAGTGATTCAACCACTAATCCAACAAAGTTTGTCTGAAAGTGAAATAAACGAAAATATAAAAAATATCTTACTTGGTGATGGAAAAGGTATTTGGTGAAAAAAGTTTGTTTCAGATTATAGTGATATTTTAGATAATAAAGACAACTTCAAGTTTTCCGGATTAATGTATGTTATATCTATAGCAAGATGAAATTAGAATATAATCAGGTAAAATAAACCTTGAGATTCAGTCGTGATATGACGAACCTCAAGGTTTATTTTTACCATTTCTTAATCGTCTTTACCTGTTTTGCCCGGTTGGCGTCTTTCTTTATCTGCAACTGGGCGTTGATAAACTGATCCACGTCATGACGTCCTTCATCTGTGAGCTGATAGTAGTTGGTAAGGTGTTCGTCTACCATTGGCATTTTATCTTTTCCGAACATTTCCATAAGTGGATAGAGAGTATATTTTAGATATCGTTTTACCCGGTTTCCATCAAGAATACTGCCCAGACCTTTGGGTAGTTCCAGTAGCATTTCTATTTGATGTTATGGAACCCGTTATGAAATGCTTCGGAAAGTCATAACAAAATGAGGAAAAGTGTGTTGGAAGTTCATAACATCAGAAAAATTAGTGTTATGGAACCTGTTATGAAGTGTGTAGAAAAGTCATAACAAAATGGCAAATAGTATGTCGAAAAGTCATAACATTCCGGAAAATATCAGGGTTTTAGGGTTTTCCCTAACGAGAATCATTGTTTTGTACGGACAAAACGAGTATCTCGCAATTACCTTTGGCATATTCTACAAGGAGTCTTAGTTGTAATTTTTAGAACAAACAAGGGCAATTTGTTAGAGCAATAAAGTTCTATGGAAGATGAAAGATTGGGGAAATTAGGGTGTGAATACAGTAGTTGATGTGGTAGAATTGAAATAATGGATATAAAAACAATTAAAAGAAAATATAAAGATAGGTCAGAAAAATTTCTCTTGAAACTGATAGATAAAGTTTGTGATTGTGAAGAATTGGGAGAAATGATAATTGGGTTTTTGGGGAGACTTTAAATATGTCAAAATTAATTATTCTTAGAGGAAATTCTGGTAGTGGAAAGACAACGGTAGCAAGAGCATTACAGAGAAAGTTTGGTCGAAATACTATGGTAATCTCTCAAGATATAATTCGTCGTGAAATGTTATGGGTTTAGGATTATGAAGGAAATCCAGCAACAGCACTTATGGCTAATTTGTTAAAATATGGACAAGAAAATTCAGAGATAACAATTCTAGAAGGAATATTATATTCTGATATTTATGAACCATTATTTGAAACCGCTATTGAACAATTCGGTGAAGAGATATATGCGTATTATTATGAAATTCCCTTTGAAGAAACTTTGATAAGGCATAGTACAAAACCAAATCGTTTTGATTTTGGCGAAGAACATATGCGAAAAATGGTGGAAGGCCAAGGATTATCATGACACTATTCAAGAAAAGATATTAACGAAAGAACTAAGCTTTGAGGATGTGGTACAAATGATTTATTATGATGTGAGGTGCAAATGAAAAAATATAATTTAATTGCAGTCTTTAATAAGACTGCAGACCAATGGCTTATGTGTAAAAGAAAGAAACCGCCATATAAGGGATTGGCAAATTTGGTAGGTGGAAAAGTTGAGCTGGGTGAGAGTGGAATTGATGCAGCCTACAGAGAATTGGAAGAAGAAACAGCAATTACCAAAGAAGATATCAGTCTTTTGCATTTGATGGATTTTACATATTACACAGAAGACTGTTGTATTGAGGTGTTCGTTGGAAAACTCAATAAAGATATCGAAGTTCGCGGTAACGAAAATGAATTATTTTGGTCTGAATTGGATAAAGATTTTTCAGACGAGTCAAGATATGCGGGAAATGGAAATATTAAGCATATTATGTGTGTGATTAAGGAGAAAGTTTTATTATGAAATTATTTCATGGCAGTAATATTGGTGGAATAAAAATTCTTGAACCACAGCTAGCAGATCATGATAGACCATATATTTACATGGCAACGATAGAAGTGGTTGAATTTTTCTATAATCTTCATAGCAAGGAGAATATTAAGAAAGACATCAAAAAGGAATGTGAAGGAAAATTTGTAGGGGCAGGAGGAGTCAGTTATTATAACGTTATGCCGACATATCACAATCATACAGGGCGAAAAGCGTATATCATGAATATGTACACAAAGCCAGAATATCGACGAAAGGGTATAGCGATTAAAACTCTTGAGTTGCTTGTAAAGGATGCACAGGAGAAGGGAATCACAGATATTTCTCTTGAGGCAACAGATATAGGGAAACCGCTTTATGAAAAGTTTGGATTTGTTGCAATGGAAAGCGAAATGAAATTATAAAGATAGCGAATGTGAGAACAGTATTAAAAAATATTTTCATTGTCATAGTAATAGTGTGACTTTGTGAGGTTAAGTACAAAATTGGAGAAAGTTCATGAGAAAGCGAATTTATGAAATAATTGAGGTTTCAAAGGATAATGACTTGGTTAGCAAAATATACGATATTTTTATGATGGTCGTGATATTTGCAAGTTTAATTCCTTTGGCATTTAAAGAGCAGACGACGGTATTCTTATGGTTAGATAAAATTACAGTAATGATTTTTATCGTTGATTATCTATTAAGATTGATAACAGCAGATTATAAATTAAACAGCAAAGGGAAAGCAGCAATTCTGATTTATCCATTTACACCGATGGCAATTATAGATTTATTGTCAATACTTCCGTCGATGACAATATTAAATAGCGGATTTAAACTTTTAAAGATATTTAGGCTTTTGCGAACCTTTAGAGTATTCAGAGTGTTTAAGGCGGTCAGGTATTCGAAAAATATTATGCTTATTTTAAGCGTACTAAAAAGACAAAAGGATTCTTTGTTAGTTGTGTTATGGTTGGCGGTAGCGTATGTTCTGGTTTCTGCGTTGGTAATTTTTAATGTGGAACCACAAACGTTTGACAGCTTTTTTGATGCAGTTTATTGGGCAACGATTTCACTTACAACAATGGGATATGGAGATATCTATCCGGTGTCTACAGCTGGACAGGTTATAACAATGTTATCGTCAGTCCTAGGCATAGCAATTGTGGCATTACCAGCTAGTATTATCACGACAGGGTATATGGAAGAAGTTAATAGTGATAAATAGAAATATATATCGACGAAGAAATACGCTTGTAGTATAATTACAGAGTATTTTATAGAAAATATGAAAGGGGATCGTTTTATGGCAAACATCCTTCAAAGAGATGGATTGACAGTAGAGTTGCTTGAAAAATTATCATATAAATCAGAACTAGGCATTAACCTCAAGAAAAATTTGCATTATTTTGACAAAGAAAGCCTTTTTGACGAATTGGTTAAAATAAATGAATGGTATGACGAGTTCCAAGAATTATATGAATTGGCTCTCGACTATCGAATTAAGAGTATACAATCAGCCATGCTAAAATACCAGCGTTATTATCCGGATCATCAGGCTAGAAAAGTATTCGATGATTTATTAGGATTTCGTTCGCTATGCGATAATTATGATGACGTATTGGCATTGTCAGAAATATCAGAATTACGGGTTGCCGACATGTCGAGGGGAAAAGCGAATGATGATGGATATCGAGGCGTGCATATGTATTTTCAATTAAATGGAAATCATTATCCGATAGAAATTCAATATAATACTTATTATGATAGACAGTTCAACAATTGGCTGCATAAATATATTTATAAAAAGAATTACGATAATTCTGTAGGGGTACAGTTGCGAAAACTGTATGAAAGTGCTAAAATTCAGACAGAACAGGATTTTAAGGAGGAGCTAAAACATGTGTTATCTGGTTGCTAAAAATGTAGATGCTGTTGGTTGTGTTGCATTGAGAACAACACATGGAAAGCATCTCTCGGAATTTAAGAGAAAAATTGAAAAAGTTGTAGGTTATGAAAAAATTCAGCTTGTAACCATTAGCAGACCATCTGCGTATGGCGAGTATGAACCATACAACTTTGTAGATACGAAAGAAGAATTTGAACATGCAGTAGTGCATATGTAAAGTTGTATTTACGGCTACTTTAGTGTCAAGATAAGGAGTGGCTACAAAATGGCTATATTTGTCCTTTTATTTTTGAATAATAATATAAAAAAGTGTGGGATCATGAGCCGTCTGGCAGAAAAGAAAAAAGAGCTGGCAGAAAGAGAAGCAAATAAAAAGAATGATTTGAAAAAATCATGGAATAGAGATGAAAGATAAAGAGCATTCCGTTGTATTCTGATATGCCCCCTGTCAAGTAGACAGGTGAAATATCTAAAAATTAGTACAGATTA
>ERZ773107.3034-NODE-3034-length-11420-cov-3.804311_pt1 | contig 11420 bp, 9 predicted proteins | sample MGYA00580571_ERZ773107 | MGnify/ENA primary metagenome ERZ773107 (study PRJEB29015, sample SAMEA2737843) | human gut metagenome | biome: human gut; feature: human-associated habitat; material: faeces | place: China | collected 2012 ... | reverse complement strand
TCCGGGTCGCGGCGCAGGCTGGCCCCGGCGATGGTGTTCGCCCAGGCGGCTTCATCCTGCAGCGGCAAAAAATGCACGCGGTCGGTAAAGGCGGCGCCCTTGTCCACGGTGTCGGCCACAAAGCAGGGCAGTCCGGCGGTCTGAGCCTCTACCAGCACCACGGGCAGGCCCTCAAACAGGCTGGGCAGCAAAAAGGCGTCCATGGCGTCGTAAAAGCCCTGCATGTTGCTGCGCACTCCGGCAAAGATCACGCTGTCGCCAAGGCCCAAACTACGGGCCAGGTTTTGTATCTCTTCTATGTAGCCAGGCTCGCCGCCGCCCAGCAGCACCAGGCGGGCTTTGGGCAGACGGGCGCGCACAGCGGCAAAAATTTTCAACAGCCCAGGGTGGTTTTTCTGCGCCGAGAACCGCCCTACATGGCCAAACAAAATTTCGTTATCCGCTACGCCCAGTTCCCCGCGCAGCAAGGCGCGGCGCTGCGGGTCGCGGGCGGCAAAGCGGGCCGTGTCAATGCCGTTGGGCAGCACGGTGAAGGGGCTTTTGCCAAACAGCATCTCCCCGGCCTTCTGGCTGCAGGCGAAGCGGTCGGTCAGGCCTGCGTTGAAGCGGCTGCTCATGAGCTTGTCCAGCCGGCCCACCAGGTTCGGCTCATAGGCGGTGTTGTGGCTGTGACCCACCCGCACAGGGATGCCCGCCCGGCGTGCCACGGGGTTGTAAAACATGCCAAAGCCGCTGTAATGGCCGTGGATAATGCGCCACTCCGGGTGGGCGGCGAACAACTCGCGCAGTTCGCGCAGATAGCGGAGCAGGTTATTGTCCTGCCGCACGGTCATTTTGTAGATATTGCCGCCTAATGTGCAGATCTCATCGTCAAAAAAGCACGGCTTATCGTAATGATACAAAAAGTCGAACTGCACCTTGTCTCGGTCGATGGTGCGGTAGACGTTCATCACAAAAGTCTCCATGCCGCCGGCGTCCATGGCGGGCATGACCTGTAAAACGCGGATGGGTGCCATCAGCTGTTCTCGGCCTCCAATCGGGTGCGGCAGTCCTGCAAGTTCTGCTGCGCTTCGGTGCTCAAAACGGGGTAGTTGTGGCTGGTATGCTCCAGCGCGTCTACTACAATTTCACTCACGAGATACCGTGTGTACCATTTCTGGTCGGCGGGCAGGGCGTACCACGGGGCCTCCTTAGCGGCGGTGGCGTCGATAACCTGCTCGTACAGGCGTTGATAATCGTCGAAATAGGCGCGCTCGGCCAGGTCGCTGGCGGAGAACTTCCAGTTTTTAGCGGGGTTATCGATGCGCTCCAAAAAGCGCTTTTTCTGCTCGTTTTTGGACACATGCAGGAAGATCTTCACCACGCGGTAGCTGTTCTCATAAAGATACTGCTCGTAATGGCGGATCTGGCGGTAGCGCTGGGCGAAAAACTCGTCCTTGTCCTGCTCCAGCACACGCGGGGCCATCTGGTAGCCTTTTTGCAGGTCGTGCAGCTGGACCACCAGCACATCCTCGTAGTAGCTGCGGTTGAAAATGGCGATGGACCCGCGGGCGGGCAGCGCCTTGTTGACCCGCCACAGGAAGTCGTGTTTCAACTCTTCACTGTTGGGCTGTTTAAAACTGGTCACCTGCACGCCCTGGGGGTTCAGGCCGGACATCACATGTTTGATGGTGCTGTCCTTGCCAGCGGCGTCCATGGCCTGCAAAATGAAGATCAGTCCTTCGCGGCCGTCGGCATAAAAGGCGTCCTGCAAAGCGGCCATTTTTTGCAGGTTTTCGGCGGTCTTTGCCAGAATTTTCTCTTTGTCGACCCCGTCGGCCTTGCTGTTGGTAGCCAGTTTGTCCAGTCGGCACTTGCCGCTGCCGTCAAAACGATAGGAATCCGCTTTCATTCAGGTGCCCTCCCCGCAAAGTATACTTATTTATAGTATACCCGTTTTTGCAGAAAGACGCAACCATGCGGGCATAAAAAAGGCTCCCCATGCAAAGGGGAGCCGTAGCGCAAAGCCTCCCTTGTGTAAAGGGAGGTGCCCCGAAGGGGCGGAGGGATGTCGGGCAAGCCGGTTTACAAGACAAGGCCACAATCCCCCAGTCAGCTTCGCTGACACCGCTTACGCGGCCGAACCTCTCTGTCGCTGCGCGACATCTCCCCGCACTGCGGGGAGTCACCCTTTACATAAGGGGACCTTTGGCGGCTGCTTATTCAAACCCATCCAATACTTGCCTTAACACCGTCCGGTCATCTTCCAGGTCGCTGTTAAAATATCCGGCAACCGGCGTGCAGCCAAGCTGGTACAAAATGCCGTCCTTTTCAAAAAAGGCCCATGTGCTGTAGTAGGTGTAGCTGTTGGGATTGCTGGTGCAAAGCGGCAGCAGGGCCATGCAGCCGTTGGGCATCTCATAGGTCTCGCAGCTCCAGGTCAGACCAGCACGCTTGTTGAAATAATTTATGGCGGTGGTATCGGTGGGAGCATCGCCCAGGTAGGCAAGCGCCATCAGCTCTATTTCATAGCGGCGGCCCTCCGGGTCGTCCAGATAGTCCATCCGTTTCAGATACAGCTTTTCGGGAGCTTTGTTGCCGACGGGGATAAAACCGACCTGGGCCAGGGAGCTTTCTTCCCAATAGTCGTTGTCTGCGGTGATTCGGATAAACAACTGCACGGCGGGTTCGGGGTCGCCTGCATCCAGTACGCTGTTTCCCGCCAGCGGCAGGCCGGTGGCTTCGGCCATGGCAGACCAGGTTTCGTACCCGCGGGCGGCTTTGCTGTAGATGTTCTGCTTATCGTGGTTGTTGGGATAAATGCGTCCGTGCATGATTCCCCCGGCGGGGCGGGTCCCGTCCGCAGCTGCTTCCAAATTATGGTTTGCCTGCATCCCGGCCCACAGGTCGGCGGGCAGGGTGTAATACTGCCGCTCATAGCTGATAGCATACCCGGCGGTGGCGTCAGGGGCAAAGCTGGGGCGGGGGTTCGTGCGCAGGTCGGTGAACTGTGCGCCCGTGGCGGCCACCCCGGCGGCAATCAGCAGCGGCGCGGCCAGGCACAGCCACAAATGGCGGCGGTGCGGCTTGGCGGGTAAATTTTCGGCCACCGCAGGCCACAGGTCCACCGGGGCAGGGTGCAGGTCAGCGGAGAGTTTTTCGTGCAGAAATTGTTCATCGCGGTCAAAGGTCATCGTGTTCACCCTCCTTTAAAATGGCGGCCAGTTTGGCTTTGGCCCGGCTGTAGCGGGTGCGTAAGTAGGGCGCGGGCAGCCCGTGGATGCGCGCCAGCGCGGCGTAGTCCATGCCGTCCAGCACCCGCTCCAGCATCAGGGCACGGTCCAGGGGGGACAGCACGTTTAAGGCGGCGCGCAGTTCGTCGCTGATGCCGGGGTCCTGCTCCAACGGCTGCGGAGTGGGGTAGTTGGCGGCGCGTTTGGCTGCCCGCAGCATGTCCAGCGCCGTACGGTAGGCAATGCGGTACAGCCAGGCGCGGATGTTATTTTCACCCTCGCGCAGGGTGTGGCGGCGCTGCCAGGCCTTGATAAAGGTTTGCTGCACGGCGTCCTGGGCGTCATGCTCACTGCCCAGGATGCCGGTGCAGTAGCGCAGCAGCGCCGGGGTGTAGGTGCGGACAAGTTTTTCCAGATCCTGCTCTGTCTGCATGGCGGGCCTCCTTTCTTTGGGTTTCACCCTTATAACGCCGATGGGGGAGGGTTTGTATCAACTTTTTATGATTTTGTTGAAGGCGGTGGCTTTCGGTGTACGTCACCTTGTGGCGGACACCTCGGAACGAGTGGGACTTTTCTGGTACTCTTTTGGTCACAAAAGAGTACGCATAGCGGCCGGATGCCGTAAAAAAAGTGGCTCACCGCAAGGTGGTGAGCCACGTAAAAGCTGCTATTAAAAACTAAAAATCATTCCTTATCAATGGCCGCCACAACCCCCGAAAGTGCCAGCAGTGCCAGCAGGTTGGGCACGGCCATCAGGCCGTTGAAGAAGTCCGCCATGGCCCACACAAGGTCCACTTTCAGCGTAGAGCCGACCAAAATGAACACCACCACGATGACGCTGTACACCGGCAGGGCTTTCTCACCAAATAGGGCCTTGAAGTTGGACTGGCCGAAGAAGTACCACCCAATGATGGTGGAGAACGCGAAGAAGAACATGCAGATGGCGATAAACACCGGGCCGAACCCGCCGAACGCCTGGCTGAACGCTGCCTGGGTCAGGGCGGTGCCGGTCAGCCCCTCGGGAATCAGGCCGGAGGTGATGAGCACCAGGCCGGTCAGGGTCAGCACCACGAAGGTGTCGATGAACACGCCCAGGATGGCCACGGCGCCCTGCTCACGCGGGTGGTTGACCTTAGCCAGCGCGTGGGCGTGCGGGGTCGAGCCCATGCCGGCCTCATTGGAGAACAGGCCGCGGGCCACGCCAAAGCGCATCGCCTGCTGCACGGTCACACCGGCCACGCCGCCGGCCATCGCCTGCGGGTTGAACGCCAGCACAAAGATCTGCGTAAAGGCATTGGGCAGCGTCTTGTAGTTCATGACCAGGATCACCACGCAGCCCACAATGTAAAACGCCGCCATGATGGGCACGATCTTTTCGGTCACAGCGGCAATGCGCTGCACGCCGCCCAGGAAGATGAACGCTGCGATCACGGCTACGACAATGCCCACGGCCAGATGGCTCATGCCAAAGGCGTTATGGAACGCATCACCGATGGAGTTGGACTGTACCATGTTGCCCATGAAGCCCAGCGCCAGAATAATAAGTACCGAGAATACGCCTGCCAGCACCTTGCCAAAGGTGCCCTTGAACGCCGCGCGGATGTAGTACGCCGGGCCGCCGGTGACTTTGCCGTTGACGGTGGTGCGATAACGCTGGGCCAGCACGGCCTCGGCGTAAATCGTCGCCATGCCGAAAAACGCCGATACCCACACCCAGAACAACGCGCCCGGGCCGCCGCTGACCAGCGCCGTGGCGCAGCCGGTGATGTTGCCGGTGCCCACCTGGGCCGCAATGGCCGTGGCCAATGCCTGGAAGCTGCTCATTCCCTGGTCATCGGCCTTTTTGCCCCGCAGGGTGAAGTTGCCGAAAACGCGGTGGAACCCCTCGCCAAAGCGGCGCAGCTGTACGCCCCGCAGCCGGATGGTGAAAAACACGCCGGTGCCGACCAGCAGGAACAACAGCAGTGAATTCCACAGAATATCGCTGGCCTGCTCAATGGCCGCCGTAAAAATTGTCATGCGAAATACCCCTCTTCTTACATCTTGTCTTTTATACACTTACCTCTGCCCGCTTTGCGCGGACAATGTAACTACTATACTATGCTTTCTCAATAAAGTCAAGTGTATTTATATAGTGAACATACCAGAGAAAAAAGTTGTAAATTCTCCCGAAAAAGTGCAGAATTGAAACAACTCTGTCACAACTGTGGGGTATCCTGCAGCTAAACCAAACGCGAAAGGAGAACACATCATGAACAAGCTGCTGCCCTTTGCCCTGGCTTTGGCGTTGGCCCTGCCCGGCTGCGCCGCAGGCGATACCGCGCCCCAGCCCCCGGAGACACCCACCACCACCACCGAGACCGCCGCAGAGGCCCCGGCCGAGAGCACCCTGCCCGGTCTTACGGGCCGCCTGCGCCAAACGAGTTATGATACCGCCGCCGTGGGGCAGACGTTCTACGGCATGATGAGCACCTACGATGATGAGACCTTGACCAGCGTCTACACCATAATTGCAACCGACACCGCGGCCAACACCCAGCAGAAAGCGGCCGAGCTGGAGACCCAGGGTTACTATACCAGTCTGGCCGCCTGGCAGGACGGCCTGGAACTGTACATTGACGATTGGTTGGATGAGACCGGCCAGCCCGTGACGAACAGTTACCAGAATGGCGAGATAACCAGCTGGCGCTATAAGATCGACCCCGCCACCGGCCAGATGGAGCGGCTGGAAGTGGAAGGTGCGCCGTATTCCCCGCAATGGCAGGACGACGCGGCTGTGTACGCCGAGCGGAGCGTGGGCCAGTGGATCGAATGTATCAACCGGCTGGATCACGCCACCGGCCAGCAGGTGGACCTGCCTCTGCCGTCCCAGACGCAGAGCGTATATGATGCCATCGGGCAGCGCTGGCTGATCGGCCGTATCATCAGCCCCGGCCCCATGCCGGATTACACCACCGACCGGGATGCCTTTTTTGCCATGTGGCAGAACTCTCAGCTGGAGATCGACCTGTACGACCCTGCCACCCGCGCCTGCGAAAAGCTGTTCGAGACCCCCTGCTGCGACGGGGAGAAGTGGATGTACAGCGGCCAGCGGGACGGCGTACCGTACTTTATCCACTATACCGCGACGGAGGACCAAAGCTACACCATGGCGGTGGGGCTGGACAAGCTGGAAAACGGCACCATGACGACCGTGTACACCCCGCAAAGCGATCAATGGCCGGAGTTTGAAAGTTACGGTCAGGACGGAGAAAACCGCTGGGTCGTGGAATATCTGCGGGACAGCATTGCAATTTATGATTTGGCAGACGGCCAGACCTACACCCCGACGGTCGACCACGATAATTATATAGGCTATCCCATACAGCTGCTGCCCGATGACCGTGTGGTCGTGACCAACGGCTGGTACGAGACGACCGCCGCCACCGACAGACAGCCCGCCCTGGTGACCATCGACATGACCGCCTACCTCAACGGCAGTACCGACTACACCCCGATAGAAATGTACACGGGCAAGTAAATCAAGTAAATGCAAACGCGAAAGGAGAACACCCTATGAAAAAAGCCATTGCCTGCCTGCTGGCCCTGCCCCTGGCTCTCGCCGCCTGCGGAGCGCAAACCACCCAGCCTGCGCCCACCACTGCCCCGGAGATGACCACCGAAGCGACCACCGAGAACGGGAAAAGCACCCCGGCGGAAGTCAACCAGCCGGGCATCACGGGCCGGATGCGGCCATGCAGTACCGAGGTGGAAACCGCCGCAGGTCTGTATACCCTGCATGAGCTTTTCAACGAAGCTGCAAATGAGGATGTCTACTGTGTCGTCAAAACGGACATCGAGACAGCCACGCAGGAAAAGGTGGCAAGCATCACGTTGGATGGCGGCTACTACGGTATGGCCGTCTGGGATGATGCGGTAGACCTGTACCTGCAGGAAAACACGGCTGAGGGCGAGCGGCCCAGCCTGCGCTATACCATTGACACGGCCACCGGTGGCGTGGAAAAGCAGCAGATGGATGGCGCGTTTGCCCCAACCTGGTACGATGACGCTGCCCTTTACCAGGAAAACCGCTCAAACCTTTGGGTCGAAAGCCTTACCCGGCTGGACCGCACCACCGGTGAAGTGACCTTGCAGAACCTGCCGGGCCAGACCTATACTGTATGCGGTTCGGTGGATGGCTGCTGGCTGTTGGTGCGCGTCAGCAGCCCGTCTCCTATGCCGGATCCGACCAGCGAGAAGGACGCTTTCGACGCCACCTGGCAGAACTCCACGGCGGAAATTATCCTGTACGAGCCCGCCAGCGGTGAGATGGAAAAACTTTACGAATTTCCTACGACAGGTGATAGTTATGACTACTGCGGTCAGCGGGACGGCAGCCTTTACTTTATACATTGGCAAACGAACGGGAACGGCATCGGTGACACAGCTCCGGCCACGGTGGACAAACTGGAAAACGGCGTAATGACTCCCGTATGGACGCTGCCCTTCAGCAGTATCAGTGTATCCACCGTACAGCAGCAGGGCGAACTGCGCTGGGTCACCCAGCTGACAGAAAAGGGCGAAGCAGCCATCAAAATCTATGATCTGGCAGACGGCCAGACCTACACGCGGGCAATTGAGTGGGATAAAGTGGAAGGATGGAACGCCGGATACCCCGAAAAACTGCTGGCAAACGATAAGATTTTGGTCAGCAATGGTACCTACACCAATGTCTATGGCATCGACCGCAAAGCCTACGCCGTAATGGATTGCGCCGCCTATCTGGCGGGCAGTACCGACTATACCCCGATTGCAATGTATACAGGAGACTAAATAATAAACGCGAAAGGAGAACACCCTATGAAAAAAGCCATCGCCTGCCTGCTGGCCCTGCCCCTGGCTCTCGCCGCCTGCGGAGCGCAGGGTGCGGATAGCGCCCAAAGCCAGCCGGCCACGGAAACCGAACAGACCACCGAGACCGCCCAGAAAACGACCGCCCCGGCGGTTGGCACTGCGGGCAAGCTGCGCGGCACAGCGTACACGCTTTATACCAACACCGGCCTGTACAGCATGAACCAGAAATACGATGAAGCCACCAACACCAATACGTTTTACCTGATAAAAACCGACTGCGACACCGCCACGCAGCAAAAGCTGGCGGAGATCGAGCTGCAAGGCGGAGAGACCTGTGGCATGGCCGCCTGGGACGACATGGTAGAGCTGTACTGCTTTGAAAATATGGACAAGGGCAACCCCACCGAATGGTGTTACATCGTGGATACTTCCACCGGCAGTGTGGAGCGCCTGCCTGTGGAAGAGGAATTCTACCCTGCATGGTATGATGATGCCGCGCTGTACGAGCTGGACTATGCCAGCGGCAAGCGCATCATCCGGCGGGACCGCACCACGAACGAGGTAAGCTATATCAACCTGCCGGAACAGACCATAAATGTATATGGCGCGGGCGATAAATGGGTCATCCACCGTATTGTCAGCCCCAGCCCGCTGCCCAGCAATGTCGACGGGGATGAGTACAATGCCGTTTTTCAGAACTCAGAGTATGAGTATGACCTTTTTGATGCTGCCACCGGCGAAATGAAAAAACTCTACAGCTATCCCACAAGTGAGGATTTTTATTGGTATCGCGGCCAACGCGACGGCACACTGTATTTCGACCTGTATGGGGAGGATGGCTACCCAACCGGTGTGGGTAAGCTGGAAAACGGCGAAATGGTACAAGTGCTGGCACGGGACGACCCGTACACAAGTGAGCAGATGTTGGAGAACGAACAGGGCGAGCTGCAATGGATCGTTTTGGATGAGGGCGAATCGGTACAGGTATATGACCTGAACGATGGGCAAAGTTACCGCCCGGCGTTTGTAAATGAATCGAGCCAGTATGCCTCCACAGGCTACCCGGAAATGCTGCTGCCCGGCGGGCAGGTATTCGTCACCCACGGCAGTATGGATGCCCCGGACTTTTGGGATAAGATCGCCTACGCCACCCAGGACCGCGCCGCCTACCTTTCCGGCAGCACCGACTATACCCCGGTAACGATGTACACGGGCAAATAAATATAAACAGGAAAGGAGAATACCCTATGAAAAAAGCCATCGCCTGCCTGCTGGCCCTGCCCCTGGCCCTTGCAGCCTGCGGGGTACAGAATGTGCCAGCGCAGGCCGCCCAGCCCACCGATACCCCGGTCGAGACAACGGCACCCACGACTGCAAGTACTGCGCCGGTAGAGGAACCCGCGGCATCGTCTGAACCAGCGCCCGAAAGTACACCGGCGCAAGGCGAACAGATGCCTGCGGCCCCTGACCAGGCGGCGCAGGAATCCGAGCTTGCATCGTATACCCAAACGCTGGGCTGTTTCTTTGATACACCCCTGCAAAGCACGAAAGAACTTCCGCAGGATTACAATTTATCGTTCTTTTTGCTGTACCAAACCTTTGAAAGCAAGGGCGAAGGCAATACCTATACACAAAATGATAATTACTTTTGGGAAATTCCGGAAAGTGATCTGCTGCAAACGGCTGCGATATATTTGGGGCTTTCGGACCTTTCTATTTCGGATATAACCGAATGGCCTTTTGGCGAGCCGCAAAACGGGATCTGCTATTATAGTCAGGAGACATCTCTCCCGTATGGTGATATTACGGTAACGAATGTGAAAATTGATACCGCGACGTCAAAAGCACAGGTGTTTGCGGAAGCAGGGGATACCCAATTTGAGGATTCCACCCGGCAAAGCAGGGTCTTGGTTTACCACTTCACCTGCACAGCTGGCCCGGATGGCAGAACGGTTTACAGGCTGGAGTCCATTGCCGGCCAGTAAATTATACATACACACAAAAAATGCTCCCCGTGAGGGGAGCATTTTTATGTGCTGGTTACTTCTTCTTTTCCTGTTTCTCTTTATCGCTGCAATGCTGGTGACAGCTGGCGCAGTTGCCGCCGCAGCCACCCTGCCAGCCGCCGTTCTGGCAGATAAACAGGATCGCCAGCGCCAGCAGCACAAAAATTACCACTACAATGATCGCACTTGCCATAGTCAATTACCTCCGGGACAAGGGTTCACACAAACCCCAGCAGTGTACCTATACAGTGTACCACAAAGGCAACCACCCATGCAATACCGCATTGCATCACAACCACCCCGGCGGCGGCTTTTGCACTGCCAAGTTCGCGCTTGGCGGCGGCCACAGCGGCCACGCAGGGGGTATACAGCAGGGTAAATACCAAAAATACCACGGCGGTAAACGGGGTAAACATCGTGGAAAGTGCTGCCGTATCGCCGCCCAGCAGCACCGTCAAGGTGGAAACAACGCTCTCCTTGGCGGTAAAGCCGGTGATCAGCGCGGTAGAAACACGCCAGTCGCCAAAGCCAAGCGGCTTAAAGATCGGCGCTACCCAGCTGCCGATCAATGCCAGCAGGCTGGTATCCGGCGCTGCCACATTCAGCCGTGTATCAAAAGTCTGCAGGAACCAGATCAACACGGTGGCTACAAAAATAATGGTAAAGGCTTTCTGCAAAAAGTCCTTGGCCTTCTCCCAAATCAGCTGGCCCACGCTGCGGGCCGAGGGAAAGCGGTAGTTGGGCAGCTCCATGACGAAGGGAACAGGCTCGCCCTTATAGCGGGTCAGTTTCAGCACCAGCGCGTACAAAATACCGCATACGATGCCGGTCAGGTACAGCCCCACCATTACAACGGCCCGCCACTGCCGCGGGAAAAACGCGGTGGTAAACAATGCGTAGATCGGCAGCTTAGCCGAGCAGCTCATGAACGGTGTCAGCAGAATGGTCATCTTGCGGTCGCGGTCACTGGACAAAGTACGAGTGGCCATGATAGCAGGCACCGAGCAGCCAAAGCCGATCAGCATCGGCACAAAACTGCGGCCCGAAAGCCCCACCCGGCGCAGCAGCTGGTCCATCACAAACGCCACGCGGGCCATATAGCCGGTATCCTCCAGGATGGAAAGGAAGAAGAACAAAGTGACGATAACGGGCAAAAAGCTCAGCACGCTGCCCACGCCGGCAAAAATGCCGTCGATGACAAGGCTGTGCACCACCGGGTTGATGCCGTAGGCGGTCAGCGCATGGTCAGCGGCGTTGGTCACGGCGTCGATACCCAAAGTCAGCAGGTCAGACAGCGCCGCGCCGATGACCCCAAAGGTCAGCCAGAACACCAGCGCCATAATGCCGATAAAGCACGGCAGGGCAGTAT
>ERZ773107.3030-NODE-3030-length-11432-cov-2.751604_pt1 | contig 11432 bp, 10 predicted proteins | sample MGYA00580571_ERZ773107 | MGnify/ENA primary metagenome ERZ773107 (study PRJEB29015, sample SAMEA2737843) | human gut metagenome | biome: human gut; feature: human-associated habitat; material: faeces | place: China | collected 2012 ... | reverse complement strand
GGAGACCATGCTTCCACGTCACAAGATTTTACCTTCAGATCTGCCAGGTCACCGGAGCAGCACTCTAATGTACGTACCGGGATATCCAGTGAACGGAACAGATCTACTGTGTTCTGCCATAATTTATCATACCAGATCTTGCTTTCTTCCGGTTTACATACAACGATCATTTCCTGTTTCTCGAACTGGTGGATTCTGTATACTCCACGTTCCTCGATACCATGAGCTCCTTTTTCTTTACGGAAACATGGTGAATAACTTGTAAGTGTCTGTGGAAGCTGTTTTTCTTCCAGCATTGTATCGATGAATTTACCGATCATAGAATGCTCACTTGTTCCGATCAGGTACAGATCTTCTCCCTCGATCTTGTACATCATAGAATCCATCTCTGCGAAGCTCATAACACCTGTTACAACGTTGCTTCTGATCATGAAAGGTGGTACACAGTAAGTAAATCCACGATTAATCATAAAGTCTCTTGCATATGCAAGTACAGAAGAATGAATTCTTGCGATATCACCCATCAGATAATAGAATCCATTTCCCGCTACTCTTCCGGCGCTCTCAAGATCGATTCCGTCAAATGCTTCCATGATCTCTGTATGGTATGGAATCTCGAAATCAGGAACAAAAGGCTCACCGAATTTTTCAATTTCTACATTCTGACTGTCATCTTTTCCGATTGGTACAGAAGGATCGATGATGTTCGGAATGATCATCATATTCTGTTTCAGTTTCTCTTCTACTTCTTTTTCTTCTTTGGAAAGTTCTTCGATCCTTGCAGCACTCTCAGCTACTTTTCTCTTTAATTCTTCCGCTTCTTCTTTCTTTCCCTGTGCCATACATGCACCGATCTGTTTAGAGATTTTATTCTTTTCTGCACGAAGTGCTTCTACTTCTCCCTTAATATCTCTATTCTTCTGATCCAGTTCTATTACTTCATCTACCAAAGGTAATTTCTCATCCTGGAACTTATTTTTGATGTTCTGTTTTACCACATCCGGATTATTTCTTACAAATTTGATATCTAACATTTTTCTAAACTCCTCCTGCTCTCATATCTGTTATATGATCTGCTATTTTCTATTTTTTTCAGGTCTTGCCATATCTGGACGCATACTGCTGGTTCTTGTATTTAGAATTCTCCCATTATTTGCCTTTCCAGATGCCTGCTTTGCACTTCTTGCATTACTGTTTTTCTGATTTCCGGTCTTTGCCGAACCGGATTTTGCCATTTTCATACTTCCTGTTACAGAAGCAACTGCCTTATTGACTTCGTCTTCATATCCATCTTCGAAAATAGCCTTATCCAGTGCTTCTGCTTCTTCCTCAGCAAGTTCTACATAGCTCTCCCCTTTTACAATCTCCTTTACGTAAGTGTAACAGCCCTCTCTGCTGTGCATTGCATTGAGGATCCATCCGGTATTATTATTGTCCAGCATTGCAAGTGCAAAGCTGAGCTTTCCACCCATTTCATTAAATGCATCATACTTGACAATACCAACCTTCTGGTAAGACTTCTCCATCTTCTTGTTCAGCTTTTGGATGTCTGTACGATTCTGCTTTGTGTATTTCAGAATTGCTTCTACATCCGAAAATCCTGACATCATGCTTTCTTCCAGTGTCTTTCCATCTTTCCCACGCATAAACGTCGTATAGCTGCTTTTCAACCGATTATACTTCATTGTTACATTTACATACAGAACGAATAATATAACAATCAGTACCAGCAAAAATAAAAATATCAATGCCGGATCGATACCAAGTGCTTTCAGTATTTTGCTATCCATATTCAATTACTCTCCTCTTTTAATGCTCATCATCATATCGAACAGATGTTCTAATTCATCATCTGAATAATATTCTATCTCTATCTTACCTTTTCCCTTTCCTTTTGATGCTATACTGACTTTTGTTCCGAATACACCTTTCATCTTTTCTTCCAGATCCTGGTAAATGAACGCATTCTCCATTACCTTCTTCTCTTTTGGTTTTTTCGGATTCTTGATCTCTTTCACAAGCTTCTCAGTCTCCCTCACACTGAGTTTCTCGTCAAATATCTTATTTGCCAGTGTATACTGAAGTTCCGGATCATCAATTGCGAGAAGCGCTCTCGCATGCCCTGTAGAAATCATATCGTCAATTATCATCTGCTGTACTTTATCACTTAACTTCAACAGTCTCATAGAGTTTGTTACCGCAGTTCTACTCTTCGATACTCGTTCTGCAACTTCATCCTGTTTCAGATTGAATTCCTCCAGAAGTCTCTTAAATGCAATTGCTTCTTCAATTGGATTCAGGTTCTCTCTCTGGATATTTTCAATCAGACCGATTTCAAGAATTTCCTGATCTGTATATTCTTTTACAATTACAGGAACTTCCTTTACCCCGGCAAGTTTTGCAGCTCTCCATCTTCTTTCACCGGCAATGATTTCGTAGTAATCCTTTCTTTTCCGAACAAGCAGCGGCTGTAATACACCGAACTGTTTGATGGAATCCGAAAGTTCAAGGAGAGCATCTTCATCAAAATTCTTTCTCGGCTGATCCCTGTTCGGCTCAACCTCATTGATCTTCATCGTCTGCACGCCTGCTTTTTCTTCTGCTTCTTTCTTTACTTCAGCAGATTTGTCAGGTGTTACAGACTTTATGCTCTTATTATCTGGGATCAGACTGTCCAGACCTTTTCCCAAACCTTTTTTCTTAATTGGCATTCGTTCCCTCCTACATCACATCTTTTAGTTACTCTCTATTCATCACTTCATCAGCAAGTCTCTGGTATGCGCTTGCGCCTGTAGACTTTGGATCATACAGATTGATTGGCATTCCATAACTTGGTGCTTCTGCTAACCGGATATTTCTAGGAATAATCGTTTTATAGATGTTCTGTTGCAGGTTCTCTTTTACATTTTCTACAACCTGAAGTGAAAGATTCGTTCGCGCATCGTACATTGTAAATACAACGCCTTCTATTTTCAGAATTGGATTCAATCTTTCTTTCACCAGTTCAACTGTATGTATTAACTGGCTCAATCCCTCCAGCGCATAGTACTCACACTGAATCGGTACCAGCACCGAATCAGCTGTTGTCATAGCATTAATTGTCAGCATACTCAACGATGGTGGACAATCAATAATAATATAATCATAATTGTCTTTGATTGGTGCAATAGCGTTTCTGATGATAAATTCTTTATCATCCACACCGATCAATTCAATCTCTGCCGCTGACAGATCAATACTTGTCGGAATAATATCCAGGTTTTCAATTGCTTCTTTTTGAAGCACTTCCTCTACACCAACCTGTCCAATCATAAGATCATAGATATTCTTTTCAACTTCATCTTTGTCTATTCCTAATCCACTCGTCATATTTCCCTGCGGATCCATATCGATAGCAAGAACTTTCTGGCCTTTTTCAGCAAGGCATGCCGACAGATTAATAGCTGTCGTTGTTTTTCCAACACCACCTTTTTGGTTCGCAACGGCTATAACTCGTCCCATTTAATTATCACCTTCCCTTTTTTTACATGATATTAGTATATCACTTTTCCAGGTACTTATCCATAAAATGTTTCACGTGAAACATAGTTTTTCCATTTTTCATAAATATGAATCTGTTCTATTTGTTATTTTCGTTATCTTTATGCTTTTCCATTCTTTTTATTCTTTTTATTTTTTAATGTTTCACGTGAAACATTTTCTTTGATTACACAGATGTTCATTTTGCGTTCATTTTGCAAAGGCAATCTTCCAATTTATAAGTAAATATAGTATAATTAGTAGTAAGAAAGTGAGGTATCAACATGAACTGGAAAAAGACATTATTGTTCATCTCGACAGCAATCGGAACAACAACCCTGGCGTTCCACGTAATAAACAAATTCATATTCAACACCTCTGATGAACACTCAGAAGAAGACTCATCCAACTACTACAATTGGAAATTTGGAAATATATATTATCAAAAGACAGGAAGCGGCTCTCCTCTTCTTCTCATCCATGATTTGAATCATTACAGTTCTTCAATGGAATGGGACAAAGTAATCGATACTCTTTCCAGAGAACACACTGTGTATACCATAGATCTTCTTGGATGCGGAAAATCTGATAAACCTGCCATCACATACACCTGCTATCTCTATGTCCAGCTTCTCACTGATTTCATTCGCGATATCATTGGAGAAAAGACAGATATCGTTGCAACCGGAGCATCTGTTTCTTTTGTAACAGCTGCCTGTCAGAACATTGCCGATCAGATTGGTCATATAATCCTTGTTTGTCCGGAAAGCATCCGTACACTTGCAAAAGCACCAAACCATAAGTCAAAGCTGCTCGCAAGTATTATAAATCTTCCTATATATGGAACATTCATCTATAATGTTGGCGCACGTAACACTGCACTTTCGGATTCTCCTGAATGCAGATATCTCTACTCAAGCATTTTAGGTCATTATACAACAGTAAATATTGCTCATTGTCTCGAAGGACTTACAACTTCCATTGCCGTGATTTCCGGGAAAAATGCACCGGAAACTTTCGAAAAAGCTGAAGAATACTGTAATGTTCTCCCATCCATTGAGCATATTGAAATTGCAGGCTGTGGATTACTGCCGCAGCGGGAAAATGCCGATGCATTTTTAGAGCAGATAGACATATTGCTAAGCGACAACTGCTAGTATTCTGCCTGTATCACCAGCAAATAATATTAAGTTTTACAAAAGGGGTAATGTTTCACATGAAACATTACCCCTTTTACATTTTCTTGTTTTCACAAAATTCTTATCAAATTGCTATTTTTCTTACCGGATCGGCTCTTTGGAAGGCATTCCAGCCTTTCGTGGATATTTCTTTGCTGTATTCTTCACTTTGTGGATCTTCACGAACGATCTGCCGATGTCTGTTCCCGGAAGCTCGAATTTTACTACGTCTTCAATCTTACCGCCAAGTATCTTTACCGCTTTCGATGACTCTTTTACTTCTTCATCAATCTCACCCGATTTATAAGGTACAAACATACCATCCACTTTTACGTAAGGCAGGCAATATTCGCTCAACGTTGCCAGATTTGCAACTGCTCTGGACACACACAGATCATACTGTTCTCTATATGCTGCATCTTTGGCATAATCTTCCGCTCTTCCATGAATTGTGTGGATATCTTCCAATCCCAGTTCTTCGATCACAGCATTCAGGAACTTAATTCTTTTGTTCAACGAATCAAGCAATGTCACTTTCAGATGCGGAAATGCAATCTTAAGCGGTAATCCCGGGAATCCCGCCCCCGTACCAATATCGATTACCTGATCTACCTTAGCCATATCCATGACTTTTACAATAGAAAGGCTGTCTACATAATGTTTTTCCACAACCTCCTCATATTCTGTGATTCCGGTCAGGTTCATCACCTTATTCCACTCTTCAAGAAGCTTATGATAGGCATCGAACTGCTCTTTCTGCCGGTCCGTGATCTCTATTCCTATCTTTTCCAGGCTTTTTTTCAAAATCTGGTCCATATTTTTCTCCTTATTTCTCTCTAAAATTAATAAGTATATAAAATGTATGATTTTTCATGTTATTCATTTTATATACTTATTATTATATTTACTTTATAATTATATTTGTATTATTTTATGATATAATTATAAATATATTTACCACTGTAATCCGTTGTATCTCTGCACTTTATCTGTGATTTCCACTCAGATATACCAGCAGCACCGAGATATCAGCCGGAGACACACCGGAAATGCGTGACGCCTGTCCGATCGACACCGGTCTGTACTCTTTCAGCTTCTGAACTGCTTCGATACGAAGGCTGTTCACTGCATCATAATCCATATCTTCCGGAATTTTCTTATTTTCCATCTTCTTGAACTGCTCTACCTGGCGTTTCTGACGCTGGATATAACCGTCATATTTCAGGGAAATATCCACCTGTCCGATCACTTCTTCCGCCAGATCTTCCGGCAATTTTGGCCGGGTCACATCAATATCTGCAACTGCTTCGTAAGACAATTCCGGTCTCCGGATCAATTCTGCCAGACTGCTTCCGGAATTCAGCGGTGTACTTTCATAGGATTCCAGGAGTTCCTGTACCTTTTCACTGGTTCCGACATAAGCATTCTTTAACCGCTCGATTTCCGACTCTATCAGCCTTTCTTTTTCCTTCAGGCGGTCGTAACGCTCCTGTGAGATCAGACCGACTTCATAGCCTTTTTCCGTCAGACGCTGATCCGCATTGTCCTGTCTCAGAAGCAGACGGTACTCTGCCCTGGAAGTCATCATACGGTACGGCTCATGGCTTTCTTTTGTAACCAGATCATCGATCAGAACGCCGATATAAGCCTCTGAACGGTCTAACACCAGGGATTCCCTGCCTTGCAGCTTTCTGGCTGCATTTATGCCCGCTATAAGCCCTTGTGCGGCAGCTTCCTCATAGCCGGAGCTTCCGTTGAACTGTCCCGCGCTGAATAATCCACTGATGTTACGGAATTCCAGGGATGGTTTTAACTGTCTTGCATCAATACAGTCATACTCGATCGCATATGCATTTCTTACGATCTTCACATGCTCCAGCCCCGGAACACTGCGGTACATGGCATACTGTACATCTTCCGGCAGCGAACTCGACATACCACCGATATACATCTCATCCGTCTCCAGTCCTTCCGGCTCAAGAAATACCTGATGACGCTTTTTATCTGCAAATTTTACAACTTTATCTTCGATCGACGGACAGTATCTCGGTCCCGTTCCCTCGATCATTCCGGAATACAGCGGTGATCTGTCCAGATTGGCACGGATGATATCATGTGTCGTCTCATTTGTATAAGTCAGCCAGCATGAAGCCTGGTCGATCTGCACATCGTCCGGATTCGTAGTAAATGAAAACGGCACTACCCTCTCGTCTCCGAACTGCTCTTCCATCTTGCTGAAGTCCACGGTTTTACGGTCTACCCTGGCAGGTGTTCCTGTCTTGAAACGGTACATCTTAATTCCCAGTTCTTTCAGGCAATCGGTCAGATGATTGGCCGCCTGCAGTCCGTTCGGACCGGTATACTGACTCACATCCCCATAGATACAACGTGCCTTCAGATAAGTTCCGCTGCAGATGATAACCGCCTTACAGTGATAAGTTGCACCCGAAAATGTCTGCACTCCGGTAATCTTTCCATCTTCCACCAGGAGATTTGCCACCTCTCCCTGCTTGATCTCAAGATTCTCCTGCGCTTCCAGTACACGGCGCATCGTTCTGCTGTAGACCGCCTTATCAGCCTGTGCACGAAGCGAATGTACCGCCGGGCCTTTGGACTTATTTAACATTTTTGACTGGATAAATGTACGGTCGATGACCTTTCCCATCTCTCCGCCAAGTGCATCCAGTTCTCTTACCAGATGGCCTTTGGAACTTCCTCCGATATTCGGATTACACGGCATCATCGCAATGCTATCCACAATTACGGTAAATACCAGTGTCTGAAATCCAAGTCTCGCCGTTGCCAGTGCCGCCTCGCATCCTGCGTGTCCGGCACCGATGACGACAACATCATATTTATCTTTATTTTCCCATACAGAATTTGCTGAATATCTCATTAACCAAATCTTCTCCTATCGTTTCGCCGGTGATATTGCCGAGAGCTTCATATGCATCCATAAGATCGATCGAATAGAAATCCTCCGGCATATCTGCGGCAATGCTGTCATTCACACGTTCAAGTGCGGCATATGCATCCTGAAGTGCTGTTTTCTGTCTCACATTCGTAATATAGATTTCATCATTAAATGTCAGTTCGCCCTGGAAGAACATCTCCTTTAACGTATCTTCCAGTTCTCCGATCCCCTCCACATTCTTTGCGGAGATCTCGATCACCGGGAATTCCTCCGGCAGCTCTTCCTGATCTTTTTTCACCTGCATATCCAGATCGGATTTGTTCAGCAGGATGATCGCACGTTTTCCTTTGATCAGATGCAGGATCTCTGCATCATTTTCATCCAGCGGTCTGGATGCATCGATCACATACAGGATCAGGTCTGCCTTGTCTGCATATTCTTTTGCACGGTCAACACCGATCTTTTCTACCACATCTTCCGTATCACGGATGCCGGCAGTATCCATGATATTTAAAGAAATTCCCTTCAGATTCAAGTGTTCTTCCAATACATCTCTGGTTGTACCTGCAATATCTGTAACGATTGCCCGGTCTTCACCGAGAAGTACATTTAACAGGGATGATTTCCCCGCATTCGGTTTTCCGAGGATGACTGTGCGTACGCCCTCTTTTATAATCCTACCATCATCACAGCTATCTAGCAATCTTTTCATTGCTTCTATGATCTCATCAACCACTTTTTTTAGTGTTTCCCCGTATCCATCAACGCTGATATGCTCCGGATCATCCAGTGCGGTCTCGATAAATGCAGTGTGATACAGGATCTTTTCACGCATTTCACCGATCTTATCTTTGATATTGCCCTTAAGCTGGCTCACTGAACTCTGTAAAGCATATTCGTTCTGCGATGCGATCAGGTCCCCGACAGCCTCTGCTTGTGAAAGATCCAGTCTGCCATTTAGAAACGCACGCTTGGTGTACTCTCCCGGCTCTGCCGGGCGCGCACCATTTTTGATCAGAAGCTCCAGAATACGCTTTACCACATAGACTCCGCCGTGACAGTTGATCTCCACCGTATCTTCACCGGTGTAGCTGTGCGGCCCGCGCATCAGCATGACCAGTACTTCGTCGATCACCTGATCTCCATCAACCATATACCCATAATGGATCGTATGTGATTGCTGTTCACATAACTTCTTCTCTTTTTTCCCTTTATACACCCGGTCTGCGATCTGAAATGCTTCCGGACCACTCATTCGTACAATTCCGATCCCGGAATTACTCATTGCCGTAGATATTGCGGCAATTGTGGAATTATATAATTGTTCCATATTTCCTCCATACTTTGGTATCAAAAAAGACAAGGGCCGCTTAAAGACCCCTGTCTCTTAATTATCGGTTATTTCTGTTTCTTACCAGTGTTACCACAACTCTTCTGTAAGGCTCTTCACCTTCACTGTGTGTGGATACTGCCGGGTCAGACTGCAGCGCAGAGTGAATGATTCTTCTCTCGTATGGATTCATCGGCTCAAGAGAAACTGTCTTTCTTGTTCTCTTAACTTTACTTGCGATATTCTTTGCAAGATTTTCCAGTGTTTCTTTTCTTCTTCTTCTGTAATCCTCTGTGTCAAGTTTCACTCTTACATATCCATCCTGCATCTTATTGGCAACACGATTTGTAAGATACTGCAGAGAATCAAGTGTCTGTCCTCGTTTTCCGATCAGAATACCCATATTGCTTCCTTCCATATTGATAGAAAGTGCACCTTCTTCATCTACAGCAGATGTAACTTTTACATCCTCCATGCCCATTGCATTCATCACATCATAGATGAATTTCTCACATGTCTCGATCGTCTGTGGTTCCACCTTTGCAAGTTCTGCTTCTTTCTTTGGAGCAGATTTTACTTCCGGCTTCTCTTCTCTCGCCGGTTTTCTGGCGTGTGAATATTCTTTTACCGGTTCTTCCACTTTCGGCTCTTCTTTTACAACTTCTTCAACCGGTTTTTCTTCCTGTTTTCTGCGGGCCTTGATCACAGCCTGCTTTCTTCCGATTCCAAGGAAACCTTCGCTTCCTTTTTCAACAACAATATAATCTAAACGATCACTTGTTACGCCTAACTGAACCAGTGCCTCTGTAATCGCATCGTCCAGTGTCTTTGCTGATAAGGTAATGTAATCCTCCATTACAGCCGCCCCCTAATCATTTTCGTTAAATTTCTTCACCATATTTGCCTTTGATGCGAGACTTCCTTTCTTCGCATTGTCTGCTTTCTGGTGCGCTTTTTCCACTCTGGCTTCTCTTTCTTTTTCACTTAAGTTAGATGTACTCTGCTTTTTCATGGATGCCTGGTTGTTCATATTCTTGGTATTCGTCTGAGCCATTGCTGCGATTCGTTCATTCTTCTCGCCACGTTTTACACGTTTTTCCTCAGCCTTTTCCTTGTTTTTCTCCAGGATCTCATCTACAGACATCTTGCTTAAATGCTTATTGATAAATATCTGCTGAACGCAACGTACTACCGCACTGACGATCCAGTACAGACCGATACCTGTCGGAAGTGAAAATACCATAAATACCGAGAACAGCGGCATTGTCACATTCATCGTGTTCATCGTAGATGCCATCGGGTTATCTTTATCAAGCTGCTGTCCGGAAATAGCCTGTGAAAGCTTGATACTTCCGTACTGTGTCAGACCAGATAATATCGGAAGCAAGATTGCAGTAATAATAATAACAACCGGTGCAAATCCATAGTCCCCGCTGTTCTTGATCATCTGCATAGGTGAGATGGTCAGGTCAGGAAGGGTCAGGAATACATTTACTGCTTTTGGAGCTGTCTTGATCTCCGGAACATATTTCTGGATATTATAGATAACCGGGTACAAAGCAAACAACAGCGGCATCTGAATCAGTAACGGAAGGCATCCTGCTGACATCGATGTACCATATTTGTCATACACCTGCTGAATCTCTTCCTGCTGTTTCATCATTGATGCCTGGTCTTTTTTATTCTTATACTTCTTCTGTATAGCCTGAATCTCCGGATTCATAACAGATGACATCTTCGATGTTCTCTGCTGCTGTACTGTAAGTGGAAGTAATAACGTATACACAAAAATCGTATACAGAATGATTGACAGACCTACCAGTCCATTATCGCTTGGCAGACAGTTGTCCAGGAAATTATAGATAAAGTTCATTACCTTACCCAGAATCCAGCAAAGCTGTCCGACGATCGGCCAGTTAGCGGCAGTCAGTAAACTTGGTACCATAATTTTTTCCTCCATATGTAGTTGTAATCTTTTTAAGGAACAGGGTCGTACCCTCCTCTGGTAAACGGATTACAGCGCAGAATTCTCCACACTGCCAGCCGTCCCCCTTTTAACGCGCCGTATTTCTCAATTGCTTCTTTCGCATACTGAGAACAGGTCGGATAAAACTTACAGGTGGAACCGCCCTTTATCGGAGACAGATATCTCTGATAAAATCTGATACCAGTGAGCAGAATCTTCTTCATAATACGTTACCCCTCATCTATAATCTTATGAAGATGGGCCAGATGGAGCATTGCGCCGACAATCTCTTTATAACCTTTTCCTTTGGCGCCTATTCTTGCTATAACAATAATATCCAATCCACATCTGAACCGTTCTTCTTGTAATCTATAGCTTTCGCGGATTAACCTCGTTAATCTGTGCCGTACTATACTGTTTCCTACTTTTTTACTTACAGATATTCCTAATCGATTCTGACCTGTCCCGTTCTCCAGTACATACATAACCAGATATTTGTTGGCATAAGATGTCCCTTTTCTATAT
>ERZ773107.3029-NODE-3029-length-11437-cov-11.353277_pt1 | contig 11437 bp, 3 predicted proteins | sample MGYA00580571_ERZ773107 | MGnify/ENA primary metagenome ERZ773107 (study PRJEB29015, sample SAMEA2737843) | human gut metagenome | biome: human gut; feature: human-associated habitat; material: faeces | place: China | collected 2012 ... | reverse complement strand
TAGAACCTGAATCTAGCGCGTCTGCCAGTTCCGCCACATCCGCTTATTTTGTTTGGCCGCATCACCGGCGACGAATATTATTATAACCAAGTATTCCCCTTTTGTCAACACTTTTTGAAAGTTTTTTTATTATTTTATGCCTTTTTAGCTTCGTCAAAATACAGTTCGTTTCATCGTCATTTATTCCCCATATCTTACAAAGTTTTTCCTGTTTTTGTTTCCCGAGCTCCCCTTTTTCATCCGAAATTCCTCTTTCCAAAAGAAAAACACAAAATTTCCTTTGTGATTTTTTCAAAAAAGAGTAGCGATATTTTTCTTTTCCCCGTAAAAGGTTGACTTTTTATAAGGCTGCGGAACGGTCAATCCCGTTCCCTACAGCATTTTTTCAGTATGTGGCTAATGATACAGTGCCCTATCGTGCTTTTCATCCGCGGATGGATTTCAAAGTTTTATTTTACAACATTTTACAACTTCACAAGTATCTCCCCCGCACCGGAATCCGATTGCCCTTCTCCCCTATCCCCCAACCGCGCGTACCGTTCATCTTCATCCGCTCCCCCACCCCAAAACAAAAGGCATGTGCCCCCCTTATCTCTATCATAAGGTGGGCACATGCCTTTACATTATCATGATTTTATCACGCCAAAGTCATCAGGCAATGCAGCCATCGGCAAAGCTGTTGCGCTTGGCTTTCTCTTTCTGCTGGTTGCGCTTGGCGATGATTTCTTTGCTCAGGCCAATACGGTTGGTCTTGAAGTGGAAGAACGGGCGTTCCGGTACGGTGAAAATCTCCACCGGACGCATGTAACGTTCCGGCAGGCAGGCATTGATCTTATCGCGCACATCGTCCAAGGTGTAGCCATCTTTGAGCTGGACGTACAGGTACGGCAGGAAGCAGCCCTCGTGCTCATCATCCGGCACGATAACAAAGAACTCGTCCTTGATGCCCTTGATGTCGGCATCAGCCACGATGTTCTCCAGCGGCTGCACCATCAGGTCGCCGCCGCCAAAGCGCGGGGATGCGCCGCGGGTCATCGTGTAGAGCACACCGTCCTCGGTCATATAGCCGATATCGCCGGTGTGCAGCCAGGTCTTGCCGTCTGCGTGGACCTGCAGTGCCTTGGCGGTTGCTTCGGGGCGGTCATAGCCCAGCATCACGCCGGGGCCCGTCATGCAGATCTCACCGGGGGTATTGTAGGTCAGCTCTTCCTGGGTGCCGGGCTTGAAGATGCTGATGACGCTGTGGATCATCGGCACACCAACGTTGCCGTCACGCACCGGGAACGGAGCCATGGGCAGAGTGGCGTTGGAGCCAGCCTCGCTGCTGCCGTAGCCGGCAGTAAAGCGCAGGTTGCAGTTATGCTGCTTGAGGAACTCCTCAACATTGCGCAGCTGCTTGTTGTTGAATGCCTCGCAGCCGGCGCCGATGGCCAGCATGTGGGACATATCATAGTCAGCCGGAAGACGCTTGCTGCGGCGGATAACCTCCACAAACATGGGGATCAGGGGCCAGTTGTTGGGGCGGTAGCGCATCATTTCCAGGTCAACATCGTACACATCCACAAACGGATCCAGAATGAGCAGCATACCGCCGGCCAGGGGCAGCAGCATCATGGAAACCACAACAGCGATCAGAGCCGGGGGCAGGATGGTCAGCAGCCAGGTGGGGCGGAATTTATCCGAAGAGCCATAAAAGTTCATCTGGGCCAGCACGCCGATGATGCTGTGTGCAGAATGGATGACCTGCTTGGAAGGACCGGTGGAACCGCTGGTGTAGGCGCGCAGCAGCGGGCGGTCAATGTTGACAGGAGCGGGCACAAAGCCGCGGAAACGCTGGCCCATGTTACAGAAATCAGCCCACATCATGGTATCAGAGCCACGGGCGGGAACATCCGGATACAGGGCATCCAGGGAATGCTGCAGGTAAACCGGCATAGCGGCGCGGTCGCCGCTTTCCAGAGCGGGAACGATAACATAGGTATTCACGTTGGTCTGCTCACGGTAGGCTTCGATTTCGGCCTTGGAGAAGAAGTCGTGAACAAAAATCACCTTGGCATTGGCTTTCTGAACAGCTTCAATGTTTTCTTCCAGGGTGTTGTCACGGCACAGCAGCGAAGCGCCGATGCGCTCGGCTGCCAGCAGCAGATAAATGAATTCCGGCACAGAACGCAGGAACACGGGGATCTGGTCCCCCTGCTTGACGCCAAGCACCTGCAGAGCGCGGGCGGTGGCGTCCACCTTACGGAACACGGTACCCCAGGTGATATCCACACCATAGTAGTGCATGGCAACCACGTTAGGGTCTGCAGCGCGCACGGAGAGGTACTGCTCCACGGTGCAGGCCGGAACCTGGATGCCGCGCAGAACATCCGGATAGAACTTCATCCAGGGGCGGTCAATGCTGGGCTTGCCAGTCAACATCGCGTTTTCATTCATTGCAATTTCCTCCAAATGTCTTTCCCTTATAGTTGCAGGGAATTAAATTATCCAAATCAAATCACGCCAAACCTTTATGGCGCTTTCCCCTGCTGTGCACATCGTTGCACAGCGTCGCCGAACCATAATGCTACAATTATCTTCGGTGCTGAACATAGTATACCATTCCTGTTTACGGAAAGCACGAGAATCCCATGGCACAAATTTCCAGAAATTGATTCCGCATGATTCACTTTTTTCACATGGATTTTCACGCTTTGGCATGGAGTTTTCTTGCAATTTCATTTTCCTCGGTGCAACAAAAGCCCCAGCTACCGCAGCAGCCAGGGCTTTATGTTTATGCGTATGTATGTTGTATTTTTAGATTTTGTTCATCCAGCTCTCTTGCAGTTCTTCCATTTCATCACTTTTGGCGCGGGTAATCAGATGGATTCCCTGCAGAACATGATGGATGTGCTCCGCAATGGCGTTGCGCTCTTTTGTCACGTTCTGGTCATCCAAATTCCAGACCTGATCAAAATATTCACTCAGGCGGTCTTCCATCACACTGTTGTTGACCATTGCAATCCGGTTGATGGGGCAGTTGTTATCCAGCCGAAGATACGATGCAGCTCCAGAAAGAAACATATTGGGGTCCGCCACATACTGGAAATCGTTCACAATGCGGCCGCTGATCAAGCGGAATTCAAGTTTTTCACGCTGCTTGCAAAGCTGCAGCACATAGCTGATGCACCGGCTGCGCTGATCCGGGGTAAGGTTGACCTTGTAACTGAAAAAGTCCAGCTCGCCGGAAACCGCCATGGAGGAAAATGCAGCTTCATAAATCAGGATGCGGATGTTTGTTTCCTCCACCACACCTTTGGCAAGGTTGTGTACGCTACGCAGCTCCGCAGGGGTAGCACCCAAAAAATCTTTCAGCTCGGCCTCGTGGGCGGTCAGGATCTCTTCAAACAAGTCATCCGGCAGCAGAAGCTCATTCAGGTGGCCGAACATCCACCGCAGATTGGAGGCCAGCAGCGTGTGCATATAGTCGTACTGGCTGATCAGCTGGCGCATGCTGGTATCGCGGAAAAGCTGGTCATCCCGCACGCAGAGCTTGGAGAAGTTATCATACAGGCTTTCGCAGTTCTGCGGGTCCTCGGTGGCGGTAACGGCGGCGCAGCGGCTGTGGCTGACCAGCAGGCCGGTAATGGCAAAATCGCCCTTGACCACAAACACCGCGCGCCCGGCAGCCGCGGTGCTGCCAAACAGCTTGAAATGAATATGGCTGAAGTTGGTCAACACGTTGATAATGAGCGCGGCATCATAGATGGGGTCCCATTTTTCGCGGCTGATATCGATCATCAGCTTGAAATAGACGTTATCATAGCTGCGCTGGTCCACCAGCTGGCCGTCTTGCAGGTTGGCAACTTTCAGGCGGTATTCGCGCGCCATTTCCATCAGGTCCATCACAGCCACAATGTCCAGCTGGCTGACGCGGCGCAGCACGGGGTGCGCCATTTTGGTCAGGTATTGCAGCATGTTCAGCTCGGCCCAAAAGTCCGTATAGGGGCCAATGCGCGCCTCGCCGCTGTCCAGCTCCTCTTGCAAATAATCATATTCAGCAATCAGGTTATCATAAATGGCGGCTTTCAGGTCACTGGGGATGCTAACGCTGTATTCCCGCAGCAGCAGGTCACGGCCATCATCGGTGGCTTCATCCACCACGCAGGCACTGATGCCCTCCATCACACGCTTTTCAGTCTTTTTGGCAGGCAGCATGCGGCCGCTGACCCATTTGCTGATATAGGAAACATCGTATTGCAGGCGCTTGGCCAGGGTATAGTTCTTGACCTCCGCAACTTCCAGCAAATGCTCCAGCAGAATGCTGAATCTATTTTTATCTTCCATTGCACCAAATCCTCTTCACCCATTTAGTTTACACTTTTCTTTTATTCTATTATACAAGTTCCATATTTCGATTGCAAATTCAAATGATAACAGGTAAGGAGAAAACGAAGAAAATATATTAAAATCTTTCACAATTCGCGGCCGCATTCTTTGGCATTCATGCCAGTTTGTTGTTTTTTTGTTGTTTGAACTGACAAAGTTTGTTTGTTCTGCTTGTGATATCCTCCAAAAATTATACTTCGCGCGCCATATTTGCCAAATTTAGCCGCAGCTTTTTAGTAGGTTTTGCCCTTGCAGCGGCCTGATGTGTTCGCCATGTTTTTGTGTTTTGCCTTTATTATGCGGGTAAGGTAAATTGCGATTTTTTAATCGTGTACTATTTCTAGCTTTCGCCGGGGTGGGGTCCCCCGCCCTACTGGCCTGGCAAATATTTCACCGAACCTATGCCCACAAATACAAAAATGCCGCAGCAGACTGTTACATCTGCTGCGGCATTTCTATTTAGGGATTAATGGGCTGGGTTACAGCTCATTGTTCAGGCTGTGGGATTACTGCCGAATGCCGGTTTTCTTATCGAAACGATAAGCGCGGCCATCGATGACTGCATCGCCCTTAGCCATGGTGCCATAGATCGGGTCGAAATAGTAACGCTTGTCAGCGCTCCAGCCCTTGATCATGTGGCCCTGTGCATCGTAACGGACCCACTTGCCGGTGCCATCGGGCCTATCAGCCCACTGGCCAGCTTCGGATTCCTGATAGACATCCTTGCTGGTGGCTTTCTTGCCCTGATCAACAGAGTCCAGCCAGTACCAAGCATCGGAAGCCGGGTCATAGATTTCCTTGCCGCGGCCTTCCAGACCCTGGCGAACGCCCTTTTCGTACCAGTAATCGGCGCCATTGATGGTTACCCACTGTTTATCAAGGCCAATGCCGGTGTTCTGATCGAACGCGCACGGTACGCCGTCAATTTCGGTAACACCCTTGGCCATGGTGCCAAAGGTCGGGTCAAAGTAGTAAGTGCCCTTCTCGGTCGTCTGCCAGCCCTTGATCATGTGGCCGTTCTCATCGTAACGGACCCACTTGCCGGTGCCATCGGGCCTATCAGCCCACTGGCCGGCGGCGGATTCCTGGTAAACGTCCTTGTTGACGGTCATTGCGCCGCCCTGGACAGCATCCAGCCAGTACCAGGCGTCGGAATCGGGATCATAGATCTCTTTGCCGCGGCCGGTGGTACCCTGCTTCACGCCGTTTTCGTACCAGTACTTCTTGCCGTTTTCTTCAACCCAGCCGTTCTTCTCGCCGTACTTGGCGGTGTAGTCCTTGCCGTTGAAGTTGACAGCAGCGGTGGTAACGCCGCTGGTCTGCTTTACCGTTGCATCCACGAACTGAGCGCTTGCGCAGTTCTTATCGGTGCAGGTAAAGACAGCCATTGCGGTAATGGTGGTCTTTTCAGCAGCGCCATGAGCGGTGCGCGTTTCGGGTTCAGTAGACGGTACCTCAGTCGACTCCGGCACAGCAGTCGGCTCCGGCACAGCAGTCGGCTCCGGCACAGCAGTCGGCTCTGCCGGCTTTGCGGTCGGAGTTGCGGTCGGAGTTGCAGTCGGAGTTGCAGTCGGAGTTGCAGTCGGAGTTGCGGTCGGAGTTGCAGTCGGAGTTGCAGTCGGAGTTGCAGTCAGTGCTTCAAACACAGCGCTAACGGTAACATCAGCAGCAGGCATCTTGAAGGTAGCCTTGCCATCGGTCAGGGTCAGCTTTTCGGTCTTGGTATCTTCGCCGCTCTTATAGCTGTAGGTCAGGCTGTCAGCCTTGAGCTGGTAGTTATCAGCTGCCTTAACGGTAACGGTAACTTCGGCGCCTTCAACAGCTGCGGTTGCGCTCACCTTGGTTTCGCCGTTCTTGTTCGCAGTGTCTGCCACAGTAACCTTGTATTCCTTAACAAACTCTGCGCTGACGTTGACAGGGTACGCAGGCATTGCAAAGGTGTAAACATTGGCGTCTTTTTCGTCAACGGTTGCCTTTACGGTCTGTTCGTTGTTGTCAGCGTCTTTGTAGGTAACCTTCACGCTGCCAGCCTTCAGGGCATAGCCGGTCGCGGGCTTAGCAGTCAGGGTTACGGTTTCTTTCTCAGCTGCTTCTTTAGCGGAAGCAGTGATCTCGCCATTGGTCAGGGCAGCAACATTAACCGCATAGGTCTTGGCGTTTTTGGTAACGCTGATGTCCACATCGCCGTTCGGCATGGTGAAGGTGTAAACCGTCTTAGCCTTTTCGGTGGTAGCCTGGGCTGCGGCTTCGTCCTGCGCTGCTTCCTGAACTTCAGTCAGGGCAACATCGGTATCGCCGTTCTTTGCGGTAACGGTAACGATATCGGTGCCTTCCTTTTCTACGGTCAGGGTAACGGTATCGTCCTTGATGTAGGTGTTGCTGGTGGTGCCCAGGGTCAGGGTAACGCCATCAACTTTATTCAGGGTAACGGTGTGGGGGGTGCTTTCGGTTGCGGTATGGCAATCAGAGCACAGGTACACATTGTTGCCAACGGACTTGGTTTCCAGCTCGTCCAGAGCCCAGGTATGGCCCTTGGGCAGTGCGTTGTCATCGTACTTCTTTTCACCCTTGGTCAGGCCGTACTTGTTGGTGCGGGCCTGGGTGTAAGCGGGGGTATCGCACCATGCTTCAACGGAAACATCGGTGGTTGCGCCGCTCTTCAGGTCGCTGACCATGTCGGACATCGGCATGGTTTCAACCAGGTTAGCGCACCACATGAACTCTTCGTTCTTGTTCTTCTCGTCAGAGCTGCCCATGTTCTGGTTGTAACTCGGGTTGTAGTTCCAGGACTCGGTCTTGTAGCTCTTACGGTTTGCATAAGAAGTGCCGGCGGCATCGGTCTTGACTTCTGCCTTGCCGTCCACCAGTTCCTTATAGGTGTTGGACAGGTTGGTGCCGACAGAAACGACCAGCTGATCCTTGGTGGTGTTGATGCCGGTGATCACAGTCTGGCCCTGCTGGGTGGTGGTAGCAAAGCTGTAGCTGTCACGCAGGGTCAGGCCCGCCAGAGGATGGTTCTTGAAGGTGCCCAGATACTTCACACTGCTGGTATCCTGGGCGCTATCCATGATAACCATGCTCATGCCGGGAAAGTGGGTATCGGGAACCATGTTGCCGTCCTTATCCTTGGTCAGCTTAATGCCGCCATAGACGGTGTTGTATTCCTTCACTTCTTCCACTGCGCCGGTGGTCGGGTCCATACGGTAGATGGCGTTGTTGACGTTGAAGTACAGCTTGCCATCATACAGTGCGGTAGAGTGTACCAGTGCGGGGTAGATCCGCTTTGCAGCAGCGTCTGCCAGGCACTCGGTGTTCAGGTTGTTTTCAACCTTGGTATGCTTATCTGTTGCACTGGTATCGATCTTATAGATGGTGCCAGCTTCGGCCAGAACCTCGGCATTGCTGTCGTCATCATTGAAGTTGCTGCTGGTTTTCTTCAGATCGTTGTAGTACATCAGGATGATATCAAACGGGTCATCCGTCTTGGTAAAGCTGCTCATGCTGAAGCCGCCGGAGCTGCTGGAATCCTCTTTGCGGATATAGTAGTTCGCATTACGCGGACGTGCTTCCAGAGTATCGGGGCCCTGGTTCTGCATCTTCTTCATGAACTGCTGCATCTGGGAGTTGTTACCAGAGCTGCCGGAACCAGAGTTGCCGTTGTTGCCGTTCTCGGACTGCTGGCGGCGCATGTTGTTGTACAGGTTCTGGTTGGTCGTGGTATCAACGTAATAGAAGTAATTATTGTCGAAGTAGATGGGGCTGCAGATAGAGGTGAACCAGGTATCCTCGTAGCAGGTATCGGTGTAACGGGTCTCGTTCTTGTTCTCCGTCTTGGTGTAAGAGTAATGCGGCTTGCCGTTGTTCAACACAACATTGCCGGCATCATCCTTATCGGGTTCCTTGTTTTTGGTGTAGGTGTAGCCATCGTACAGCGAGTCAATGTAATCATAGTACTTGCTGTAACGGCCTTCCAGACCGGAGGGAGAAACCAGGAAGTTGACATGGCGCATGTCGCCTGCGTTCTCAACGCGGGTCTGGGCCATGCACTCGGTGTTCACATCGTCATAGCAGACGTCAACATAGTACCAGTTCTTGTTGGGGTCGCCGGTGGTCATCGTAGCAGAGTTGCTGTCGCCCTGCAGCTTGTTGACCTTGACTGCGTTGAAGTAGTGGACGTTGTTGAACATGCCGCCGCCGAACGCATTACCGGCAACACTGGTATCAGAAGTATCGCAGTAATACAGGATCTGGGCAAAGTCAACAACAGCGTTATCGCCTACTTCATCAGCGGTCTTCCAAACTTCTTTGCCGTCAACGGTCTTTTTATAGATTTCCTTGTTGTCAGGCAAATTCTGGACCATGTAGTTAAATGCAGATGCATAGCCCAGGCAGATGCAGCCATACTCAACGCCCTTAGCGCCGATCCCGCCGCCCAGCAGGGCGCCGAAAGCAGTCATCTGGATGGGGTCGTTGTTGCCGCCGCCGGTGATATCGCCCATGGAGCCCATATCGAATTCTGCAACCTGGGAGATCCAGTCGTGCAGGATCAGCAGCTTGGTGACATAGTCAGCGCTGTCCCCCAGCTTAGCAACCTGTGCCAGGCCTGCATCACGGATGGCTTTCAGAGCTTCGCCATAGTTCATGACGTAAGACATGAACGCCTGCGGCAGCATGTTCAGCATGAATGCCATGGTGGTCGGCGGGACATCATCGTTCGGATCAATGCTGCACAATACCTTGATTGCGCCCATGGTACCGGTGATGCTGCCATCCTCGCCCTGCTTCTGAACGCCCTTGGAGGTCCAGAACGGGGCAACCACGCCGAAGTACTCTGCTTCGTCCTGGTTGAACTGCGACAGCTGGAAGTAGTAGTAGTTCATCTGCGCAGTCGAGACATCGTAAGTATTGGTGACCTGGTTGCCCTGGTCGTCCACATACACGGCAGTCTTCTGGCTGTCGTACAGCAGCAGGCTGTTCTTGCCCTTGTTGTCGCCGCTCTGATAGGTGAAGTTCACCTTGCTTGCGTCAACCGGGTTGTTCTGCATATCGTACCAGTTGCCGTCCTTCATTGCGGACACCAGGGTAACGCCGGTGCCGCCGGAGGTGGTATCCAGGGTCGGGGTGCCGCCCACGTTGATGTAGACGGAATTGTCATTCTGGTCTACCACAACGCTGACCGGCATGGTCATTGCCGGCTGGGTTTTGATTTCTTCGCCGCAGACAGCGCACTTGAAAGTGACGCTGGTGCATTCCCAGTCAATGGTAACGGGAGCGCCGGCAGAAATTTTGCCGGTTTCGCTGTCATAGAACAGCTGGGCGTTGCTGTAGTCAGCGGCCAGCTCGCCCTCGATCTTCTTCATTTCCCAGTTGAAGGTAGCAACAAAGTTGCCATCTGCATCCTTGGACACGACATGGCTCTGGCAGGGCAGGGCGGCAATGTCGTCGGTGCGGGTGGTGGGTTCCTTGTATTCCTTCTTAACCGGGCTCTTGTCAGCGGGCACGCTGGCAGAGTAAACGGTCTTGCCGGCAACGCCGGGCTTTGCCTCGGTGGTATCCTTGGTTACGGTGCCTTCTACCTTCTGGTAGGCATCGCCCTTTTCACAGGTATACACAGCGGTGTAAGCCCAGCCGTCATCGGTCTTGGTCCAGTAACCATCGGGGGTTTCCTTCCAGGTATGGGTGTGGCCATCCTCCGGGTTGGTGTCATTCCAGTACCATTTCGGCTCGCCATAGGTATGGCCGTCTGCAGCGGCGCTGGCAGCAAAGGCATCGGAGTTTTCAGCAACGTAAGCCTGTGCGTAGCTGTCAGCCTGCTGCGCAATCACTTCATCATCGCTGTTGGTCATGGACTCCATCGCAGAGGTCATGCCGGAGCTGCCGGTAAAGGTAACGGCGGTCACAACGCCTGCGGCGTTCGTCTCATAGCCCAGGTCGGTAACGGCGCTGGACAGATGATACGTTTTGATGGTGGCAGCCATCACCGATGCCATCTCGTCCTTGTTCAGGCCATAGGCTTCAGTGTTGATCTTGCCGGCTGCGGCGTTGGCGTACATGGCATCGGCCAGTGCATTTTCCAACGCTGCAAGGCTCATGCCCGCCTTGCTCTGTGCAGTCGCTTCCAGCTTGGCATCGTCCTGCTCCAGTTCATGCACTTCGCCCTGGGCAGCCAGCGTTTGGGCTGTCTGCTTGATCAGGTCTGCGGTGCTGGTGAACTTGGGCAGGGACTGCACAGCGCTGGCCGCGCTTGCTGCGCTAGCTGCAACAGACTGCGCTACCGAAGAATCAATCTTGGTAGTTTCGGCTGCTGCGGGAAGCGCCACGCTTTGGGCAACCATGGCTGCTGCCAGCACGGATGCACCAAAACGCTGAAGGTTTTTCTTCATAGTTTTATCCTCCCTTAAGTGTTACTACTTTCCCCTTTTGTGTGAAAAGTGGTACGGCAGATGTGCGGCACTTTGCAGGTGTTGATTGCAAAACGCCTGGTTGTGCTCCCCTCGGTCTGGCGATCCCTTGCCGGGCTGCGGCCTGCTTTTGGGGCTTTTGGCCCCGGCACAGCGGCTGACAAAACGTTGTACCGGCTGCATGCCTTGGTCCCGCAAATGATAACCATTCCGACACATCTAGGTATATACATTATATCACAGTTGCCAGAATTTGCATAGTTCATTAGAGCGGTTTCTAGGTAAATTTTTGTCCTTGAATCAACTGAAACCTGTTTTTCGCACATTATTTGCGTTGCGGTGCGGTGACCCTTTGGCGGTATTTATTAACATTTTTGAATGGTTTATTCCTGATTTTATCAAATGATTAAACATTTACCCTGATAATGTTCTTTGCAATCTCTTAATACAATCATCCGGTATTGTGATCGCGCATTTTTTGCCATTTCGGTTTGGCTTGTTGTTGAGAGATTTGGCAGAGATTGGAGGAAACTTGAAGGGAAAATTGGAGGTTGAGAATTGCCCATGCCCATTATAAATTGTACCGTAGAGAGCGTTCCTGACCGTTCCGAAAACTTAGGGCAATACCGCATAATTCTAAGTGCCGATACGGCGAGCGAGGTGCGGCA
>ERZ773107.3028-NODE-3028-length-11442-cov-8.651972_pt1 | contig 11442 bp, 8 predicted proteins | sample MGYA00580571_ERZ773107 | MGnify/ENA primary metagenome ERZ773107 (study PRJEB29015, sample SAMEA2737843) | human gut metagenome | biome: human gut; feature: human-associated habitat; material: faeces | place: China | collected 2012 ... | reverse complement strand
CCTTTGACGAGGTGCCGTCCTTCAGCCCGCGCACCGGCGGCGCACCGGCCAATGTCTGCGCTGCCTTTGCCCGTCTGGGCGGTGCCAGCAGCTTTCTCACCCAGCTGGGCGATGACCCCTTCGGCCACAAGATCGCACGGGAGCTGGAAGCCTGCGGCATCGACCTGAGCCATCTGGTGTTCACCGACAAGGCCAACACCGCCCTTGCCTTCGTGAGCCTGGAGGAGGACGGCAACCGCACCTTCAGCTTTTACCGCAAGCCCTCGGCCGACCTGCTGTATGCCCCGGAGCAGATCGACCTGGCCTGGTTCCGCGACGCTTTTGCCCTGCACTTCTGCAGCGTCTCGCTGGTGGACAGCCCCATGCGCCACGCCCATCTGGCCGCCATCGGAGCCGCCCGGGAGGCCGGTGCGATCGTGAGCTTTGACCCGAACCTCCGCTTCCCCCTCTGGCCCGACCGGGAGATGCTGCGCCAGACCGTGCTGCAGTTCCTGCCACTGTCCAACATCCTGAAGGTCTCGGACGAGGAATTGGAGTTCCTTACCGGCACCGCCGACATCAAAGCCGCCCTGCCCCAGCTGTTTGCCGGGGATGTGCAGCTGGTGCTGTACACCTGCGGCAGCAAGGGGGCCTACGCCTACACCCGCGCCGCCCATGCCTTTGCCCCCTGCCAGAAGGTCAGGGCCGTGGACACCACCGGTGCGGGCGACGGCTTCATCGGCTCCTTCCTGTGGCAGCTGAGCCGGGACGGCGTGACGGTGGACAAGCTGGAAAAGCTGTCCTGCAAAAAGCTGGAGGAGTACCTGGACTTTTCCAACCGGTTCTGCGGCCTGAGCGTACAGAAGCACGGTGCCATCGACAGCTACCCCACCCTGCCCGAGATGGGCCTCTGATCCTCTCGCATCCTGCGCCCGTTCCGGCCTTTGCCGTCGGAACGGGCGTTTTTGCTTTCCGCATTGTAATATTGCATTCAAATATAACAGATGTAACCTATTTCTGCACTCCTGTTTTTTGCCTGCCGGGTTGTGGTAGGCCGGAAGATGTGTTACCATAGAACCAACAGACAGGAGGTTCTTTATGCCGTTTGAATTCGCATTTCTGGACTGGCTACAGCAGTTCCACAACCCGGTGCTGGATGCGCTGGCCGTCTTTCTCAACTACGCCGGTGAGCACGGTGAGATCTGGATCGCGTTCACGCTGCTTTTGCTGCTCTTCCGCCGCACCCGCAAGGCCGGGTGCGCCATGGCCACGGCGCTGGTACTGTATCTGGTGGCCGGGGACTGCATCCTCAAGCCGCTGTTCGCCCGGCCCCGCCCCTGCGACGTGAACACAGCGATCACCATTCTGGTCAAGCGTCCCCACGGGCACTCCTTCCCCTCCGGGCACACGGCCTCGGCTTTTGCGGCAGCCTTTGCGCTCTGGCTGCAAAACCGGAAGTTGGGCGTCCCCGCGCTGGTGCTGGCGGCTTTCATCGCCTTTACCCGGCTGTATCTGTATGTGCACTTCCCCACCGATGTGCTGGGCGGCCTGGCGCTGGGCCTTGCACTGGGTTTCTTCGCCTCGTGGCTCGTTGACAGGCTGGCAAACAAGCCTAAGAAAAAACAAAGCGTATAATGTAAAACACCCTCCGCTGGAGCAGAACGGCTCCAATGGAAGGTGTTTTTATTTGCTTTGTCGGCCACACTTTACGGTACCGGCCCACCACAGCACTTCCCTGTGAGGGCCGAAAAAAGAAGAACCGCCGCGTCGTTCTCTTGTGTGATGCAGCGGCTCTTCTTTTGCAGATGGGATCTTGCTTTTCTTCCTGTTGCAGGGGCTTATTTCTTAGCTTCGGCGCGCTTGCCCAGTGCGTAGGTTGCAACGAATCCCAGGACCACAGCCACAATCATCACGATGACCGAGACGATAAGGTTGTAACTGGAACCGGTGGGGTCAATGTAGGCAGGCAGGCTGATGAAGCCCGGCGTGGAGATAACGTACTGGGTCATGCCCAGGATACCGGCCAACAGACCACCGATGCCGCCACCGATCATAGCGCCAATCAGCGGGTAGGTCTTGGGGAACAGCACACCGTAGACGCCCGGCTCGGTGATGCCGCACAGAGCGGTGATACCGGCGGAAACGCTGACGGACTTTTCTTCCACATTCTTGGACAGCAGGGATGCGGCCAAGCAGGCACCACCAACGGCCACGTTTGCGGGAGCCATGCCAGTGCAGATCAGCGGGTCAGAGTTGACAGCTGCCATCAGGGCAAAGACCACAGGGTAGGTGGCGTTGTTCATGCCAAAGAAAACCATCAGCGGGGTGGTGATGCCGATGACCATGACGGCCAGCGCGGGAACTGCCTGGTACAGAGCGTAAACACCGTTTGCCAGCCAGGTGCCCACGGTGTTGCCGATGGGGCCAAGAACGATCAGGGTGACAGGCACCGTGATCAGCATGGTCAGCAGCGGGACGACGATGGTCTTGAGAAAGACCGGGATATGCTTTTGCAGGAACTTGTAGACCACGCTCATGAACAGTACGCCCAGAATGACCGGGAACACGGTGCTGTTATAGCTGATAGCCTGCACCGGGATGCCGAAGAAGTCCAGACCTTCGGCACCGTTGATGCTGGAGTACAGCAGGATCGCGCCCAGAAATGCGCCCAGGAAACCATTGGATTTCAGGCGGGCAGCGGCTGCAAAGCCGATGAAGATGGGCAGGAAGTAGAAGGTCGCCTGGTTGATGGCGTAGAAGATGGTGTAGGTGCCAGACTCCGTCGAGACGCCGAACACGTTGGTCAGCAGGGACAGCACCGCACCAGTCAGGCCGCCTGCCACCAGCACCGGGATCACCGGGCTGAACGTGCCGCCGATGAAGGAGAGGATCGCGTTGCCGATGTTGCCGTGATCCTGTGCCAGATCCTTGGCTGCGGCCTCATCGTCCTGCACGCTGCCGCCGGCCTGGATGCCGTCGATCTTGACGACCTCTTCATACAGGTCAGGGACATCCTGGCCGATGACCACCTGATATTCGCCGTTCTGGATGATGACGTTCAGCACGCCGGGCACCTGCTTGACGGCATCGGTGTCAAACTTGGATCTATCCCGCAGTACAAGGCGCAGACGGGTCATGCAATGGGTCACGCTGACAATGTTGTCCGCTCCGCCGGCCTGCTTGATGATGCCGGCCGCCATGGCCTTATAATCTTTCTTTGCCATTATTTCAGCATCTCCTTTCCCCAGTCCTGACCGTTGGAACGGATCAGCTTGGAGTACCAGTAGAAGGAATCCTTCCGGATACGTTTCATGGACAGCTCTTCCACGCTCTTGGCCGCGTTCTGCTCCTCATCGGTGGTGTCGATGTACACCAGACCGTAACGCTTTGCCATGCCATTGCCGGTGGACAGCAGATCGGTGAAGGACCAGGGGTTGTATGCAATGACCTCGCAGCCGTCCTCGATGGCCATGCCCAGCTGATAAATGTGCTCCCGCAAGTAGTCGATGCGGCCCTGATCGTGCACCTGGCCGTCGGCGTCCTTCGTCTCATGGGCGCCGTAACCGTTCTCGGTGATCATCATGGGCAGGTGATAGTGATCCCACAGGTAACGCATCTCATAGCGCAGGCAGGAGGGGTCGATCTCCCAATCCCAGTCGGTGTACTCGACATAGGGATTGCGGGTCAGAGCGTAGCGGCCCGGCTCCACGGGGAACACCATCTGGCCCTTGACGCCGTTCTTATTCAGCAGATAATCCTGCTGTTTTGCGTCATGCGGCGCATACTTTGCAACGTTGCTGCGGTAGCAGTTGACGGCGATGAAATCGATTTTGGCGCTCTTCATCAGTTCTGCATCGCCGGGCTGCATTCCGATGTCGATGTCGTTCTCTTTCCAGTAGTGCTTGATAAAGCTGCTGTACTCGCCGTAAACATAGGTATCGATCCAGAACTTCTCGGTGAACTCCTCGGCGTTCATAGCAGCGATCTGATCCTCGGGGCGGCAGGTCTCCGGGTAGATGGGCACGCAGCCGGGCACAGGGCCGATCTTGCCGCCCGCCACCATCTCATGGCAGGCGTTGACAGCCTTGGCATGGCACAGGTTCATGATATGGTTGATCTTCCACTGATCCTTGAACCAGTCGTCACAGCCCTTGCTGACGCCCAGCCAGTTGCCATAGCAGATCTGCATATTCTGCTCGTTCAGCGACAGCCAGTATTTGACCCGGTCGCCGAAGTTCTCAAAGCAGACGCGGCAGTAGTGCTCGAATCTTTCCACGGTGTCGCGGCTTTTCCAGCCGCCCAGCTCATCCACCCAGACCGGCAGGTCGTAGTGATACAGGGTAACGATGGGGGTGATGTTGTGGGCCACCAGCTCATTGATCAGATCATTGTAGAACGCGATGCCTTCGGGGTTCACCTTGCCGTCTGCATGAGGGATGATGCGGGACCAGCTGAGCGAGAAACGATAGCTGGAGAAACCGCACTCTGCCATCAGGGCCACATCTTCCTTGTAGTGATGATAGTGATCCGCCGCATAGGTGTTATCCGTAAACGGCTTCTTGGTCTTGGAGTTCAGGTCGATGATGGCCGGCGTGCGTCCGCCATCGGCGACTCCGCCTTCCACCTGCCAGGCAGCGCTGGAAGCGCCCCACATGAAGTTGTCCGGGAATTTGGGGTTGTGTCCGTAATACATAGTGTGATCCTTTCCATCTTTGTCAGTCTGTTCTGCCGTCGCAGAAGCCCCCGCGGGTTCAATTCTTTGCAGGACTATCGTAACACATCTCCGACAAAAAATGGGGTTCGCGATGCGAACCCCGTTTGGATGGTTGAACAATTTATTCTTTTGTTTTTGAGCAGTTCCACGGTTTCACCCGTCATTCTGCACATCTTTGCACCCGCATTTTTTGAGAATTCGACAAAGGCAGTTCAGAAATTGGACCCTGCAACAGGTCAGTCTCCCGGTATTTATTCACATAGTAGCTGTACAGGATATCAAAGAAATAGGTCATACCATACTGGGAGTACACCGTGCGGGCACCGCTGTTGTCCTTTTCGCTCAGGTAGATCACCTGATCGTAGCTTTTCCACATTTTTATGGCGTGGTTGACCGTCACCAGCACCTTATAGGCTGCAGCCTTCTGCACCATTGGCTCCATCAGGGTGGCAAAGTTGCCGGTGGCTGAAACTGTAATGAGCAGGTCCTCCGGTGTCAGCACTTTCAGATAATCCAGCGTATAGTGGGCATCGGACACGATCTGCACCAGCTTGCCCATGACCACCATAGACTGCTGGAAGCTGCGAGCCGCCATGCCGGAAAAATCCGAGGTGAAGAGCACCACATGTCGGCTGGCATGAATGCTTTCGGCCAGCTTATCCAGTACAGCGGGAGTGGCAATGCGGTTGATCTCCTCCATCATCTCCCCGATGCTGCCGGAAAGGTATTCCTTGTAGTCCGGACGCACGCTGTAGCCGATGAAGTAGTTGCACTGGCGCTTCCATTCATCGGCCTCAGCCTTCAGGTCGGAAAAGTTGTCAAAGCCGATGGACTGGCAGAACCGCCGGATGCCGCTGCGGGACACATAGCAGGCATCCGCCACGTCGTAGATGTTCAGATCCCGCAGCTGGTCGAAGTGATACAAAAAATACTGCGCCAGCACATAGTACGGGTCTTTCGGTTCACTTTCGTTCATCACTGCCAGCAATGCCGTCATCAGGCTGAAAGCCGTATTTTTCATGGTTTTCTCCTTCTCTGTTTTTGCAGGAATCACACCCCAAAGAATTCCTTGGCGATGTCGGCGCTGCGCTTGGCGTCCTTGGCGTACCAGTCCGCGCCGATCTTTTCGGCGTATTCCGGGGTGAGCACGGCACCGCCCACCATGATCTTGCAGTCCAGTTTGGCTGCATGCAGGGCGGCAATGGTCTCCTCCATGCTCTTGAGGGTGGTGGTCATCAGGGCCGAAAGGCCCACCAGATGCACATCCTTTTCCCGCACGGTGTCCACCACGGTCTCCACCGGCACATCGCGGCCCAGGTCGATGACCTCAAAGCCGTAGTTTTCCAGAATGACCTTGACGATGTTCTTGCCGATGTCGTGCACGTCGCCCTTCACGGTGGCCAGCACGATGCGGCCCTTGCTGGCGCTGCCCTCGCCCTTCTGGGCAATGGCGGTCTTGATCTCCTCAAAGGCGCTCTGGGCGGCGCTGGCGGCCTGCAGCAGCTGCGGCAAGAAAAGGGTGCCCTTCTCATACTTGGCACCCACGATGTCCAGCGCCGGGATCAGGGCTTCGTCCACCACTTCCAGCGGCTGCTTTTCGGCCAGCAGGGCGCGGGTCTGGGCGGCGGCGTCGCCCTTCAGGCCCTTTTCCACCGACTTGATCAGCGCCGCATAGGGGCCGGAAATTTCAGCGCTCCCGTCGGAAGCTGCCGCCGCAGGTGCGGCCTGGGCTGCCTGCTTCAGGGCCGTGGAGGCAGGCACCCGGTTTGCGTAGCGCTCGATGTACTGCATGCTCTGCGCGTCCCGGTTGATCAGCACGTTGTAGGCATATACGGCGGCCATCATCTCTTCACTGGAGGGGTTCATGATGGCCAGATCCAGCCCGGCATACATGGCCATGGTGAGGAAGGTGGTGTTCAGGTAGGGGCGGCAGGGCAGGCCGAAGCTGATGTTGGACACACCGAGGATGGTGCGGACGCCCAGCTCCTTCTTGCAGCGGGCCAGCGCCTCCACGGTAGCCAGAACGTCCTGCTGCTGGGCGCTGGCGGTGAGGGTCAGGCAGTCGATATAAATATCTTCCCGGGGGATGCCGTGGGCCAGCGCCGCGTCCACCACCCGCTTTGCGATCTCAAACCGGGCGTCGGCGCTGGGCTGGATGCCCCGCTCGTCGATGGCAAGGCCGACGACGGCCGCGCCGTACTTTTTGCAGAGGGGCAGGACACGCTCCAGCACTTCGGTCTCGCCGTTCACCGAATTGACGATGGGCTTGCCGTTGTAGACCCGCAGGCCCCGCTCGAGGGCGTCTGCGTGGGAGGAATCCAGCTGCAAGGGCAGACTGACGACACTCTGCAGAGCCTTCACCACCTGCTCCATGACGGCGGGCTCGTCCACGCCGGGCGCGCCCACGTTGACGTCCAGCACCTGCGCTCCGGCCTCGGACTGGCTGACGGCCTGCTCGAGGATGTAGTTCATGTCGCCCTCGCGCAGGGCCTGCTGGAACCGCTTTTTGCCGGTGGGGTTGATGCGCTCGCCCACCACGGTGATGCCGTCCACGGTGACGAAGTCCATCGGCGAGCAGAGCACCGAGGGCATGGCGTGGGCGGGGCGGCCCGGCTTGCAGTCGGCGAAGACGCCGTTCAGCAGCTTGATGAAATCGGGGGTGGTGCCGCAGCAGCCGCCCGCCGCAAAGAGCTTCAAATCGCGGTAGGGCTTCATCTCCATGGCAAAGAGCTGGGGCGTGATGTCGTAGCCGCTGCCGTCGGCGCGGGGCAGGCCCGCATTCGGCTTGACAAAGACCGGGAAATCGCCGGGCAGGGCCTCGGCCAGCCGCTTCGCCATGGGGAAAATTTCTTTCGGGCCGAGGGAGCAGTTGATGCCCACGGCGTTGGCACCGAGGCCCCGGGCCGTGACGGCGAAGCTCTCGACGGTGCAGCCGGTGAAGGTGCGCCCGCCTGCCTCAAAGCTCATGCTGGCGAGGATGGGCAGGTCACAGTTCTCTTTCGCGGCCAGCAGGGCAGCTTTCAGCTCGTACAGGTCGGTGAAGGTCTCAAAGAAGACGAGATCGGCCCCGGCGGCGACACCCGCCCGGACGATGCGGCCATACTCGGCCACGGCGTCTTCAAAAGCCAGCGTGCCGTTGGGCTCCAGCAGTTCGCCCAGCGGGCCGACGTCCAGCGCGGCCACTGCGCCGTAGGGGGCGCAGGCCTGCTTGCAGTTGGCGATGCCCGCCGCAATGATCTCTTCCAGCGTGTATTCGCTGCCCGCCAGCTTATGGGCCGACGCGCCGAAAGTGTTGGCATTGATGATGCGGCTGCCTGCGGCGGCGTACCGGCTGTGGATGCTCTCGATGAGCTGTGGGTCGGTGATGTTCAGTTCCTCAGGCCGTGCGCCGAGCTTCAGGCCCGCCGCCTGCAGCATGGTACCCATGCCGCCGTCGAGGAGGATGGTATTCGGCTGGGTAAACAGTTCATTCGCTTGCACAGGTCTTGCCCCTCTTTCTATATTCACACCGCGTGTTCAGTACGCAGTGTCCGCACCCGGCAAGACGTCCTTTCACCGGGTGGTCGCTCAGGCCCAGCAGAGCGGTCACGCTCTTGCGGGGCGTCATCAGGTCATTTTCGGTCACGCAGAGCCCGGCCCGGCGGGCAGTGTCCAGTGCCGCCGCCACCAGCGGCTGCACCCCGATGGGCCAGTCGCCGTAGCCCGGCGAGAAACGGCCCGTGAGGTACTTGTCCTGCTCTGCGGCCCACTGCCGCAGCTCGGCCTCGGCGGCGTCCGCAGCCTGTTCGGCCAGCACAGAGCCGATGGCGTCCGACGCCACACCGGCGGCGATGTCGCCCACACCGGCCCTGCGTATCTGTCCGTCCACGCCGGGGCCGACTGTCACGGCCAGAAGCACGGCCTCACTGCACCCTTCCAGATGCCGGAAGATGTCCTCCCCCTTCAAAATACCAGCCTGCGTGAGGCTCTCCACGTCGGCCTCGAGCCAGACGGCCCGAGGCGTGGCGGCGGCGAGAAGGGGCGCAGCGCACTTTTCCAGAAGGGTGAGGGTAGCGCTGTCAGCCTCGCCCCGCGCGCCGAAATACCGCGCGGCCTGCCGGATGTCGATGGACTCCGGCTTTGCTAAATTCAGGGGTCTGCTGGGGCCGATGGGCATTTTCCGCCGCCTCCTTCTTTTGAATAAAGTATGATAAGTATACCGCACCGGTAGGCTAAAATCAACACAAAAGCCCCTCCCTCAGCATTTTTGCCGTGGGAGGGGCTTGTAAACTTTATATCAGCGGATGTCCCTGACCGACACCGCCTGTTACTTCAAAAACTTGTGGACAGCGCGGGCGACGATGCCGCCCAGGATGCCGGAGACAAGGAACTCGGCCACGCCCTGCACGCCGACCAGAAGGACGACGAACATCAGGGGGTTGGCTGCGCCCTTGACGGACACGAGGTTCTGGACGTAATCGCAGCCGTAGAAGGCCAGCACGATGTAGCCCATGAAGAACAGGGTGTTGAGGGCCGGGGCGCACATGGCGCTGACGATGTAGCTCCAGGTGCCGGGCTTATCGAAATTCTTGACAGCGTTGAAGATAAGGCCGACGCACACGCCCATCAGCACACGCATACCCACACAGAGGATGAAGGTGTTGACGGGGCTGACCTGGAACAGTGCACCGGTCATGGCAGAAGCGCCGGTGACGGCGTCATAGAAGCTCACGGCGCCGAACACGCCGCCGAGGATAGCGCCTGCGGCGGGACCCATGGTGATGGCACCCACGGCGATCGGCAGGGTCAAAAAGCTCATGTAAAGCGGGCCTACAGGGACACTGCCCAGGCCGACGGCCTTCATGACCAGCTCAATGGCGACCAGCAGTGCCAGCCGGGTGAGGGTGCGAATGTCATTCTTTTTCATAATTCAGTTTTCCTCCTTGCTGCCGTTCCGCCCTGAATTGTCGGATACGGCGCAAACCTGCCCGTGAAATACACGGGGTCTTTTGTAGAATACAGTCTGAAATATACGGGATGTTTTGTCAGGGAACTCCCGGGGATAGCATTATAAATCAGTAGTGAAGCGGATGCCCGCATCGCGGCGGGCCGTTTCCAGCACACGGCTGACGGCCACCGAGGTGTCCAGCATCCGGCTGCAAAGCTCCATATCCTCGCTCTCGATGGCGCGGGCAAAGGCGTGGAACTCCGCCGCCTGCCGGGGACGGCCTGCACTGAGATTGAAGTGTTCTTCCTTGCCCTTATAGGGGTGGAAGGTGACGCCGCCACAGAAGTTGGCGGTGGATTTCTGGAGCAGATACCCCTTGGTACCCTGAATGATGTACCGGGCCGGGGAACTGCTGTCCTTGGCATTGATGCTCACGGCCTTGAAGCTGCGATACTCCATCGTCAGCACGCCGCTGGTGTCGATGCCCCGGGTGATGTTGGCCGCATAGTGGACCTTGTTGGGTGAGCCGAAGAGGCCCACCACATAGCTGACATTGTAGACGCCCAGGTCCATCAGCGCACCGCCGGCGCAGGCCGGGTCAAAGGACGGCCAGACCTTGCCGGCGCAGAAATCATGATACCGGCTGGAATACTGGCTGAAATTACACTGCACCATCGTGACGGCGCCTACCTTGGGCAGCACTTCACGGATCTTGGCGTAGTTGTCCTGATACTGCGTGGTGACAGCCTCGAAGAGGAAGAGCTTTTTGCCCCGGGCCAGCTCGGCCAGCTCTTCGGCCAGCGCCGCCGTGGGGGCCATCGGCTTTTCGACGATGACGTGGCGGCCCGCTTCCAGAGCGGCACGGGTATATTTTACATGCAGGATATTCGGTACGGCGATATACACAACGTCCACCCAGCTCAGCAGTTCGTCGTAGCTGGTGGTGTGGCGCGGCACACCGTACTGGTCGCAGAGGGCCTGTGCTGCACCGGCGCTCCGCTCCGTGCTGCAAAGGGCCTCGACCTTGAAGGGACTTTCCGGCCCGGTGAGCCAGGGCAGGAACTCCCGGACGATCATGCCTGCGCCGAGAATGCCTAATTTCATCATAAGGTCTCTCCTTTCAAGGCTCAGCCCGCTTTGGCCTCATCGTCCCGGCGGGGACGGCGGTTATTGCGGCGGCGGGGGCTGCTGCCGTTGTTGTAAGGGCGTCTGCCTGCCGGGCGGGGACGGCGGTGCTCACCGTCGCTGCGCGGCTCGTGGTAACGCTCATGCTGCGGCGCATTGAGATGGTAAAGGAGAGCCAGCCCCTTCAGCAGCAGCTCAGGGTCATAGGTGAGCGGGTGACGGCAGAGCGGGATGACATACTTTGCCAGACCGCCTGTGACCACCAGCGTGGCCGGACGGCCCAGTTCTTCCTCGATGCGCTGAGTGATGCCGTCCAGCAGGACAGCCGTCCCCAGCACAGAGCCGGAGAGCATACACTTCTCGGTATCGACGCCGATCGCGCTTTTGGGCGAAGAAAGATGTACCTGCGGCAGCTGGGCGCACCGCTCCCCCAGCGCCCGCAGACCGGTGGAAAGTCCGGGGCAGATGACGCCGCCCCGGAAGACCTTATTCTCATCTACCACGTTGAACGTGGTGGCGGTGCCGAGGTCTACCGTCACCACCGGCAGGGGGAAGTTCGCCGCCGCGTAGGCCGCATCCACAAGGCGGTCTTTGCCGACGGCGTGAGGGTCAGGCACCCCCATCGTGAGGCCGGTGCGGATGTCGGGCGAGACGACGACCGGCTTTTTGCCGGTGTAGTGGCGGGCGCACTCGGCCA
>ERZ773107.3023-NODE-3023-length-11459-cov-14.274816_pt1 | contig 11459 bp, 10 predicted proteins | sample MGYA00580571_ERZ773107 | MGnify/ENA primary metagenome ERZ773107 (study PRJEB29015, sample SAMEA2737843) | human gut metagenome | biome: human gut; feature: human-associated habitat; material: faeces | place: China | collected 2012 ... | reverse complement strand
ACTTTGCTGCCGTAAAGTTCCATAACGGTTGCTGCCATACTTCTTACTCCTTTATTTCCTCTATTTACAGAAAAAGGACGCTGCGAAAACACATTCGCAGCGCCCTTGCTGTTATGTCTCTATTATACGGGGTAAGCGGGCAAAATGCAACTGGCAATCTGACGAAAGCAGCAACGATTTTTTGGTTGAAATACGGCAATACTGTGAACTGTGCGCGAGAGACGGAATGTGGTATACTGGGGACAGGAAATGAACCCCCCTTGGCCCCCTCTGGGAGGGGGCTCCCGCCGCAGCGGGTGGGGGAGAGAGCCTTGCGGTCATCCGAAATATTTCGGGCTGTGGCAAGGTTCTCTCCCTCCGGCCCTGCGGGGCCACCGTTCCCCCTCTGGCGCAAACGCCACCTCCCCCGTATCGGGGGAGTCTGTCTCACAGAGGGAGGCAAGGGGGATGGGAGGTATAATAAACTTATGGAAATCGAACGCAAATGGATGGTCACGGGCTGGCCGGAGGGGCTGACCCAGACTTCGGACTATCAGATGGATCAGGGCTACGTCAGCGTGCGGCCCACGGTGCGCATCCGGCGCGAGGCCCTGCAGGGCGGGCGCACGGCGCTGGTGCTCTGCTTTAAAGGGGCGGGCACCCTGAGCCGCGAGGAGATCGAGACTGAAATCGACGCCGAGCTGTTCGCAAAGCTCGAGCATTTAATAGGTAAGCCCCTTATCCACAAGGAGCGCCGCGGCTATCGGCTGCCCGGCGGGCTGACGCTCGAGGTCAACTGCGTGGACCCCGACCTGCCCACGGCCTTCTGGTACGCCGAGGTCGAGTTTGAAACCGAAGCCCAGGCTCTTGCCTGGGACCCCGCCGCCGCGGGCCTTGCCGACTACCTGCACGACGAATGCACCGGCAAGCCCGGCAGCAGTATGGGGGAGTACTGGCTTCAGACGCGAAAATAAGGAAGCCTTCCCCCGTGGGGAAAGGCAAAAATTTGTATTTGTAAAATCTCCGCCCCCACCTTTACAAACGCCCTTGAAACGACTACAATGTTAGTATATTTACTACAACAGGAAAACCTGAAAAGGAGCAATGGAATGAAACGTGTTCTGCTTGTGATCGCAGCGCTGCTCTCCCTGACAGTGCTGCTGGCGGCCTGCAAAAAGAGCGGCGATACCATCTCGACCCCCACCGCGGAAAGCACACCCGCGACTGTGGAGGCGACCCCCGCTCCCACCGAGCTGCCCCCCTATGAGGCCAACGTCCTGACCGGTGAGCCGAAGGGTGCTGACTACCCCGAGGGCCAGCGCATCACCGCCGTGATGGTCAACAACATCGTGGCGGCCCGCCCCCAGCGCGGTCTGTCCAAGGCCGACATCCTGTTTGAGATCAAGGTCGAGGGCGGCATCACCCGTTTCATGCCTGTCTTTACCGATTATAAGACCGTCGGCGAGGTCGGCCCCGTCCGCTCGGGCCGCGACCAGTTCTTCCGCCTGATCCTGCCCTGGCAGGCGCTCTATATCCATGAGGGCCAGTCCGTCGTCATGCAGCAGTACGCCATCGACTACGACTACGGCAAGCTGAACAACAACGACGGCGCCAACGGCTACCGCGATTATGGCCGCGTCAACTGGGCCGGCAAGAGCTACAACGCCGGTTCTCTGGCGCTGGAGCACACGATGTACACCAACGCCGACAACATCGCAAACTATATCAGCAGCCAGAACGTGGACATGAACCGCACCTACAACTCCACCTTCTTTAACTTTGTGGATTACCGCCTGGGCACGACCCGCGACCTGTCCAACAGCCTGGACAGCGCCTACAGCGATAAGTACGGCCCCGTCGTCTCCGACGGCCAGTATATCGAGATCGAGCACAGCCAGTCCTACAAGACCCGCTTCATCTACGACGAGTCCACCAACGAGTACAAGATGCAGCAGAACTACTCCGACGGCCAGTGGCGCGATACCGTGGACGAGGCCGCCGACAACAAGGTGCTGACCTTCCCCAACGTCATCGTGCTGTACACCGACATCCACACCTACCCCGGCCATGAGAAAACGGACCTGCAGTATGTTGAGTACGCCTGGGGCGGCATCGGCTACTACTGCTACGGCGGCAAGTGCGAGAAGATTTATTGGCAGAAGGGCACCCCGCTGGAGGCCCTGCGCCTGTACTATCTGAACGAGGACGGCACCTGCAGCGACACCCCGCTGGAGGTCAACACCGGCAAGAGCTATGTGGCCGTGACCGACGTAGACTTTGCCGGGAACTTTGTCCACAGCACGCTGGACGGCGTCAACCTGTCCACCGCTACGACCCAGACCTACGAGAAGAGCTATGTCGAGGACGACGCCAAGGCCGGTGAGACCCTCGGCTCCTCCACCGACGACCTGACCGCAGCCGCCACCGGCAGCGGCGAGGCTGAGACCGTCACCAAGGCCCCCGCCGAGGAGCAGGCCCCCGCCGAGGAGTCGGCTCCCGCCGAGGAGTCGGCTCCCGCCGAGGAGTCGGCTCCCGCATCAGAGCAGGCTCCCGATCAGCAGGAAAACACGGAGAACGCTGAGGGCAGCCAAGGTTAAGCATCCATCAACAACGCGGCTCGCCCGGCGGGCCGCGTTGTTTTTATGAGAGAGGTACACTATGAAAAAATGGCAGGCATTGGGCAGTGCTGCGGCGCTGCTGGCGACACTGCTTCTGGGGGGCTGCAGCAGGCAGCAGGCAGCGGCCACGCCGGAGCAGGCGGCCACGCCTTCCCCCGCAGCTACGGCAGAGCCGACCCCCGTTCCGGCCCCGGCAGGCAACCCGCTGACCGGGTTGGACGACGCCGACTACACCGGCAAGCGCCCCGTGGCCGTGATGCTGCGCACGCTGGACGGCGCACAGCCCCAGTGGGGCATTGCGTCCGCCGATGTGCTGATCGAGGGCGTGACCGAAGGCAACACCGCCGGTCTGATGGCGCTTTTTGCCGACGTGGACCGCATCAGCAAAGTGGGGCCGGTCGGCCCGGGCCGCGACCTGTTTTTGCAGGCCGCGCTGCCGCTGAACGCGATGCCGGTCTCGATTGACAAGAACGTCTACGCGGCAAACCTGCTCAACACGCTGGCGTATCAGGATCTGGACGGCTACCACGTCGGCAAGACGGCGTTTGCCTTTGACCAGGGCCGTCAGGACGCAGGCTACCGCGAGGAAAACTGCTGGTACACCACCGGCGAGCTGATCCGCAACGGTGCGGCCAGCTACGGCACGGCGCTGGAGGGCAGCAATACTCCGCTGTTCCGTTTTGGTACGCGGGAGGAGGTCGCCCCCGAGAACCGCAGCGGCATGAGCCTGACCGTGACGTTCTCGAAATCCGACAGCGAGCAGCTGAACTACAACACCGGCACCGGCCTGTATGAGAAGCTGAACGCCGACGGAAGCCCGATGACCGACGCCGACAACGGTCAACAGGCGGCGTTCACCAACGTGTTTGTGCTGTATGCGTCCAGCGGCATCAAGGATGACGGCTACACCCGCCAGTACGACATGACCGGCGGTACCGGCCTCTACCTGCACGGCGGCGCGTGGGAGCAGATCTCCTGGAGCAAGGAGGACGCCACCGGGCCGTTCAGCCTGACCGCCGCCGACGGCACGCCGCTGACCGTGGCCCCGGGCAAGAGCTTTATCGCGATCTGGGGCGGCTACTACGGCCAGGCCCTGCGCCTGACCGCCGCCGACGGCAGCGAGCAGACCCTGCCCGAAAAGCCCGCCCTGCTGGCAAGCGGCGTCACTGATGAAGCCGCTGCCGCCGCCGAGGCTGCGCTGTCGAACGCGCAGAAGCTCATCGACGCGCAGGCTGCCATTGACCAGGCCAACGCCAGCCTGGCCGAAGCACAGACTGAATTGCAGGCCGCCCAGGCCGCCCTGGACGCCGACAGCGAGAACGCCGACCTGCTCGCCGCCCGCGATGCCGCGCAGGCAAAAATCGACGAGCTGAACCAGACCATCGCGGACAATCAGGCGTATCTGGATGCGAACGCTCCGCAGCCGGAGGAAACCGCGCAGCCGGAGGCAACCGAAGCCCCGGCGGAATGATGAAGGTGAGCGGCAGCCGCAAACGACCGGAGGGGCTTTGACGGGCCTTCCCATGGCCGTCCGTATCCCCCACAGCCGCCCGCTGCAAAAATTGCCGCCCTGTAGGGGCCGGGCATGCCCGGCCCGCGGCCTTCCCATAGCCACCCATACACCATCCACAGCCGGGCCGGGCATGCCCGGCCCCTACCGCCCAATACACCAAAAGGCGCCTGCTCAACCCCGAGCAGGTGCCTTTTTATATCCCATTATTTAGAATTTCTTCGGTTCCTTCTTTGCAAAGAAGGAACAAAACTTCCGTATCCCCGTAAATTACTCCATCCCGTCCAGATACCCGTGGGGCACAACGTCATACGCCTCGGCCAGATGATCCCGCATCCACATCTCGGCGTCCAGACGCACGCTGTAGCCCGCGCCCGGGTCGGTCATCCACTCCTCCGGCTTGCGGAAGGGCAGGGCGTGCTGGGACAGCATGTTCATGATAACGCCGCCGTGGGTCACGCAGGCGGCCTCCTCGGTGTGGGTGCGCAGCATGTACTCAAACATCTTCATCAGCATCGACGACGTGCGGTTGAAGAACATCTGCCGGTCCTCCGCACCCGCGGGCACCGTGCGGCTCGTCGGGTCCATCCACTGGGCAAACTCCGGGTCCTTCACCAGCTCCTGCACGGCGCGGCCCTCAAACTTGCCAAAGGCCATCTCTCGCAGGTCGTCCAGCTCGATCTGCCGCACGCCGGGAAACAAAATCTCCGCCGTCTCGGTGGCGCGCTTCATCGGGCTGGTGAACACCAGCGGCACGACCGGATAGTCAAAATCCTTTTTCAGCGTTTTCAGCTGGGCGCGGCCCTCGTCGCACAGGGGCAGGTCGCTGCCGCTGCCAATGTACAGCCCTTGCAGATTGCCCGCCGTCAGGCCGTGGCGGATCAGATGCAGTTTATAATATTTCACGGTATAATCTCGCTTTCCATAACATTGTACTTAACAGCATACCCTAAAATCGTGTCCTGCGCAACCGTAAATTATTACAATTTGGTTACAACGTACACCCGTCGCGCCGCTTTGGCAAATTCTGCCCACAATATTTATAGCTGTACTCGCTGTATAATGACTAAATGTAGGTGCAGGATGTCGGTTCGGCGCAGTGACGGCATTTTCGGCACAAAATCTGTCAATTTTTTGGGTTTACAAAGCGTTTTTCACCCGCTATAATATACAGCGTGTAGAAAATATGCAAGGGGCACCACTGCGGCCCGGCACCGTGCCGGTCATGCGCCCCGGAACAGGATTGCGGACCATGGGGATCGAATTTAACCGGATCATTACGCTGCTGCGCAAGGAGCGCGGCATCACCCAGAAGCAGGCGGCGCAGGACCTTGGCATCAGCCAGGCCCAGCTCTCCCATTACGAGAAGGGCATCCGCGAGTGCGGCCTTGCCTTTGTCGTGCAGGTGGCGGACTACTACGACGTCAGCTGCGACTACCTGCTGGGCCGCAGTGCCGAGCGCAGCGGCCAGACCATCACGGTGGAGGAGCTGCCCGAAGGTAATTCGGCCACCGGCGGCAGTGTCTACCGCGGCAGCGTCCTGCCCACGATGTACAAAAAGCTCATCGAGAACTCCCTCGACATCCTCTACGATAAATTGCAGGAGAGCAGGGACAAGCAGCTTGTTGTCGGCGTCAGCAGCTACCTGATGCTGGCCGTGTACAAGATGTTCCGTCTGCTGTACGAGGCATCGCCCAAAAATGTCAGCGGCATGTTCCGCGTCGGCTCCGCCCGCTGGGACCGCAGCGCCGACGCCGCCATGAGCATGGCCGAGGGTGACCTGGCCGCCGCCCTGACCGGCGAGGACGGCACCCACGACAGCCTTGAGCCTGCAACGCTCGCCCTGAGCACCGACCAGCTCGCCCGCGACTACCCACGCCACGCCACCAGCCTTTTCAACCTCGTCAAAAATGCCGAGGAAGCCATGCGCGGGCTGAAAAAGGCGGAGTAAAACCAAAAATAAGAGCCTGTGCAGTTCGCCTGCACAGGCTTTTTTGTATAAGCGGGGATATAACAGGGAGAGCGGGCCTTACTTGCCCAGTGCCTTGCGGCAGACGGGGCAGACGTATTTGCCGTGGAGCAGCACGGCGTCGGGAGAAATGTCGCCGCAGAAAACGCAGCTGCCCTGCGCGTGGTACTTGCGCATAATGATGGAATCCCCATCGGTAAAAATCTCCAGCGGGGTATCCGGAGTAATATCGTAGGTGGTGCGGAGTTCCTTGGGCAGGACCACGCGGCCCAGACTGTCAATGCTGCGAACGATACCGGTAGAAATCATCTTTCTAACCTCCTGTAATACGTTTCGGCGTGTTGGGCCGAAAAACGGTGCCCAAGCCGACGGCTTCAAACCTTACAACATTATTATACAGCTTATTGGAAGTGTTGTCAATATTTGGCAATCGAAAAAACCAAGCTTTTGCGTATATTTTTAGAAAGCTGCAAAATAAAATCACAAAAAATCAGAAAACGATGCGTTTTGTCACAACTTTGTCACAACACAATGGTATCGTTTAAAAAACGTAAGCGGAAAGGAGGGCGGCCATGGCAAGGACCGGTACACCCCCGCGGGAAAAAGCCCGGGTCTACCGCACCGGGCGGCCCGACAGGCTGAGCCCGCTGCTGTTTGCAGTGGCGGCGCTGATTTTGTGCGCGGGCATCGGCGCGGTGCTCTGGCACGAGTGGCAGGGCACCCGGCCCACCGCGGCAGAGCAGGCCGAGGCGGACGAGATCGAGCGGGCAGACGGCGGCGAGGAGGAGATCGCCGCCGTGACAGAGGAGGCGGCGGACGGCAAAATCGTTGTGGCCATCGACCCGGGACATGGCGGCGTCAACCCAAGCGTCGGCAGCGAGGACGCGGGCAGCCTCGGCAGCGGCCTGCGCGAGGCGGACGTCACGCTGAAAACCGCCACGCTCGTCTATGACAAGCTCGCGCGTGATGGCCGTTTTGCTCCGATGCTGACCGCCAACGGCACCGAGTACCTCAAGCCCAGCCGCCGCGCGGCCCGCGCCGAGGCAGCCGGTGCGCAGCTGCTGCTCTCCATCCACCTGAACTACGACGCCGACAGCCGCGTTTCCGGCTTTGAGTGCTGCCCGGCTACGCCGCAGCTGTCCACAAATGCCGACAGCCTGCGCTTTGCGCGGCTGGTCGCGGAAAAATTCGGTGCAATGGGGATGGAGCTGCGCGGCATCGACGGCGTGCGCTACATCTATTTTGACGACAACGACAACCGTTACATACGCGAGTCCAACGACACGACAGTGCTCTCCGACCCGACGTTTACCGTGGTGCAGAAATGCGGCTGCCCGGCGGTGCTGGTGGAGGAGGGCTTCATCACAAACGCCGGCGACGTTGCCCTGGTCGCCACCGACGCAGCCTGCGAGGCGGCGGCACAGGCGTACTATGAATGTATCCTGACCTACTTTGACCTGACATAAAAAGCGCGGTGCACCCCGGCGGGCGCATCGCGCGTACTTATTATATAAGGATGCCGCTGCAATGGTCGATCTCATGCTGGATGATCTGAGCCGTCCAGCCGGTGAAATTCCTGACGTGGGTCTGCATCTGACGATCCTGCCACTGCACCTTAATGGTGCGGTGCCGCCTGGCCCGGTGCTGCCCCTGCAGCGACAGGCAGCCTTCCTCGGCCAGGTACAGCCCCTTGCGGTAGACGATGACCGGGTTGAACATCTCGCAGGGTGTGCCGTCGTTGTCAAACACGATGATCGCCTTGTTGACGCCGATCATATTGGCGGCCATGCCGACACAGCCGTCCTCGTGCGCCTTGAGTGTATCCAGCAGATCGTCGGCAACAGCAATGTCGCCGGCATCGGCGGGCAGCGCCTTCTGCGCTAAAAAGACCGTGTCGGTCATCAGGGGACGAACCATAGGGAAAAACCTCCTGCCTATACTAAGGCAATACCGCATAATTCTAAGTGCCGATACGGCGAGCGAGGTGCGGCAACTGCTAAGCCAAAAGCGCAGATAATACTTTGTGTATTATCGAGCATTTTGGCAACGCAGATGCCGTGCCGCAGCCGCCGGAGCGGTGCTTAAGCCGTCAGGCGGGAATTGTGCGGTGTTGCCATAGATAATCTCAATAGCTGGATAGTGAAATAATGAAATTTTGAGATTTTAGTTAGTTGTCTTTACCTATTATTTCACTCTTTCCAGCGCTTCTTCTATAAGCAGCGAAGCATCGACATTATCTCAAATTCTCAAAATCTCACTACTCTGTGGTGGTATCCATTTGAGATTTTGCGGGCATGCTCCAAAAGCTGCCCATTCCTGTGCGCTGTTTCTGTATTGGCAATTCATCCCGCGCACGGTAGACGGCGCTGCGGCTGATGCCCTGCTTAGCGCAAGCCTCTAAAATATCTGTGCTGCGCATTTTTTCGTTTTTTGCCAGCAGATCGCGCAGGGCCGCCTGCGCCCGCTCGCTGGGGCGGGCGGCGTGGCGGCGCTTTTCGTCGCTGTAAGTCAAAATCTGCGCGGCGGTCAGCTCACATTCCTCGTCGCTCCAATGCACCGCGCCATCCTCACCGATGGTAAAGGCCAGGCTGGCCCCCGGCAGCCCCAGCGAGTTCTTCTCCTGGGCCACCACGCAGACGTCCGGCCGGGCGGGGTCGCGCCCCAAAAAGCAGACGCTGCGAGCCGCGTTGACGAAATCGCTGGAGCCGTTGATCAGCTCGCAGGGCCGCCCGTTAAAGCCCATCGGGGCTTTTTTGGTGTGGCAAATCAGCACCACGGCGGCGTTGGTGGCGTGCAGCAGCTTGTTCAGGTTGTCCATCATGAAGCGCACATCGTCGGTACGGTTCATGTCCAGCTTTTTGCCCACGTAGCTTTGCACAGGGTCAAATACGATGAGGTCCGGCTTGCCATCAAAAATTTTGTGCATCTCAAACAGCCGCGGGTCGGTCAGGGTCAGCTGGCGGGCATCGGACCGCATGACCATGACCCTGTCCAGCCGGGCGTCCATGGCTTCCAGGCGGGGGCGCAGCACGATGCTTTCGTCGTTTTCGGTAGTGAAATAGTAGACGTTGCCGGGCTTGCCGCCGGGCATCAGGTCGCCGTTGGACACGTGACTGGCCAGCCAGAGTGCCAGCGTGGTTTTGCCCTGGCCCGCGTGCCCGGCCAGGATGGTGATCATGCCGCGGGGCAGGTAGGGTTCCGCGAGATACTCGGCCTCGCGGGGCTGCACGCTGGCGATGGTTTGCAGCGGGCTGCCCTGCAGTGCCACCCAGCGTGCCTTGCTGCGCACCGAGTCGCGGTTGAGCATCCACTCGACGTCCAACTCGCGGTCTCGCAGCATGCGCCAGTCCTCCATCTGCGCCGGCGTCGCGCCGCGCTGGCGGGCCGTGACTTCCAGGCGCTCCAGGCGTTTCACGCGGATGTCGGCGTCCTGGCCCTCGGCGCAATAGGCATACCCCAGCGGCGACAACAGCGTCTCCACCTTCTCCCCCTCCAGAAACGCCGCAAAATCCCCCTCGGGAATCATTGCCGGGACAGTTTGGTTTTCTTCCATGTGATTTTTCCTTTCGCTGCAGTTTTTGTGTGTACAACTTATAGTGGTATTATAGCGCAGCGCAACCGAAAAATCAAGGTGTATTTACAACTTTATATAGTTGTTTGGCAGTTGTTAAGATAAAAAAGGAGAGGGGCAAGCCCCCTCCCTACGATACCAATATAAGTGAGTAACAAAAGACAACCGGTTGACCCCCGCAACGCCGCCCCCTACAAATATAGTAGAGGATTGGCTCCCACAGAGGGGAGCCAAAAAGCTTTAGCGAGACCGTGTATCGATGCAGAGGAATCGGCGGCGGGCAGCCGCCAGAGCGTCCGTTGGTAAATTCTTAAGAGCGCGGCCTGCGGCGCGTCAGCGACGCTTCGCGCCACAGGCGCGAACTAGCGCTCTTAAGCCGTGCCCCGCGCCTCGGAAGTAGCGGGACTTTTCTGGTACTCTTTTGGTCACAAAAGAGTACGCATAGCGGCTAGAAGCCGTTAAAAAAGGCCCTGCCGCAAGGTAGGCAGGGCCGGTCAAGCACAAACTATCAATCTTTATTTTTCGCCGCGCCAAGCGCTTTCGGCTTCTCTGCGTCGTCCATCAAAAGCTTGGCCCGGGTCACCACGGCGCCGCCAAATTTTTTCCGCAGGGCATCGGCGGTGCGGTCCAGCTTTTCCTGTTTGTCCAGCCGGGCGGTGTCGGTAAATAGATCCATCTGCTCAAAGTTGTCGGTGCTGGTTTTTTCGGCGCTGACGCCCACCAGCCGCACCGGCCGGGCGGGCCACATCTGGCGCATCAGCTCGACGGCCACGTGGTACAGCCGGTCGGTGGAGTTGGTCGGATTGGGCAGCGTGGTCTGGTGGCTGGTGCGGCGGAACGCGTTGTCCACCAACTGCACCGTCACCACGCGGGCGGTCTTGCCGTCCCGCCGCAGCCGCCGCCCTACCGAGTCACACAACGCCAGCATCGTGGCGTCAGCCTGTTCGGGCTTCTCCAGATCTTTCGGCATCGTCACGCTGTTGCCGTAGCTGTTGTCCCTGGCGCGCTGCTTGGTCAGCGGGTCGGCCTCACGGCCGTTGGCGTAGTTCCACAGCGTGTCGCCCCGGGTACCAAACAGCCGCACCGCCGTGTCGCGGTCCATGGCCGCCAGCTCACCGATGGTATACACGCCCCAGGCGTTCAGCCGCCGCGCTGCGCTGGGTCCCACGCCGAACAAATCCCCCACCGGCAGCGGCCACATCTTGGCGGGCACTTCCTCGGGGAAGAGCGTATGCACCTTGTCGGGCTTTTCAAAGTCTGAGGCCATCTTGGCCAGCAGGCGGTTGGGCGCTACGCCCACGTTGACGGTGAACCCCAGCTCCCTATAAATACGCTGGCGGATGGCGTGGGCCACAGTCAGCGGCGGGCCGAAGAGCTGCTCGGTGCCGGTCATGTCCAGGAAGGCTTCGTCGATGCTGTACTGCTCCACATCGGGCGTATAATCTTGCAAAATCGCGATCATCGCCTTGCTCTTCTGCACGTAAAAGTCGAAGTCCGGCGGCACCACCTTGATGCCCGGGTACTTGGTGCGGGCGGCAAACAGGCTTTCACCGGTTTTGATGCCGTATTTCTTGGCGGGGCCGCTCTTGGCCAGCACGACGCCATGGCGCTGGGCTTCGTCGCCGCCCACCACCGCCGGGATGGTGCGCAGGTCCACGTCCTCGCCGTCCCGCAGATGCTTGATGGCCGACCAAGACAAAAACGCCGAGTTGACATCCACATGGAAAAATATCCTGGACATTGCGCACCTCCTTTCCCGGTTATAAAAGGCTCCCCTTGAGGGGTAACTCCCCGCAGTGCGGGGAGATGTCG
>ERZ773107.3014-NODE-3014-length-11496-cov-15.525828_pt1 | contig 11496 bp, 10 predicted proteins | sample MGYA00580571_ERZ773107 | MGnify/ENA primary metagenome ERZ773107 (study PRJEB29015, sample SAMEA2737843) | human gut metagenome | biome: human gut; feature: human-associated habitat; material: faeces | place: China | collected 2012 ... | reverse complement strand
TTGCTTTCAGAAAAGACATTCCCTTTTCAAATAATTCGGGCAGTGTGCCGGTGATATCTTTACTGTCCCGATAGTTGATACCTCCTATATCGTTACCAAAAAAAGAAACAGCTTTGATGACAAAAGTTGGACGGTACTGCTGAGGGTCTTTGCCGAAGAACAGCAGGCCTGCCAAAGTCATTCTGTCCTCTTTCATGATATGAAGGTTGTGTAAAAGTTCTGTGTATAGAATACCGAATGAATCTTTTTCGCGACCATATTCTTTGCGGATAAAGTTGTCCAAAGCATATCCGTTGATATCTTTTTCGGAAGTGAAAGGAATGGGTTGCTCGTCAGCGTACAGTATGCCGGAGCATTGGAATAAACGCATAATTTCACTATTCTCCATTACTTTGCGCTTATCCGCCCCTTGTTTAGTCCAGATTATCCCGTTCAAATCCTTGTAAGGTTTGTTATCACCTTCTGCTATGTGGGCGATAAGAAGGGAACGTTCATCTACAATAACGGTTTCCGTCTGTATATAGATAACCGGGCGAAGCAAGTTAGTGGCTATATTGGCCAAGATAGAATTGAGTTGCTGGATTTCCTGATAAGACAAGCCGATGATTTCTCCCGTTTTGTCTTTTATGCCGAATAGTATCATTCCACCACGAGCATTGGACATAGCTACCATTTCGGCGGCAATACTGTCTTGGTTGGGAAAGCATTCCTTGAATTGTACCGTACTGGTTTCTCCACATTTTATAATGAGCTGTAATTCTTTGCTGTTCATTTTTCTAGGTTTGTTTGTGAATCCTGTACAAAAGTACGGTAAAAAAGTGAGGAAAGTTTTATGAGATTATTTAATTTATGAGGGAAATAATTGTAGTTTTGCTTCCTTCATCAAAAGTGAAGAGAAGCAAAACCATATTTTATTATTTCAGTAAGAAGGTTAATCCGCATGGACCTACCCCTACATTGTATTTGTTTGTAAATTTGCCGTTTGCCGAATATTCGTTTACATAGCCATCAGTGGTATAACTTGGCCATCCTCCAACCATATTGTAAGAACTGATATAAATGTTTCCGGTAAATGGATTGACTGTGATGCCACAAGGGCTATCAACAGGTTGATCTATTAAATTTTTTGTTTCATTTCCTGTTTTTGTATCTATACTGAAATAAGTATTTGCCGTTGCGCCATAAGGAGCATTGATAAGGTAAAGGGTATTATCTTTTACAGTCATTAATGTTGCTTCCGTTACATCTGTAACAACATTCATATTGTCAATTTTTTGTACTTTAGCTGATATGTCATTATAATTACCCATTGCTAAGACATATACGTTTCCTTCCGTAGTAGAACAAATTTTAGTGGGATTTAGTCCTACGGGTATTCTTTTTGCTTCTGTAAATGTCTTTAGGCCTATTTTAGAAACACTTTTTCCATTTGCATAATCTGCACCGTAATTCATTCCGTCTGAGTTAGCAACATACAGGTAGCCGTTGGCCACTGTCATCTCTTCTGGATTTGGACCAACGTTTAATGTTGCATCGATAGTTAGACTAAGGGTGTCGATACGGGAAACGTACCCATCATACATAGAAACATATACTTTTCCATTAGCAGCTATAATATCACGTGGACCTTCCCCTTGAGTGGATGTCGGAACAATCTGTTTGATGGATTTAGCTGTATTTTTGTCTACTATTTCTATAATATTTGAACCATATATGGCAATATACATTTTCGAACCGTACACTATTGCATCTTGAGGGGTACTTCCCAAACTTCTTTTGTTTATGTCAAAAAATACATTATTGCTTGCTGTTCCTTTTTCAAAGTTAATAAAAGAAAGTGTTCCATTAACATTGTTGCTAAGATTACCTGCATTAATAACGTACAAGCCTGTTGCCTCGGTTGGCGAAGTTACTTCGGGAGTCGTGTCGGGTTGTGAAGAAGGGTCTTCTTCCGGATCTCTAGGAACTTCGATCTCATTGTCATCATCGTTACAAGCACAGAACAGCGGAGCTATACTAAATAAGGCTGCTGCAAAAAATAAATGTTTGAATTTCATACTTATATAATTTTTAAAAATGAATACTGCAAGTTAGTTTATAGCTTCTACCCGGCATCGGGTAGCTTTTCACTATGTCATATTGTTTATTTCCCAAATTGATAATATCTCCCCGAAGATTGTATGTAAACTTCTTTATCTTGAAGCTGCGGTATAATGAAAGTCCGTATTCTATATATCCATCCATTTCATTACTTGGACGATTTTCGGAAGCAATATATCGTTTGCTCACACCTGTAGCATGAAGAGAAGCATTTATGAAAGGATTTTCCAAGGCTAAAGAAGCACCTGCGCTATGACGTGGGGTATATGCAATCTGATGTTTGTAATATACGACTTCCGGGTCTGTTTTATCTACTGCATATTGATAGGTATAGTTTCCAGTCAATAGTAAGGAATAATGTTTTGCAAGTTGGAAAGTGGTGTTTATATTGGCATCTACTCCCCAAATTTCTACTTTGCCTAAATTTACCATATTCCAGATAAACATATTATAGGGCATTGCCACAATTTTATCTTTTACCTTATTATAATACCCATCCAATGTCAGACTGATTGCTGGTAGCCAGCTTGTAAAGTTGTTCTGGTAAGTGATACCTATATTATATTGTTGAGCCTTTTCGGGACGAAGATCACGGCTACCCATCCGGTCAAAGTAGTTTTCAGAAAAAGTAGCCACTCTGAATATGTCTTTATAGGAAGCCCGAAGGTATAGCTGTCCGTCTGTACAAGGTTTCCATGAAAAAGAGAAGGAAGGGGATAATTTTCGCCGATTCTCAGCTCCGTTTCCTTCTTTTGCACCATTAAGATATATCGATCCGAGTAGTATGGCAACAGCTGTTATGTTATCAGTTTGATATCGGAGAGTTGCTGTTTGTAATATAGAATGCCGGTAAGGGCTTGTATTGTTAGGAGTATTGGCATTTAGGTTATTATATATGTAATCTGCCGCATAAACCATGCTCCAGTGACTAGTCGGAGTATATAGTAATGCTCCTGATGTATAGTATTCTCGTTGGAAATAACGGTCGTTTAATTCTCCTCCGGGGTATTTTCCTCCTTCATCGTGGTAATGAGATTGGCTCCAGTTAAATTTCCCATTGATTAACAAAGAAAGATTATTTTCCCAATAAGTACGGTAATGTACTTGTGAAAAGAAATTTCGTTCGCGTAACTTCTCACGGCTTTTCGCGTTGTAAAGAATGACTGCACCGGGTAATTGCTGATTTGTATCGTAATAATAAATCTTTCCGTTCAGTGTGCTTCTGTTATTAGGGCTGATGTAAAGATTCAGTTCTCCTCTGTAGGTTTGAATGTTGTTGTTATAGCGTTTTTCTTTGGAAACATAATCTCCGTTGACTAAAGTGAAAGGATATAGGTTATCTGCCCTCATAAATTCACCAGTGGTAGATGCTGAAATCTTTTCGTTAAACTTTTGTTCGTAGCGGATAAGGGGATTAATCATCCCGAAAGAACCTGTCTTTATCTGTCCCGTCAAGTGATTTTTTTTGTTTGAAAAATCCGGGGATATGCTTTGTAATTTTAAGGCGGCAGCAGAAGCAACTGTACGTGCCGGTACAAAAATATCTTCATTGTCCCCAATGGTCAGTGAAATTTGCTGGATATTTCCAATAACCATAGGGGTATATCTAAAATGAAAAGAAAATCCAATTAAGTATAGAGAAAATAGCTTTATATCAATGGTTTAAGTATTTTTATTTTCTTTCAGTTGTTTTCATCCGTTTCTCTCTTTTAGCTCTTTTTCGGTACATTTTTGTTTCTTGTTTGTTCCTTGATTTCGGTTTTTATTTGTACTTTTGCATTAGAAAACAACGTATGAAAAGAATCAATTATGCCACGAATAAAGAAGCCTAAAAAAGTAAAAGAACCCATACGTCTCCGGACGAAGGATTTGTCTGATGGCAGTAAGAGTTTGTATCTGGATGTGTATCGTAACGGCAAACGGACATACGAATACCTGAAGATGTATCTTATTCCAGAAACAGATCGGAATGCCCGTCGGCAGAACGAGATTACGATGGCTGCTGCCAATGCCATCAAATCGAAACGCATCATCGAACTGACCAGCGGAGAAGCAGGTATAGTGAATCACGTGGATAAGGTCTATCTGCTGGACTGGATGAAAACCTATAAAGAGTATCAGGAAAAACGGGATAAGAAGGGCGTCGGCCAAATCATAGCTGTTACCCATATCTTGAAAGATTACGCGGGAGAACGGTTCACTTTGGACCGGATAGACCTTGATTTTTGTCAGGGCTACATCGACTATATGCTGACAACCTATCGTCCAAAAGGGAAGCCGATAGCTGCTTCTACACGCAATACCTATTACCAAATCTTCAACGGCGCACTTAACGCTGCTGTCCGTGCCAAACGGTTGTTGAGAAATCCGTTTAATGAAATGGAGAAATCGGAGAAACCCAAGATGCCGGAAAGCGTGCGTAGTTACATGACCATCGAAGAGGTGCGGTCATTGATCGCCACCCCTATGGAGAACGAAACGGTGAAGAGTGCCTACCTGTTCTCTTGCTTCTGCGGACTACGCATCAGCGACGTGAAGGTTCTGAAATGGAAAGACGTGTTTCTTGATCATGGTCAATACCGTTTGGCTGTGACCATGCAGAAAACCAAAGAGCCGATTTATCTTCCACTGTCTAACGAGGCATTGAAATGGATGCCGGAACGTGGAGACAAGACGGGGAACGACAATGTATTCGATTTGCCTTCTACTGTCAATACGCTTATTAAGCCATGGGCCAAGTCCGCCGGAATTTCCAAACAATTTACGTTTCACACGGCCAGGCACACGTTTGCGACCATGATGCTGACGCTTGGTGCAGACCTCTATACCGTATCTAAATTGCTCGGTCATACATCTGTGAGAATGACGCAGGTTTACGCCAAAATCGTCAATAAGAAGAAAGATGACGCAGTTAATTTAACGAACGGATTATTTGATTGACACATTAAAGCCGCATATCAAATTTGCAGGCAAGAAATTGGTATTTGTATTCTAATGTTTTTCATTGGAATACAAATCGTTACAGTATATATTAGCCCTTAAATGATAATTTTTGAACACGAAACGGCCAGACAATGGTCTTCTCTCTTTTTGAAGGGAAGCAACACATATATACCACTTGGTTACTGAACAGAATGTAGCGGAAGGCTTATATCAACTGCAACGACGCGGTTTGCAGGAACTGCCACGAGATGAACATCCACATTGTCAAAGGGCTGTTGACAGATTGTGCAGGTCTCGTTAGGAAAATCTTTACCGCCGACACATTCACTTTTGAGGATTGCATGAGACTGAAGTGGAAGTACGACTTCTACGAGTCATCTCCCGGCAATCCCGGCGCGGATAATCCAACGCGCGTCCCTCCGCTTTCTTTCGGCTGCAGTTTTTCCAGAGAACAGATGAAAGGTATAGTGGCTTGCGCCACAGCTTTTCATCTGTTTTGTGTTTCCACGCTCCGCGCCGAGAAATGACATGAAGTGCTAAAACAACAAGCATGTGAAAGGTAAAAGCGTGATAATTGCGCTGATACCTGTATGGTATCAACCCGCAACGTCTCGTTGTTACTTACACATCGTCTAACTTTGGCCTCCGTAACGCGCTACAGATACGGAGGAACACCTTCTTTGTCTAATTTTAACATCAGTCTTATGCAAAATAGAATTACATTCATGGAACGGTTGAGCGAACGGATGACCGCCATAGAAACGGTTCTCAAGAAGTTGGAACCGGTAGAAAACCTTTTGGAACGTGTGGCTTTGCTGGAAAACAATATCTACACAACCAAGAAAGTCTTTACATTCCAAGAGGCGTGCATGTACATCGGTGTTTCGGAGAGCCTGCTGTACAAACTCACGTCAAACAAAGAGATTCCGCACTACAAACCTCGTGGCAAAATGCTTTACTTCGCCAAGGATGAACTGGACGAATGGCTCCTGCAGAACTGCGAACCTACCGTGGATGACGTCGAACGCATGGCCACGGAATCATCAACCACACAACCATTCTTTAACAAGAGGCGCTATGGAAAACGAAAAAAGAACTGAACGCAATGCCGGAACGGGAATCAACGAAAACCGCTTGTCGGACATACTCATAGTATCGCAGATAAAGGCCACGGATACCTACGAGACACCCCCACAGATTATCTGGATAGATAACTCCACTATTGCCACGCTGGGCAATTTCAGTGCTTCGACCGGTAAGGCTAAGTCAAAAAAGACGTTCAACGTGTCGGCCATCGTTGCCGCATCCCTTGCCGGACGGCAGATACTGAATTACCGGGCGCATCTACCCGAGGGCAAACAGCAGGTTCTGTACGTAGATACGGAACAGAGTCGCTTCCACTGCCACAACGTACTGGAACGCATCCTGCGGCTCGCAGGGTTGCCCACCACGTGCGACAACGAAAACCTTGATTTCATCTGTCTCAGGGAATACTCGCCGTCTGTTCGCATAGAGGTTATAGACTACGCCTTGCGCCAAGGCAAGGGGTACGGCCTGGTCATCATCGACGGAATACGTGACCTGATGCTGGACATCAACAGCACGGGTGAATCGGTGGAAGTCATCAACAAGATGATGGAGTGGTCGTCGAAGTACAACCTGCATATCCATTGCGTGCTCCACCTGAACAAGGGCGATAACAACGTGCGCGGGCATATCGGTACGGAGATGAGCAACAAGGCAGAGACCGTGCTGGTTATCAGTAAGAGCAACGAGAATCCTGCAATCAGCGAGGTACATGCGCTGCACATCCGGGAGAAGGAGTTCAAGCCCTTCGCCTTTACGGTGGATGAAGGCGGACTTCCGGTCATGGCCGAGAATCACTCGTTCGACGGAAACGCCTCTGAGCGATCCAAGAACCGGACAGGATTCATGAACCTGTCTGTCGAGCAGCACCGGGAGGCCCTCTCCATCGCTTTCGGGGATAAGCCTATCAAGGGGTTCGAGAACGTGTTACAGGCGATGATGACAGCTTACGAAGCCATCGGGTTCAAACGGGGACGCAGCGTCATGATAAAACTGTTGCAATACCTGACCGACAACCTGAAGCTGGTTATCAAGCGGGACAAGCTCTTTTACTATGATGTAACCCCCACCGAAGCCATGCTTTTTGATGAAGAATGACGGCGGGCGCGGGCATATATATTTTAGTTTACTTTAGTATCTATCTATATATAGGGAGGAAAACCAAAGTAAACTGTTTTTTGAAAACAAGTGAAAAGAAATCGACATGACTATAGCAGAAGCAAAACAGCTGCGCATCGTGGACTATCTCGCCCGTCTGGGGTACCGTCCCAGGAGCGTGAAATCGGACCAGTACTGGTACCTTTCACCGCTGCGCGATGAGCGCACGCCGTCATTCAAAGTCAATGACCGGCTGAACGAGTGGTATGACTTTGGCGCAGCGACGGGTGGCGACCTGGTGGAACTGGGCAAGCATCTTTACCGGACGGACGACGTGAGCGAGGTACTCGCATACATAAAGCGGCACGAGGGCGTTGCCCCGATACCCAGAATCCGGATTGCGGACACGACACCCCGACCCGTCGAATGCGAGATGCAGGACATAAGAATCGTGCCGTTGCGACATCCCGCGCTGCTCTCCTACCTGCGCACCCGTCTGATTGACGGGGATATCGCGCGTATGTTCTGCCGGGAAGTGCATTACGAGCTACGGAAACGCCACTATTTCGCCCTTGCCTTCGGCAATATCTCCGGCGGGTATGAAGTGCGCAACCCTTACTACAAGGGATGTATCAAAGAGAAGGACATCTCCCTGGTAAGGCATTCGCGGGATGGCACACAGAACCGGATTTGCGTGTTCGAGGGCTTCATGGACTTCCTCTCTTACCTGACATTGAAACTGGCGGGTGATGATACTGTCTGCATCGGCACGTCTTGCGACTATCTCGTGATGAACTCCGTGAACAACCTGAAGAAAGCGCTGGTTCACCTACAGGAGTACCCGATTATCCATTGCTACCTTGATAATGATCTTGCCGGACGGAAAACCGCAGAGACCATAGCCGGTATGTATGATGAGTATGTTTGTGACGAAGCGCACCGTTACGGCGAATACAAGGACCTGAATGATTACCTGCGCGGGAAGAGGTTGTAGGACCCGCCGCCCGTTCTGCCAGAAAGCTCTCCTCTCTGGAGGGCTTTTTTTATGTCCCGTCATGACGTAAATTTCCTCTTAAAGTATGATATTAAAGTATGATTTGCTATTTTCATACTAATTTTATATGCTATTTTATCGTTTAGCATCAAGATTTTTCCGCATATAGAATATAATCCTTTCCTTTGCAATCATACTTTAATCGAATTTTAATATCATACTTAAAAATATGAAATCATACTTTATATTCGCCATTGTCCTGACGGTGTTGTATGTCATCTATTACGCGGTCAATATCGCCCGGGACCTCTATGGAAAGAAAGAGAACGGCAAGACGGACGAGGAGGTCTTTGATCTTGGCCTTGTGGATGCCACGGAAGAGAGTGTCAGTGTTTCGGAGAACGAGACCGGTTTCAGCATCGGAAGCGAGAAGTACGACACGGAGGTCGAAGCGGTCGCCACGCCTGCGGTGCAGGACAACGATGCGGAACAAGAAGAAACCGCTCATATACGGTTCGAGCGTCTGAAAGCGAAGGCGGAGGAACGGATGGAAGATACCGTCCCTTACCTGTCTGACCCTTTCACATCGGAAGAGATGTACAAGGCGATGGTTTCCAGAGGATGTTTGGAAAACCGTCCCGAGTTGAAGTGGAAGCCTGTCAAAGATAAGTTGTAAAATGTCAAGGACGAAAAAGATACTCTGTACGCTATGTTCCATCCTCCCATGTTCGGCATTTGCCAAAAGCGGCGGCGTGAATTACAGTTGGGGTGCGGACGCGCTGGCCACGATGCACGACTTCGTGGTCACGATGATGCTGTATGTCCAGTATATGTGCTACGCACTCGCCTCGGTTTTAGTTGTCATTGCCGCGCTCCAGATTCATATCAAGATGAACCGGGGCGACGACGACATAACCAAGTCCATCATGATGCTTGTCGGTGCCTGCCTCTTTGCCATCGGCGCATTCTTCGTGTTCCCCGCCTTTTTCGGTTATCGCATATAGAGACCTAAGATGCGAAGCCGTACCGCAGCAGTGACGGTACGGAAAACAATAAATCAATAAAAAATAAAAGATCATGTTTCAAAAAGCAAAAAGACTGATGAAGAAGCTGACCTCTGCCAAGAATAAGATGCAGATGTTCATGCTGATGATGCTGTGCGGCCCGACGGCTGTCATGGCACAGAACTCCGCCGGAGACTATTCCGCCGGAACGACGGCACTGGCGACCGTTACGGAGGAAATCGCCAAGTACGTTCCTGTCATGGTGAAGCTCTGCTACGCCATTGCCGGTGTAGTGGCTATCGTAGGCGCAATCAGCGTCTATATCGCCATGAACAACGAGGAACAGGATGTCAAGAAGAAGATTATGATGGTCGTGGGCGCGTGTATCTTCCTGATTGCCGCCGCACAGGCCCTGCCGATGTTCTTCGGTATCGGCGGTTAAACCTGACGTGCGATGCAAGCCAAGGACGAACGTTATCCCGACTATCCGCTGTTCAAGGGGCTGCAACGGCCCCTTGAACTGATGGGGCTTCAAGGACGCTACATCTACTGGGCTGCGGGTGCGGCCGGCGGAGCCATTGTAGGCTTCATCATCGCGTATTGTCTGGCCGGTTTCGTGGCCGGGCTGGTCGTGCTGGTCGCGGTCTTGTCCACGGGTATCGCGCTCATCATGCTCAAACAGCGGAAAGGGCTGCATACCAAGAAAGAGCTGCGCGGCGTGTACGTCTATGCCTACTCGAAGAAACTATGACGGTAGAAAGAAAACCACCACGTGCAACGTGTGGTCCTATTGAATGTTGAACGCGGGCAGGGCCGCCTGAAGTTCGGGCGGCTCTGTCTTTTTTATGTGTATTGAAATGACATTGTACATCATACTGCTTTTTATAACCCTGTGCGCCGGCATGGCAGTGTCGGTCTATGCTTTCGGCACGGGAGGCAAGCGCAAACGTATCTTCCAGGACATCTATTTCTCCGTGGAAGAGACGAACGGTGTAGGCGTACTGTACACCAAGACGGGAGAATACTCTGCCGTGCTGAAGATAGAGAACCCGGTACAGAAATACTGTGCCAACATCGACAGCTACTACGAGTACACGCACCTGTTCACAGCCATAGCGCAGACGCTGGGCGAAGGATATGCCATCCACAAGCAGGACATTTTCATGCGAAAGCAATTCGAGAACGAAACGGGCGACGGGCGCGAGTTCCTGTCATCGGCCTACTTCCGCTATTTCAAGGGACGCAACTACACGGACAGCGTGTGTTACCTGACTATCACACAGGAGGCGAAGAAGAGCCGCTTGTTCTCTTATGACGGCAAGCAGTGGCGCGACTTCCTCGTGAAAATACGCAAGGTCCACGAACAGTTGCGTGACGGCGGTGTACAGGTGAAGTTCCTGAACAAGAAAGAAACGAGCGAGTATGTGGACCGCTATTTCGCCATGAACTTCAAGGACCGTATCGTGTCGATGACCAACTTCAAGGCGGACGAGGAGACTGTTTCTATGGGTGACAAACGCTGCAAGGTGTACAGCCTTGTGGACGTGGACTACGCCGCACTGCCCTCGCAGATCCGTCCCTATACCAATATCGAAGTGAACAATACGGAAATGCCGGTGGACCTCGTGTCGGTTATCGACAGCATCCCGAACGTGGAGACGGTGGTATATAACCAGATCATTTACCTGCCCAGCCAAAAGCGTGAGCTGGCCATGTTGGATAAAAAGAAAAACCGGCACGCGAGCATCCCGAACCCGAGCAACCAGATGGCCGTCGAGGACATCAAGCGGGTGCAGGAGGTCATCGCCCGTGAGAGTCGGCAGCTCGTGTACACCCACTTCAACCTGATTGTCGCCGTACCGGCCGACACCGACCTGCAGAAATGCACGAACCATCTGGAAAACGCTTTCGGGCGCATGGGCATCCATATCAGCAAGCACGCCTACAACCAGCTGGAGCTGTTCGTCAGTTCGTTCCCGGGCAACTGCTATGGCATGAACGAAGAGTATGACCGTTTTCTGACGCTGGGTGACGCCGCCATGTGCCTGATGTACAAGGAACGCATACAGCACAGCGAGGAGACGCCGCTGAAAATCTACTACACCGACCGTCAGGGCGTGCCCGTGGCTATTGATATCACGGGAAAGGAGGGAAAGCACAAACTGACCGACAACTCCAATTTTTTCTGCTTGGGGCCTTCGGGCAGCGGCAAGAGCTTCCACATGCATGTCATATGGACTAAAACGCATCGAAAAGAACTCCAAACAAAAC
>ERZ773107.3010-NODE-3010-length-11506-cov-3.054144_pt1 | contig 11506 bp, 9 predicted proteins | sample MGYA00580571_ERZ773107 | MGnify/ENA primary metagenome ERZ773107 (study PRJEB29015, sample SAMEA2737843) | human gut metagenome | biome: human gut; feature: human-associated habitat; material: faeces | place: China | collected 2012 ... | reverse complement strand
GCGCGAGTGCGCATCATTGGCACGTTAGTGCCTTTTTGTGTAATAGGAAATTCCAAGGAATTTCCTATTACACAAAAAAGAGCTGTCATGTATCACTATTCAAACATGACAGCTCTTTATTTCTATGCCGCAAACACTCCCATTACCTTCTTAAAATAGTCCCATAGTCCCGCTTTCTCCACCGTTTCTGCCGCTTCTATCTCCACACTTCCCAATTCCCGTCCATCCAGCCGGTAGACCAGATGTCCGATCACATCACCTTCCCGAACCGGTGCTTTGCAGGATTCTTCCATCATCCACTCTTTTTCGATTCCATCCAGATTCTCTCCTCCCATCGAAAGGTAAGAAAAGGTTCCCCGCAGACGCCCTGCAACCTGTTCCTGGATGCCGCCTGCCACCGTCGTTTCCGGCACAGCTCCCGGATTTTCATCTTTGTAAAGATGACAATTTGCAAACCCATAATTTAATAATGTGACCGCATCCGCAAACCGCGCCTTATAATCCGGTGCTGCCAGAATGACGGCAATCAGATCAACGCCATCTTTCCGCCCGGTTGCGGACAGACAATATTTTGCCAGCGATGTAGAACCTGTTTTCAGTCCCGTCACCTCAAAATTTGTCACCATTTTCAGCAGCTTATTCGTATTGGAAAGTCCAAATTCCTTCTCTCCCTGCTTGGTCCGGTGCGTTATATTTTCCATCCAGATCGTTGAATACTGAAAAATTTCCGGATACTTCGTGATCAATTCCCGCGACATGAGGGCAATATCACGCGCCGACATCGCGTGCGTCGTAGACGCCGTCAGACCGCAGCAATCCTCAAACTTTGCTGTCTCCATTCCAAGCCCTTTCGCCCGCTCGTTCATCATCGCAACAAATGTCTCCTCACTGCCGCCGATATACTCTGCCATTGCCACACTGGCATCATTTCCCGATGCAATGACGATGCACTTGATCAGCGTTTCGACCGTCTGTACCTCCCCTTCTTCCAAAAACACCTGGGATCCCCCCATGGATTTCGCATGCGCGCTGGTCGTGACCTCATCTTGCAAATGAATTTTTCCCGAATGTAACGCATCAAAAATCAGAAGCAGCGTCATAATCTTCGTCACGCTGGCTGGATTTCGCGCCTCGTCCGCATTTTTTTCGTACAAAATAGTTCCGGTGGAGGCCTCCATAAGGATCGCCTCCGGTGCCTGGACGGGAAGCTCAGCGGCATTTTCTGCTGCCTGCGCTGTCTCTGCGGTTACTGAAACAGGAATCCACAGTTCCTCCGCGTAAGATGTGAGCATACCATTTCCCCCAAATTTATCAATTCCAAGCTGTATGCCTGACACACATTCTCCCATCGTAAGCACAACCACTACACCAATCGCTGCCAGCCCTCTCCAAGCATTTTTGTTTAAATACACTCTTCTCCTGTCTCTGCCCCCTTCGTCCCAACACATACATTCTTTTTCCCGAAACAGCTTCTTTTCCACAAACCAACACCATTTTTCCACACGCTTCCATTTCAAATACCACGCCTCTCCCTGCATGATACATTTTTCATTCATATCTTCCTCCGTCTGCACATACTCTCTTCTCAAGATATGGCATATCCGCCCGTCCCTATGCCAAAGAGAATTGTAAGAAACTGTCATAGACCACCTTTCCTTTTTATGGTATACTATAAGAACACAGACAGGCTTATAAAAACGTTTTCCGCTCTCTTTCTTGCTGTGTCGAGTCGGTGGCAAACTTTCTCGGCCTGTTATTACTATCTGACGCAAAAAACGACAGATAAATATGAATAAACAAAAGGTGAAAACTATGATGAGAAGAAATTCCTCCCTTGGAAGCGTTGGATTTTCTGCACGTGGCGGACGTTCCAGGCGACGGCACGGCGGTTCCTCCAAACTTCCGTATTTAATTTTAATCGGCATTCTGATTGTACTGCTTGGAATTGCCGCGTTCCTCTGGGTGCGCCGCTCTCCGGCAGAACATGTATCTTCGGTTCCAGCGGCAACCGAAACGGATTCTGAAAATGGAGTAATTTCCCTTGATAATGCATCTGCACCTGCTGATGACAGCCTCGAGGGTGTCATCGCTCAGGCAAAGCTTCTGGCAGACGGTTATGACTATGACGGGGCAATCAATCTCCTGTCCAGCAGTACATACGCATCTGACGAGTCCGTGACGGCAGCGATCGACGAATACAACGCCACCAAAGAAACACTGGTGCGCGCTGATCCGCGCAAGGTAACGCATGTATTCTTCCATACACTGATTATGGATACTTCGAAAGCATTTGACGGCGACAGCCGCGAAAAGGGTTATAATCAGGTCATGACGACCAAGGATGAATTTATGAAGATTCTCCAGTCGATGTATGAGCGCGGTTTCGTTCTGGTACGTCTGCACGATGTAGCATATGAGGTGACCGCAGAGGACGGTTCCAGGCATTTCCAGGAGGGCGATATCATGCTTCCGGAAGGTAAGAAGCCGTTCGTCATGTCACAGGATGATGTCTGCTACTACGAATACATGGATGGCGATGGCTTTGCCTCCCGTATGATTATCGGCGAGGATGGCAAGCCAACGAACGAGATGAAGATGGACGACGGTTCTGTTTCCGTCGGTTCCTATGATCTGGTGCCGTTACTGGATGATTTCATCAAAGAGCACCCGGATTTCTCCTACCGCGGCGCAAAAGCGTGCATTGCTTTTACCGGTTACAATGGCATCCTGGGCTACCGCACCGATTCCGCCTACAATACTGACGAGTACAAAGCGGAACACCCGGATTTCAACTTTGAGGAAGAACGCGCCAACGCAGCAAAAGTCGTCCAGTGCCTGCGCGACGACGGTTTTGAAATTGCCTCCCACAGCTGGGGACACCGCAACATGGGTACGATCCCAATGGATAAATTCCGTGAAGATACCGATAAATGGGCAAATGAAGTCGAAACGCTGACCGGTCCGTGTGATATCATCCTCTTCCCGTTTGGAAGCGATATTGGGGACTGGCATCCGTATGATACAAGCAGCGAGCGCTTCCAGTACCTGTACAACAAGGGATTCCGTTACTTCTGTAACGTAGATTCCTCCCAGTATTTCGTCCAGATCGGCGACGATTATATGCGACAGGGGCGTCGGAACCTCGACGGCTACCGGATGTATTACGACCTTCCGGAAAGTGGAGTCGGCGGCGATCATTTGAGTGACCTGTTTGATGTCAATGAGGTATTTGACCGGTCAAGACCTACTCCGGTGCCGAAGATGACGGAGTAAGATAAAGCTGTAATCCAATTTTAAATAAAAGAAAGAGAAATCGAGCATTTGTTCGATTTCTCTTTCTTTTTTAAAAACCCCGGAGTCTTCCACACTCCGGGGTTTTCACTGTTCCACTTGGAACTCTTACATCATTTTTTACCTACAGACATTATAACACAAAACGCCGTTTCTTTTTAACACAGCTTTCCGTTGCAAATCTTAGAACTGCACAATCTCCTCAATCGGCTCTGCCTTTTCCACGTAATCTGCATAAAGCATCGGACCTTCACCCTCATACTCCGGCATATACTCATATTCTACGCGGGCACGTACTTTGACCCAGTCTTTCGTCTCAAGCAGACGGGCATTTTTTGCCTTGCACATGAAACCTAAGAACGTCATATCTGCCTCGCAGCAGGTCATCGCCATACGTCCAGGAACAAAGTTGTTCTTCGGGAAATCCGGGGTTTTCAGTACCATGCCGGTAAATTCAACGGTCTTTCCACGGTAACGGTCCGGTTTATCCATCGCATCAATATACCAGATACCATATGCCTCCGGCGGAATCTCGATCACTTCGGCATTGACATCAAATGGAAGATCCGCTTCGGTCACTTCCTCAATTTCGCCCTCTGCGTCCTCAAACACGATCTGAACCTGCGGGTTCATGCCCTTTAAAGTACGGCGGTATACATCCAAATCCTCGATCTCGTCGCAACGGTTCATGATAATCATTTCCGTGTTGCGGACCATGGCACCAATCAATGGTTTCATGTTCTGCAGGTATAAATCAAATGTGGAACCATCGATGATCGTAATCTGCTGATACAGATCCCAATCGTTCGGAAGTTTCAGGGCATCCAGATTCCACATACCGTTCCACTCCATCAGAACTCGCTCCGGATTGTAAAGGAGCTCCAGATCCTGTAGGTATTCCGGCGTCAGCTTTTCCGCTTCCTCTATATAGACAACCGCTGTATGAGTCTGCTTTAAAAGCTCCTCATCATACTCTTCCTCGCCCTCTTCGCAGACAATCAGAAGTGTTTTTCCTTCGGTCTGGAAATAATCCTGCTGCATTGTAAATTTAATAAACTGGGTTTTTCCAGCTTCCAGAAAACCATTGATGAGAAACAACGGCATCTTATCTTCATTCATAGTTCATTCTCCTTGTATTTACGCGTTGAACGCTGCCTTCAGACCCTCTTCGTCCAGCTCGGCACCGATCACGCACACCTTTCCGGTAAAATCCGGTGCTCCCTCACGGATCTCAGCCTGCTCCGGAACCATATCAAAATGCAGCCATACGCCCTTTTCTTCACTCGGAACCATGCCTTTCGCACGCAGAACCTCGCCGTATTTATCACCATAAGCCAGATCATCCAGAATCTTCTGCAGATCTTCTTTCTTCATCACGCCGACATTCTCCAAGCCCCAGCTTGTAAATACATCATCTGCATGATGGTGTCCTTCGTGATCGTGGTGGTGGTCATGGCAGCCACAGCCACACTCGTCATCATGGTCGTGATGATGATGCTCATGGTCATGATCATGACAGCCACAGTCATCATCATGGTCATGATGATGGTGCTCATGATCGTGATCATGACAGCCACAATCGCAGTCATCGTCATGATGATGATGCTCGTGATCATGATCATGGCAGCCACAGTCGCAGTCATCGTCATGGTGGTGATGCTCATGATCGTGGTCATGGCAGCCGCAATCGCAGTCATCGTCATGATCATGATGGTGATGATGCTCATGCATATGCTCTCTTGCCTCTTTCATCAGCTCCTCTGCCATATCATCTTCCTGCTCGATCATCTCAAGAAGCTGTGCGCCGGTCAGCTCGCTGCATGGAGTAGTCACGATGGTTGCCTTTGCATTGTGCTGGCGAAGCATCTCAACCGCGCCCTGTACCTTCTTCGGATCCGCTACATCGGTACGGCTTAACACGATCGTGCCTGCATTTTCGATCTGGTTGTTGAAAAACTCACCGAAGTTCTTCATATACATACGGCATTTGTTGACATCTACCACGGTAACCGCACTGTTTAACATAACCTCAATCTCAGAAGCTACATTTTTTACTGCATTCATAACATCAGACAGCTTGCCGACGCCTGACGGCTCGATGATAACACGATCCGGCTGATATTTGGTCAGAACTTCCTCGAGGGAACGTCCAAAATCGCCGACCAGAGAGCAGCAGATACAGCCGGAGTTCATCTCACGGATCTCGATGCCAGCGTCTTTTAAAAAACCGCCGTCAATGCCGATCTGTCCAAATTCATTTTCAATCAGAACGACTTTCTCGCCTGAAATTGCTTCTTTTAAAAGCTGTTTAATAAACGTAGTCTTTCCTGCACCCAGGAAACCGGAAATAATATCAATCTTTGTCATTTTACTTACCTTCTTTTCTGTACAAATGTGTACTGACTGTAAATCATTGTCCGCCCGGTACCTGGCATCCCGGCAATGCATAACTTTACATCGCCCGAATCTGCCGAAGTTCCGATCAGCCACTTATTATTTTACACAAATACCTAGTAAAGTCAAGCATCGGCAAAATCCCGTTACTGGGCACGTGTGAACAGTAACGTTTTTAGCCTCACATATATGCAGCCTTTTTGAGACCAAAAACGCCCTATAAAGACGCAGTAATCGTCCGCTTCCAGCTCGCCCCAGCATACACTGCCGTGATAAGCTCTGCCAGCCAGAACGCGTGCCAGACACCGGTAGGACCGATGATCCGGCTGAGCACAAATGCGATCGGAATGATAATCACGGCATAGCGCATCAGGGAAATTTTCAGAGATTTAAGTCCCATTCCAAGTCCCTCAAACGCGCCGGAAGCAATGACGGAAACCGTTGACATGACAAAGCCCGGGCTGATGATCCGGAGCGCCGTTCTGCCGATCTCCACCGTCGAAGGCGTCTGCGTAAACAGCCCCATCAGGAAATCCGGCACCAGCTCGCCAAGCAGGGTTCCCGCTGTCATGATAATGCCAACAATCATAAGGGCCGCGCGGAAGATCTTTTTCACCCTCTCCTGCTCGCCTGCACCGTAATTGTAACCGATCAGCGGGCGCATTCCCTGCACCACGCCGCTGGCTCCCTGATAAAGCAGTGCCTGCAGCTTGTAGTAAACACCCAGCACCAGAATATATACCTGCGAAAATGGTGCCAGAATCGCATTGAGCGCCGTCAGAAGCAGGGATGTCAGCGCCATATTGAGTGTTGCCGCGATTCCGACTGAATACATACCGCCGCAGATCTCCTTCGACGGACGCATTTCCCGCAGCGAAATCTCCACATTTAACGGTTTCACATGGTTTAAAATCAAATAAAACAGCAGCGACGCCGTCTGCCCGATTCCTGTCGCCCACGCCGCACCGCAGATTCCCAGTTCCGGCATGGGGCCTAATCCAAAGATAAAGATCGGGTCCAGCACGATATTGACGCCGCATCCAATCAAGACGGCTGCCATCGATATTTTCATCTTTCCAACCGACTGGTAGACCTTTTCATATGCCATTCCCATCGTGTCGATCGTTGAAAACAGAAACACATTGCAAAAATACGTCAGTCCGTAGGAAATCGTTACCTCATCGCTCGTAAACATCCGCAGGAAATACGGAATCACCGCCATTCCTAAAATCGTTAAAATCATTCCATGTAAGGCACTTAAAAATACTCCCTGCGATGCTGTCTGGTTCGCCATCCGTGTTTTTCCTTCGCCAAGGCGTCTCGCCACCATCGCATTGATACCAACGCCAAACCCAACCCCGGCTGCGTGCGCAAGGTTCTGGATCGGATAGACAAGCGAAACCGCCGTCATCGCGTCCTCACTGATCATTGCCACGAAAATGCTGTCCACGATATTGTAGAGTGCCCCGGCGATCATCGATATGATGACCGGGATTCCCATCGAAAGCAGCAGCGGGACAACTGGTTTTTCTTTCATGTAGGTCTGATCCATTTTTCCATCTCCGTTCCCTTTTTTATTTTTCACTTTTCATGAGCGTTTCTGACACATTCTTCGCAGAAAAAACACCTGGGTTTCTTCTGCAAAGCATTTCTTATCAAATAAAAAAGAGACTACGGACTTTACTGTTTATCTCAGAAACAGTACAAACCCTATAGTCTCTTTAACGCTTAGACAAGCTATTCGATTTTCGTTTTCTATCGCCGACCAGCAACTCTGCAAGCTTTTGCTGGCGATCTGCCCATTCCGGCAACCGGATATTATTATAACCGCAAGCCATTTTATTTGTCAACCACTCCCCGGCAAATTCCTGCTGCCACCACGTTTTCTTACGGCACTTTCGGTTCCAAAAGTGCCTACCCGTGAACAGAAACATGAGCATACAGAATGTGTATGTTCTACAAAAAACATCCTATTTGCGGGCAGTAGCAGCTATCCCTCTCTGTATCAGCGAAAAGAGCAGAAACGCCGCCAGATCCACCACAACAACGCTCGCGCCCGCCGGTGTTGAGTACGTGTAGGACATCACCATTCCTCCAAAGAAACAGATCAGCGACAGAATCCCCGATGCGACGACCACGCCCCGGAAGCTCTTGAACACCCGCATGGAGGTCAGAGCCGGGAAAATAATCAGACTGGAGATCAGCATCGCGCCCATCATCCGCATTCCAATCACGATCGTGATCGCGGTCAGAACCGCTATCAGCACGTTATAGAGCGACACATTGACGCCGGTCGCCTTGGCAAAGCTCTCATCAAAGGTAACCGCAAATACTTTGTTATAGCAAAAAAGATATAATCCAAGCACCACCATGGAAAGCACCGCCGCAAACTGGACATCTTCCCGGCTCATCGCGAGAATACTTCCAAACATATAGCTGCTGACATCGGTCGTCATACCGGTTGTCAGGGAAGTTACGATAATACCGATTGCAAGCGCACTGGCCGAGATCATCGCAATCGCAGCGTCACTCTTTACTTTTCCATGTTCCGTGATCCGCAGCAGGAAAAATGCCGCCAGCACGACCACCGGAATCGAAACCTTTAAAGGCGACCAGCCTGCCGCCAGTGCGATCGAAAGGGATCCGAACGAAACATGGGATAAACCGTCTCCAATCATTGAGTAGCGTTTGAGCACCAGGCTGACACCCAGCAGAGAGGCGCAGAGAGAGACTAAAAGACCGCCGATCAGCGCCCGCACCATAAACGGGTATGATAACATTTCAGATATAATTCCCATCTTCTACACCTCCTTCTCCGCATTCCTGTCTTTCAAATGCTGTTTCGTTTCAGAATCAGTTTCCGAATCCATTTCCGGCTTCTGCATCTTCCTGATTCCATCCTTCTGCATCGGCACTCCGCATCTGTGCCCCAGAGTTGCCAGCTCTTCCCGTCCCAGGAAAGAATGAGCAATCTCACTCTTCACATATTCTTTCATCGTACCCCAGAACAGCGGCTTCTGCCGCATCTGCAAAATTTTTCCTCCCTGATGCACAATATTTGCCATATCATGGGAAACCATCAGGATTGCAACCTTTTCTTCCTGATTCAGTTTCTGGATCAGCTGGTAAAAGTCCAGAATCGCCGACGGATCGAGTCCCGTGATTGGCTCATCGAGAATCAACAGCTTATCCGTCGCACAGAGCGCCCGCGCGATCAGAACACGCTGTTTCTGACCGCCGGAAAGCTCTCTGAAACAGCTTTTTTCCAGATCGCGGATTCCCAGACGATCCAGATTTGCCCGCGCCTCTTTCTTTTCTTTCATCGAATAAAACGGGCGGCTACCGCGTTTTCCCAGGCACCCGGAGATAACCACCTCAAACACAGTCGCTGGAAAGTCCTTCTGCGCGTCGGTCTGCTGCGGCAGGTAACCAATACCGGCTTTTTTTAATTCTTCTGAATATTCAATCCTGCCCGAAGTCGGTTTTAAAAGTCCCAGAATGCCCTTCATCAGGGTACTTTTTCCCGAACCATTTTCCCCGACAATGCAGATGTAATCGCCCTCATTTACCTCCAGGTTCACATCCAGCACCGCATCCTGGTTTTCATAACCAAAACCTACATGCTCACATTTTAAGAGTAATCCCATCTATAATTCCTTTCACTACTGCTCTACTCTTCTATTGTCATAAACATTCACCATGGCTAAAGACTTTTTCCCATAATCATCTATTCTTTTTATGACAATCCCTTTTTCAAGTTCTTTACGTTCTGCTCCATCAATTCCAGATAGGTAACGCCCGAATCAAACTGGTGTCTCGTCACATTGTGGCAGGAGTGGAACAACAGTGGTTCCGCGCCCGTCTCTTCCCCGATGATCTCCGCCACGCGCGGGCTGGAAAGCTCCAGGTAATAGACGGCTGGTATCTGTTCCTCCCGCACCTTATCGATCAGGTAGGCGATGGTCTTGGCACTCGGCTCCGTATCCGTACTGCATCCTGAAAATGCCGCCCTGTATTCCAGCCCATACTCATCGAAAAAGTACCGGAGTGGAAATTTATCACCGAAAACGACGAGACGGCGCTTGGCATGGGAGACAACTTCTCTGAATTCTGCATCCAATTCCGTCAATTTATCCTGATAGGACGCGCAGTTTTCCGCATAGGAAGCCGCGTGCGCCGGATCTTCCTGTGCCAGCACCTCCGCCAGCACGCCGGCCAGCTTTTTCGCATTGACCGGGGATGTCCAGATGTGCTCGTCATATTCAATCTCGACGCCGTGACCATCGTCCTCATCCAGATACTCTTGAGCGTGATCTTCATCATGAACCGCCACATCTTCCATATCATGCTCATCCTCGCTGTGAATATGCTCTTCTATGTCGTGTTCTTCTTCACTGTAAACATGGTCCTCTGGCTCATGTTCTTCTTCACTGTGAGCATGATCTTCCGACTCATGATCGTGATCACCCGCATGAACTGTTCCATCCGCATGAACATGCGTATGTCCATGATCGTGCGCCTCTCCCTCTTCCATGCCCTCGACGATCTCCTCCTGCACTACATCCACGCAGTCCATCATCGTCACGACGCGCTTCGGTCCGGTACCTTCCCCGAAGGAATCAAGCACCTGCGAAAGCCACTGTTCCATCGTACCGCCGTTGCAGACTAACAGATCTGCATTCTGGATCGTGATCATGTCCGCCGGCGTCGGCTCGAACGAATGGCTGTCCATGCCCGCCGGAACAACCATCGTCAGCCGGATCGAATCCCCGGCAATCTGCCGGAGAAAATCGTAATACGGAAATAGCGTCGTCACAACGTTTAAGCGCGTATCACCAGACGCATCTGCCCCTTTTAACGGATTCGACGATGAATCAGACGATGCAGTTCCCCGCCGTGGCGTACACGCTGTAAGAACACAGGAAAAGGCAATCAAAAAAGCAAGCATCCATGATATCCATTTACATTTAAATCCATTCTTGTGTTTTACCATATTTCTTTTTTACCCTTAACTTCTTCTATTTCAGTAAATGTTTTTCAATAAACATTTCGAATTACTCTTTCAAATATCATTTTCTTTCACAACTGTTTCTCTTTTCACAGCTATGAACAAACACAGACACTACTCCATTCTTCCATGTGACTCATTCTTTTTCTTCACAATCTCCGCTACTTCCGACGGATGTGCCACAATATACTGCGGATGGCAGCCTTCCAGCTCTTCCCGGTCACGGAAGCCCCAGAGCACGCCGACCGTGTCCATTCCGGCATTCAGCCCAGTTTCCATATCTGTATTCGTATCGCCCAGATACAGACACTCTTCCTGTTTTATACCCAGTTCCCGGCAGATGGCGAACGCCCCGTCTGGAGCCGGTTTTTTCGGCGTTCCCGCCTGCTCGCCGCGCACCACATCAAAATATCCTTTCCCAAAGAATGTCTCAATATTCACAATTGCCTGATCATGCGGCTTGTTCGAAAGGACAGCCACATGTACACCCATCTCTTTTAACGACGCCAGCAGTTCCCGGATACCGTCATATGGCTCTACGTCTTTCAGGCAGTATTTAGAGAAATTCTCCATATAAATCGGAAGCGACGCTTCATAATGAACCAGCTTCTCATCCCCTGCCAGCATCAGCGCACGCTTCATCTGCATCCGATAGCCATTTCCCACGATCCGTTTCGTTTCCTCCGGTGTAACATGGCGCAGTCCGAATGCATCCAATGTTAAATTTGTCACATAAGTCAGCGCATAAACCGTATTTAAAAGAGTTCCATCCAAATCAAATATACATAAGCGGTACATTGCGTTTCTTCCTTT
>ERZ773107.3009-NODE-3009-length-11512-cov-8.876669_pt1 | contig 11512 bp, 8 predicted proteins | sample MGYA00580571_ERZ773107 | MGnify/ENA primary metagenome ERZ773107 (study PRJEB29015, sample SAMEA2737843) | human gut metagenome | biome: human gut; feature: human-associated habitat; material: faeces | place: China | collected 2012 ... | reverse complement strand
TCATGCTCTTGAGGCTGATGCCGATGGTGGAGAGGTTGTGCAGCATGGCAGAAGACGCAGGCTGCAGGATGCCCATTGCCCCCAGCGCGATGAGGGCAGAGTTGAAGGTCAGCACAAAGTGGTAGTTGGCGCTGACACGGCGCTGCAGGGAGTTGGCGATGGTCTTGAGGATGACCAGCTCCTCGAGGCTGTCGGCCTTGATGGTCACGTCTGCGATCTCGCGGGCGATGGCAGCGCCGGAGTTGATGGCGATGCCGACGTCAGCGGCAGAGAGGGCGGGGGAGTCGTTGATGCCGTCGCCGATCATCACGACGGTGTGGCCCTCGCTCTTGGCCTTCTGGACGAAAGCAGCCTTGTCCTCGGGCAGGACTTCGGCGAAGAACTGGTCCACACCCACCTGCTTTGCGATGGCGGCGGCGGTGCGCTCGCTGTCACCGGTCATCATGACGGTGTTGGTGATGCCGAGGCCGCGCAGAGCGCGCAGCACGCGGGAAGCTTCCGGACGCAACGGGTCGGCGATGCAGATGACGCCGGCCAGACGGCCCGAAGCGGCCAGATAGAGGTGAGAATACTCCGGCTCGAGGTCATCGAACTTCTCGCGCTCGTCCTCGGGGATGGTGCAGTGCTCGTCCTCAAAGACGAAGTGGTGGCTGCCGATGACGACCCGCTCACCGCTGACGCGGCTGGCGATGCCGTGGGCCACGATATACTCCACCTCGGAGTGCATCTCTTCGTGGGAGATGCCGCGCTCTTTGGCCTCCCGGACGACGGCGTTGGCCATCGAGTGGGGGAAGTGCTCCTCGAGGCAGGCGGCCAGCTGCAAAACTTCGCTTTCGCTGCAGCCGGAGAAGGGGACGACCTTGACCACCTTGGGGGTAGCGCGGGTCAGGGTGCCGGTCTTGTCGAAGACGATGGTGTCGGCCTTGGACAGGGTCTCGAGGTACTTGCCGCCCTTGACGGTGATATGGCTTGCGCCGCACTCGCGCATGGCAGAAAGAACGGCCAGCGGCATGGAGAGCTTGAGGGCGCAAGAGAAATCGACCATCAGGCAGGAGATGGCGCGGGTGGCGTTCCGGGTCAGGGCGTAGGTGACGACGGTAGCACCGAGGCACCAGGGGACCAGACGGTCGGCCAGAGCCAGCGCACGGTTCTCGGTGCTGGACTTCAGCTTCTCGGACTCCTCGATCATGGCCACGATCTTGTCGTAGCGGTTTGCGCCGCCCTCGGCCCTGGTGGTCAGGACGCACTCGCCCTCTTCCACCACAGTGCCGGCGTAAACGGTGGCGCCGATGGTCTTGCGCACCGGCATGGACTCGCCGGTCAGAGCGGACTGGTTGACCATGGCTTCGCCCTCGATGACGGTGCCGTCCAGCGGGATCATGTTGCCGGAGCGGACGACGATCTCATCGCCGGGGTGGACCTTGGTGAGCGGCATCAGGACTTCGGTACCCTGTGCGCGGACCCAGACCTTATCGACATTCAGGGCCATGCTGCGGGCCAGATCGTCGAGGCTCTTCTTGCGGGTCCACTCCTCCAGCAGGGAGCCGACGTTGAGCAGGAACATGACGGAGCCTGCGGTGGCGAAATCGCCCCGCAGGATGGAGACGCCGATGCTCAAAGCATCCAGCACTTCGACTTCCAGTTTGCGGCGCCACAGGCAGCACACGCCCTTCCAGAGGAACTCGATGGAGCGGAACACGGTGTAGGCAGCGTTGAGCGGGGCGGGCAGGAACAGCTTGCGCAGCACCCGGCCTGCCACGAGGTTATACATCTTTTCCTGATATTCCTGATTGATGCGGCGGCTGTCGGCGCTGGTGACCAGTGCGTCCAGTTCGGGGTCATCGAAACGGTAGGTGCTCAGGGCGGCGACGGCGTCCTTGCGGGAGCCGGTGTAATACACCACCACATCGCCCGTCCGCTCGTAGACCTTGGCCTTGCTCACGGCGTCGTGGTGGTTCAGATAGGCTTCCAGCACATCGGCCCGGTGAAGGGTCATCCGCACATTGCAGACGTGTACCCGCAGGCGGCCGCGGCTCTCATGAAGAATAGTACATTTCATATCAGAATATCCTCTGCGTATTGCAAAAAATAACCATAAAAAGAGCCGCCCACAGGCGGCTCAGAGACTGCAAAATTACTCGTTGGTCTCGGTGGTCTCTGCCTCAGCAGCGTCCTCGATGACCTCAGCCTCAGCCTTGGCAGCGCGGGCCTCGTTGATGGCCTTTGCATCCTCGAGGATGTCACCGGCCTGCTCTTGGACCTTGCTGACGGTCTCCATGGTGGAGTCCTTCATGCGCAGGACAGCAGCGGTGGTCTGGGTGTAGACCTTCTTGGCATCGCTGCTGGACAGCAGCTTGAAACCAGCGGAACCGAACAGGGTGCCGGCAGCGAACAGAGCAATCTTCTTCATATCGACCATAGTAGTATACCTTCCTTTTTATCGTATTCCCTTATGTACCCCAAAGGGCATGGGATAAGTGTTTCTGCGGATATTATAGCGCAGATTTCGGAATTTGCAAGGTTTTTTGACGATGTTAAGACGTATTAACTTTTTACGGGAAGTAGTTTGAAATGTCTATCTTTACGTGTTTTTTGCCGCAAACTACAGTTTGTATTTTCAAACAAACTCCAAGGTGCCGAAGAAATATAACAAAGAGTCTTGCGCTGAGAGGTGCATTCATTGTACAATAAAAAGGTGCGCGATAAAATCGACAGGGCCGGGACGTTCCGGCCTGTAAAAATAAGTGAGGCTGGATATGGAAAAGAAAGATATTCGTGTGCTGGCGCTCGACCTCGACGGCACCCTGACCAATGACCAGAAGGTCGTCACCCCCGCCACCCGCGCAGCGCTGGATGCAGCTGCTGCCAAAGGTGTGACCATCGTGCTGGCCTCGGGCCGTCCCACGGCAGGCATCATGCCGCTGGCAAAGGAGCTGGGACTGGATAAAAAGGGCGGCTGCATCCTCTCGTATAACGGCGGTGCCATCATCGACTGTGCCACCGGCGAGACGCTCTACCGCAAGCAGCTGGATGCAAAGTATGTGCCGCAGCTCTGTGCCTTCGCCAGGGAGCAGGGCGTGGCCATCGTTACCTATAATAAACAGGGTGTCGTTTCGGAGAACCCCGAGGACGAGTGGGCGCTGAAGGAGTGCTTTACCTGTAAGCTGCCCATGCAGAAGGTGGAGGACCTCGCCGCCTATGTGGATTATCCCATCTGCAAGATGCTCATCACCCTCGACCCCGCCCGCCGCGACGAGGTGCTGGAGGCAGGCCGGAAACAGTTTGCGGGCGAGATTGACCTCTACCCGTCCAGCCCCTTCTTCATCGAGGCTGTACCGCTAGGTGTCGCCAAGGACGTGAGCCTCGGCAGTCTGCTGGAAAGCAGGGGTCTGACCCGCGACAACCTTATGGCCTGTGGCGACGGCCTCAACGACCGCTCTATGATACGCTTTGCCGGCGTGGGTGTGGCCATGCAGAATGCAGAGTCCCCCGTCAAGGAGGCAGCGGACTATGTAACTGTCGCCGACAACAACCATGACGGTGTGGCTGAGGCCATTGAGAAGTTCATTTTTTGAAAGGATACCAGACACAAATGCCGCGCAACTTAGTTTTATTCGATTTGGAGTGGAACATCGGCTATCAGCCGTTTATCTTTAATTATCACGGCGTCCAGCAGACGCTCCGAGGGGAGATCATTGAAATTGGCGCCGTCAAGATCGACGAGGACGCCAACGTGCTGGATACCTTCTCCATCCACCTGCGTCCCCGCATCTTCCGCTGCCTGCAGCACCACATCGCCAAAGTCACCGGTCTGACGCAGGAGGACCTCGACAAGGGCGAACCCATCATCCAGGGCCTCCGCCGTTTTATGAAGTGGTGCGGCCCGGACGCCGAGTTCGCCGAGTGGGGCATGGATGACGTGCCGGTGCTCAAGCAGAACCTTTTCCTCTGCAATCTCGACGAGAGCCGCCCGACGGTCTGGTACGACCTGCAGCAGCTCTTTCTGCGGGAGTACCCCCGCAAGGAAGGCGAGGGGATGAAGCTGGAAAATGTCGTCACCCGGATGGGCATCCCGCTGGAACGCCCCTTCCACGACGCTTTGTCCGACACCCTCTATACCGCCGACCTCTGCCGTATGCTCGACCTGCGGGCCGGACTGGCCGCTTATCCCAGCGAGGAGGACACCCTGCGCCAGAGCCTTTGCCCCACGCCGGGCGACTACCGGGATTTCAGGGTCTTCCGGGGCTATCTGGAACAGTCTATGTGGAAGCTGGACCCCGTCATCGGCACGATGGCCTGCCCGGTTTGTGGCACGGCCCTGCAACCGGATGACGTCTGGCTGAAAAAAGGGAGCAGCGGCTGGTACACGCTGTCCCAGTGTCCCGTCTGTAAGGGCCGGGGCGGTGAGGCCGGCCGGGGCGTGTTCCAGAAATACCGGATGTCGCGCCGGGACGGCCTGCACTGGGCCTTCGCCCGCTGCGTCCAGATGCCGGACGATGCAAGCCTGGTCCGCTGGAAAAAGCAGAAGGCCCAGTATCTGGAGCGTCAGCGCCTCAAGGCCGAACGGCAGGCCGCCGAAGCAGAGGCCGCCCGGCACATCTTCTGAGGTAGAAGAATAAAATATCGTGCAGGAAAGAACAACGCTGTTTCATATTGTAAGGAGAGACAGGAAGAAAAAGGCAAAAATGCTCAGATTTTGTTCATATCCCGGTCATAGATGCTGGATATACTAAGAAGAAACATCAGGCAGAAACGAAAGGGATGGTATGAGCACGATGGAAACGACGCTCATCGACTGGCTCCACCAGCTGGGTACGCTGGAATTTTGGGAGGCATTGTTAGAGGGCTTTGAAGGGCTGGGGCCGTTGGTCCCTATCCTGCTGGCGATGGTGGAATCCATTTTTCCGCCGCTGCCCCTCATTGCCATCGTGGCCCTCAATGTTGCGGCCCACGGCGGATTTCTTGGCTTCGTCTACAGCTGGCTCGGTGTGGCCGCAGGCGGCACGGTGGTGTTTTTATTCTGGCGGCGGGTGGTCAAGCGCTTTTTCTGGAAGCTGGCCTCCCGCTCTGAAAAGCTGAAAAAGGCCCAGCAGTGGGTCAGCCATGTGGACACCGCCACCCTCTTCATGCTGGCGGTCCTGCCCTTCACGCCCACGTCGTTCCTGCATCTGGCCTTCGGCATCTCGGACTTTGACGAGAAACGCTATCTGCTCACCCTTCTGACGGGCAAGGCCGTTATGGTGGCCATGATGTCTCTCTTCGGCCAGTCGCTGCTCAGTTCGCTGAAAAATCCGGTGCATCTCATCCTCGCCATCGCCATCTGGGCCGGGATGTACTGGGTGAGCAGGAAATTCTGTAAGAAGCACGATTTGGATCGATAAAATTGCGAAGCGCTTGACTTTTTTGCTGAGAGGGCATATAATAAAAGCAATGAAAGAAGATATTGCTTCATAGGTTTTCACCAATGAGCAGCAAAACGCCCCACGGTACTGCGAATACCGCGGGGCGTTTTGCTTACTAAGGGTTAGTGCTTACCGGCCTTGAATTGCTCGTCAAGCCACTTGCCAATGCAATGAGCCACAACATTGGCTGCGACGGACAGAATGAAAGAAGATAACATTTCCATAGGTTCTCACCCCCTTCCCCAATTTGAATGGAGTCGGAAGGCCGACACCTAAAGAATATCATAAAATTCGACAAAGCACAAGAAAAAGCCGCTGTACAGCTACAAAACTGCACAGCGGCTTTCTGTATATAAAGTTTAGTTCTCGGCCAGATTACCGGTATAGAGCTGGTAATACTTGCCCTTCTTGGCGATAAGCTCGTCGTGGCTACCGCGCTCGATGATGCGGCCCTGCTCCAGGACCACGATGCAGTCTGCGTTGCGGACAGTGGAGAGGCGGTGGGCGATGACGAAGCTGGTGCGGCCATACATCAGGCCGTCCATGCCGCGCTGCACCAGAGCCTCGGTGCGGGTGTCGATGGAGGAAGTGGCCTCATCGAGGATGAGCACCGGCGGGTCAGCAACGGCTGCGCGGGCGATGGCCAGCAGCTGGCGCTGGCCCTGCGACAGGTTCGCACCGTCGCCGGTCAGCATGGTGTTGTAGCCCTCGGGCAGGCGCTTGATGAAACCGTCGGCGTTGGCCAGACGGGCTGCGGCGATGCACTCCTCGTCGGTGGCTTCCAGACGGCCATAGCGGATGTTCTCCATGACCGTGCCGGTGAACAGGTGGGTATCCTGCAGCACGATGCCCAGAGAGCGGCGGAGGTCGGCTTTCCTGATTTTATGGATGTTGATGCCGTCGTACCGGATCTTGCCGTCCTGGATGTCGTAGAAGCGGTTGATAAGGTTGGTGATGGTGGTCTTGCCGGCGCCAGTGGAGCCGACGAAGGCGATCTTCTGGCCCGGACGGCCGTAGAGGTTGATGTCGTGCAGGACGGTCTTGCCCGGCACATAGCCGAAATCGACGTCCGTAAAGGTGATGTCGCCTTCCAGCTTGTGGTAGGTGGTGGTGCCGTCATGGTGGGGGTGCTTCCAGGCCCAGATGCCGGTGCGCTCGTTGGTCTCCACGAGGTTGTCGTCCTTGTCGTACTTGGCGTTGATGAGGGTGACATAGCCCTCATCGGTCTCGCTGGGCTCATCCATCATCTTGAAGATGCGCTCTGCACCGGCCAGTGCCATGATGATGCTGTTGGCCTGCATGGACACCTGGCTGATGGGCATATTGAAGCTCTTGTTCAGGGACAGGAACGCCATGACAGTACCCAGCGTGACGCCGCCCATGCCGGTGACGGCCATGGCTGCACCCACCAGAGCGCAGATGGCGTAGCTGATATTGCCCAGCTGAGCGTTGACGGGCATCATGATGTTGGCGAAGCTGTTGGCCTGCTTGGCGCTGTCCTTGAGCTTGTCGTTCAGCTTGCGGAAGCCCTCGAGGGCCTTCTGCTCGTGGGTGAAGACTTTAACGACCTTCTGACCTTCCATCATCTCTTCGATGTAGCCGTTCACTTTGCCAAGGTCGCGCTGCTGTGCGATGAAGTACTTGCCGCTCTGTTGGGTGATCTTCTTGGAGCAGAAGAGCATCAGGGCCACCATCAGTATGGTGACGATGGTGAGCTGCCAGCTCAGCATGCACATGCTGGCAAAGACGGAAACGATGGTGATGGCGCTGGACACCAGCTGCGGGATGCTCTGGCTGAGCATCTGGCGGAGGGTATCCACGTCGTTGGTGTAGACGGACATGATGTCGCCGTGCGGATGGGTGTCAAAGTAGCTGATGGGCAGGCTCTCCATGTGGGTAAAGAGCTGGATGCGCAGGTTGCGCAGGGTACCCTGGGTGACGTTGACCATGATGCGGGCGTTGAGCCATGCAGCGAGGATGCCCACCACATAGATGCAGCCGACGCGCACCAGCGCACCGGCCAGCGGTGCAAAGCTGGGGTCCTGCTGCTGGGTCATGGGGATGATATAGTCGTCGATAAGGGTCTGCAGGAACAGGCTTGCCTGCACATTAGCCAGCGCGCTGACCACGATGCAGATGAGCACGAGGATGCAGTGAGGCAGATAGTGCTGGAACACCTCTGCCATGATGCGCTTGAGCAGCTTGCCCGGGTTCTCGACCTTCGGACGCGGGCCTCCCATGCCGCGGGGGCCGGGGCCATGGACGACTTTTGCTTTCTGTTCTGCCATTACTGCTCACCTCCCTGCTTGTCGAAGTCGCCGCCGCCCTGCGTCTGGCTGTTGTAGACTTCCTGATAGATCGCGTTGTTCTTCAGCAGTTCCTCGTGGGTGCCGAGGCCGTTGATCTGGCCGTTGTCCAGCACGAGGATGCGGTCGGCATCCTGCACCGAGGAAATGCGCTGTGCAATGATGATCTTGGTGGTGCCGGGGATCTCCTCACGGAACGCCTTCCGGATCTTTGCGTCGGTGGCGGTATCCACGGCACTGGTGGAGTCGTCGAGGATGAGGACCTTCGGCTTGCGCAGCAGGGCGCGGGCGATGGTCAGACGCTGTTTCTGGCCGCCGGACACGTTGGAGCCGCCCTGCTCGATCCAGGTGTTGTACTTGTCCGGGAAGCGCTCGATGAACTCATCGGCGCAGGCCAGCTTCGCCACACGGATGCACTCTTCCTCGCTGGCGTTCTCGCTGCCCCAGCGGAGGTTGTCGAGGATGGTGCCGGAGAACAGAACGTTCTTCTGGAGTACCATGGAGACCTCGTGGCGGAGGACGTCGAGATCGTAATCCCGGACATCCACGCCGCCCACGCTGACAGTGCCGGTCTCGGCGTCGTACAGGCGGGGGATGAGCTGCACCAGACTGGACTTTGCGCTGCCGGTGCCGCCGATGATGCCCAGTGTCTCGCCGGGCTTGATGTCAAAGGTGATGTCGTTCAGGACAGGCTGGCCGGAGCCGTGCTTGTACTTGAAGGTGACGTGGTCGAAGCGGATGCTGCCGTCCTTGACTTCCTGCACGGGAGCCTTGGCGGGGGAAAGGTCGGTCGTCTCGTCCAGAACTTCCACGATACGCTTTGCGGAAGCGGCGGACATGGAGATCATGACGAACGCCATGCTCAGCATCATCAGAGCCATCAGGATATTCATAATGTAGCCGAACAGAGCGTTCAGCTGGCCGGTGGTCAGCGCGCCGTGCAGGATGTACTTTGCGCCGAACCAGCTCAGGGCAATGTTGCAGCCGTAAACAGCCGTCAGCATGGCGGGGCTATTGAAGCTCAGACGGCTCTCTGCGTTGACGAACTGCTGATACAGCCCCTCGCAGGCTTTGGTGTACTTCTCGTTCTCGAAGCCCTCGCGGACGAAGCTCTTGACCACGCGGATGGCGGAGACGTTCTCCTGTACGGAGGCGTTCAGGTTGTCGTAGTTCTTGAAGACCCGGTCAAAGATCTTGAAGGTGGGGACCATGATGCTTGCCAGCACGGCCAGCAGGAAGGCGACAGCCACCACGAAGATGAGGGCCAGAGGGCCGCCGATGCTGAACGCCATGATGAGTGCGAACACCAGATGGACCGGGGCGCGCACACACATGCGCTCCATCATCTGGAAGGCGTTCTGCAGGTTGGTCACGTCGGTGGTCATACGGGTGACGAGGCCGGCGGTGGAGAATTTGTCGATGTTGGAGAAGGAGTAGTGCTGGATGTTCTCGTACATCGCATCGCGCAGGTTGCCGGCAAAACCGGTGGACGCCTCGGCGGCATACTTGCCGGCCAAAACGCCCAGCAGCAGAGCGATGGCCGCCACCGCGAAGGTGAGCAGGCCGTATTTGACGATGGCGTTCATATCGCCCTTTTCAATGCCAAGGTCGATGATGAAGGCCATGATGGTGGGCAGCAGGATGTCCATGACTGCTTCCAGTGCGGAAAACATCGGCGTCAGGAGAGCGGCGCGTTTGTATTCGCCCAGATGGGAAGCAAGCTTCTTTATCATACTTTGAGCCTCCTTTGAATAATTGTTTGGTACGGAACAATTTTATACAAAACAATATTAAAGTCAATGCTTTTTCCAAAGTTTCGGAAAAAGTTCATATTTGTTTCACTTTAGTCCCAGATACAGCTTATTCAGCAGCCGCAGCAGCTCGGTGTTCTCTTCTTCGGTGAGCAGGCCGGCCACATATTCGTCGGTCTGGTGGAGGGCGAGCATGGTGTTTTCGTGGAACTGGCGACCTTTTTCGGTGAGGACCAGCTGCTTGAGGCGGGCGTCCTGCGCGACGCTCTGACGGGCGATGTAGCCCTTGCGCTCCATGAGCTGTAAAATATTGGTAACGGTGGAGCGGGTGATGGAGAACTCCCGCTCGATGTCCCGCTGGAATACGGGGGTGTCGGAGTTCCGGTAGAGGTACTCCATGATCCAGCCGTGCATGGGGGTCACGGCCTCCACGCCATTGGTGCGGGCGATCTGGCCTATCTTGCGGAAAATAAGGTTGTTCACCCGGCGCAGCTGGGCCGGGATGACCTGCGGTGTCTCCCACGGCGGCGCGATGGGGGTGCAGGCGGGTTCAAACGCTTGGTTCATAGTATCATCCTTCTGGTTTGGCTTTTGCTGTGAATGTTCGATCGTCGAACTGTTTCACATAAAACTGTTCGATACAGGACTATTATGCTCCGAAAAAAGAGGGCTGTCAACCCTCTTTGGATGATTCGTCCCACTGGCCCAGCCCGGTAAGGATGGAAACGGCCACCTCGGGCTTATTCGTGACCACAAGCTCCGGGTCCAGCCGGAACAGCTGGCGCAGGTCGTCCCGGCTTTCCACGCCCACCGGCCAGGGCGCGACCTTGAAGCCGTGGGCGTGGGCATTGGGGATAAGGTCTTTGTCCCGGAAAAAGGCGTGGTACTCCGGCCCGACGTAATCCACCGGGAAGCCGAACTGGGCCACATAGTTCACAAAATCCGTCTGATAATAATACTGCTGCAAAATTTCGGCCAGGTTCATGCCGGGGTAGATGGAGTAGAGGAAATCGAGACGGTCTTTCAGGTAGTAGATGAGGACGCTGTTCTCTTCGTCCAGACTGCTGGGGTCTTCCAGCAGAGCGGCCGCTTCGCTGAGGGCCTGGGGGCTGGAAAGCTTCTCCACGAGAGGGTCGGTCTTCTTGAGGCCCAGCTTCTCCCAGAAGGTGGCCGGCTGGCTGAGCTGGGATTCGGGGCTGAGGGTCATGGCGCAGGTGGCCATCTGGGGCATCCGCTCCTTCACCCGGCGGAGGGTGCCGTACTCGAAGGAGGTGAGCACGGCCTTTTCTTCCAGCCCGGCGTCAAGGACGGCGTCGATGACCCGGTCCACGATCTCTTCGTCCCGGTCCAAGTAGGGCTTTAACTCAATATGTATCATCCTGAAGTCCTGCGCGACTTCCAGAACCTCTTCGAGGGTGGGGATCTTTTCGCCCGTGAACTCCGGGCTTTTCCATTTTCCGAAATCCAGCTGGCGCAGGTCGTCGAAGTCCATATCCGGGATGTTGCCGTGGACACCGGTCTTGAGGTCGGTGAGGTAGTCGTGGGCTACCACGAGATGACGGTCCCTGGTGATTTGAACGTCACACTCGAAGCCGTCCGCACCCAGCGTCTTTGCCAGACGGAACGCGGTCAGCGTGTTTTCGGGGGCCAGATGGGACGCACCGCGATGGGCGATGATGAGAGGGCGCATGGCATGGACCTCCTTAAAAGACAAAAGTTGAAAAATGCGATGCCGTTACCCATGATACACGTTTTCACAAATTTCGTCAATGACGGCGTTTCGGTCAGCAAGGCAGGCGAAAATGGGGTGAAAGTACGACTTTTACCGTCAAAACGACGAAAATTTAAGCTGGATTTTAGCACTTTTCACGAGAAAAAACCAAAAATCGGCCCATTTCTCTCCCATCTGTTTCTTCCCAACGGACAATTCCTATGGTAAGATTATAGTGTAAACGGTGAAACCTCTCCGTCACGCCTACGGCGTGCCACCTCCCCTATCGAGGGGAGGCTTTGGCATTCCGTAAAGCTTTATCTCTTCGCCAGAGGCTCCCCT
>ERZ773107.3005-NODE-3005-length-11538-cov-3.658800_pt1 | contig 11538 bp, 6 predicted proteins | sample MGYA00580571_ERZ773107 | MGnify/ENA primary metagenome ERZ773107 (study PRJEB29015, sample SAMEA2737843) | human gut metagenome | biome: human gut; feature: human-associated habitat; material: faeces | place: China | collected 2012 ... | reverse complement strand
GCAGGGTGCTGCCGTTGCCGACACTGCCGACAATGGCATCCACGCCGGACTGCTGGAACTCGGGCATGAACGGCTCGCAGCCGATCCAGTGGTCGCCCAAGAACATCATCGCTTCCTTACCGTAGGAATGGACAATGTCTACCAGTTCCTTCGCCAGCGCGCAGACCTCCATCTGCTGGAATTCAATGAAATCGCGGAACTCTTTGCTTGGAACACGGAACATGCTGTTGTGGTATCCCTGGTCTACAATATATTCCGGGCGGAACTTATATCCTGCCCATTTTTCAAACTTCTCTAAAATGTATGGGCTCACGCTCGCGCTGTAGCCGAACCACTCTACAAACTTCTCTCTCTTCTGATCATCAAAGGTAAGGGTGAACTGATGGAAAAAGGTCGTGAATCTCACAACATCAATGTGTGGGTTCTCCTCACACCATCTCTTTAGCTTCTCCTTCACATACTTCTGTGTCTTCGGCTGTCTCACATCGTAAGTAAGCTGATGTGGGGTGTCTGTCCAGTCATTTGTGAGGAAATTGTACATATGTACCGGATCCCAGATCAGGAATGCCAGAAAGCTTACGGTATATTCATGATATGGTACGGTCTGAATCTCCACTTCCCCGGATGCCTCATCGAACTCCCAGCAGTCAGTCGGGACAACCTCACCTGTCGTGCGGTCGATAACTTCCCACCAGCGCTTCGGGTCATCCAAAGTGTTTACCTTCAACTGCTGTGTATGGAATCCTTCCATCAGACGAATCCGGAGAGTCTCTCCTCTCGCCGTCTCCCGGTTGCTGATCAGGTATTCCTGCTGAACCTCATCCGGGTTCTGTTCTGCCCATGCGTTGTCTTTTCTGGTTGTGTAATAGGTTGCATAACGCTTGACCGGTTCTGATAAGAGTGCCTCCGGCATCTCTGTACCGTCGCAGTCACGAAGTGCATCTGCTCCCAGAAGGTTCTTTAAGCGTATCGTTTCGTCGATGACATCCACGTCTGTCGGCAGTGTAAGTCTTCCTGTTATTGCCATGATACTCTCCTCTATTCTCTCGTACATTTCGTTCCTTTTTGATAGCTTAAGTATATCTGCTATCCATATGTCATTCAATTTCATTGTTGCTTCTTTTTTTATAAATCTTGCTTTTTTAATAATAAAATGATGTTATTTTTTATTTTTCTATGTATAATTCAATAAATGAGTTTTGTGATTTGCTTTCTTTTTCGTCACTTTAACGTGGTGATTATTAAAATATTGCGAATTTTAGATATTGTATCTATAAAATATAAAATTCAATTACGAATTACACAAGGGGATTTTGGATATGAGTAATGAAATTATCAATCTTGAACAAGACAATTCTTTTAAACACGATTTTCGGCTCCGGTATATTTCCATGTCGAAATACGAGGGGGACTGGCAGAGCCTGCCGCATACCCACCAGTTTTCGGAGCTGTTCTATGTATTAAGCGGAAAGGGAATGTTCTACGTGGAAGGGAATGAAATCCCGGTTGCACCGGATGATCTTATTATTATTAACCCACATGTAGAGCACACAGAGAAGACGCTGCCAAACGACCCGATGGAATATATTGTCTTCGGTGTGGAGGGTCTTGCCTTTTCTTTCTCCCACCCGCAGAATGACGATGCCAAAGGGTACAGCTTCTATAGTTATGGTTCGATCAAAAAACAATTTATTAACTTTTCCCAGTTGATGATCAAGGAATTTCAGGAAAAAAAGCCGGGCTTTGAAATCGTCTGTCACGGTCTGCTCCAGGTATTATTAGTCTATATTTTCAGGGAGCAGAATGTATCCGTCATCTCCGATTCAAGCTTCCAGCTTTCGAAAGAATGTGCACTCGCCAAGCGCTATATTGATGCAAATTATTCGAAAAATATTACTCTGGACCTGCTCGCGGATATCACTCATATCAATAAGTTCTATCTGGCGCACTCGTTCGCTGAGTGTATGGGGCAGTCTCCGATCAGCTATCTGACTGCCAAACGGCTGTCTGCCAGCAAAGAACTGTTAGTATCTTCTAACCACTCTATTGCCCAGGTGGCATCGAGTACCGGTTTTTCCTCGCAGTCCTATTTTTCACAGATCTTCCGGAAAGAAACCGGCATGACTCCCCAGCAATACCGGAAAAGCCATGCCGCTTCCAAAGCACCGTCAACCTGATTCTGTTTTTACCCCATCAGGTGGATCATCTCCGACAGCACCTTCGTAAGCTCAAGCGGCTTCCCAAGGTGTGTGTCCATTCCTGCTTCCATCGCAGCATCCACATCCTCTGCGAACACATTCGCCGTGATCGCTGCGATCGGCACACGGGATCTGCCCTCTGTCCGTTCCAGATTCCGGATCTGTCTCGTCGACTCATACCCATCCATCACCGGCATCTGGGCATCCATAAAGATCATATCGTAATAACGGTCTCCATGCTCTCTTACCATCTGTAAGGCAATCTGCCCGTTCTCTGCCTCCTCGACGGTAACTCCCGTGTCTTCCACAAGCTCCACGAAGATCTCCCTGTTCAGTTCATTGTCTTCCACGAGAAGCACCCGTTTTCCTGCAAAACGGTTGATGCAGTCACTTAAGCAAATCCCACGCTCCGGCTCTTCTGTCATCCTCTGCTCTTGTGACGGACACAGGCGGATCACAACCTCAAAGGTAGATCCCTCCCCCAGGATACTGTTGACATGGATATATCCGTGCATCAGCTCCACGATCGCTTTCGTGATACTTAAACCAAGACCGGTTCCCGTCACGTTCTTCGATGCCTCCTGCCTTTCCCTTACAAACGGTTCGAACAAACGTCCTAAAAATTCTTTGCTCATACCGATTCCACCGTCGCTTACAATCAGGCGGTAGCTCTGGTATTCCCCGATCGTTTCCGGTGTTTTCTCTGCATATACGGAGATCCATCTGCCCTCCGGCGTGTACTTCACAGCATTGGAAAGAATGTTTAAAAGAATTTCCCGGATCTTCACCTCGTCGCCGAGCAGCTGTTCTTCCGGCAGATGGCTTACATCAACGGTGCAGTCAATCTGTTTTCTTGTAATCTCTCCCTGTACCATCATAAGCACATTCTCTAACAGTCTCCGCAGTTCTACCGGCTTACACTCCAGCTCCATCCTGCCGTTCTCAATCTTCGACATATCTAAGACTTCATTCACAAGCCCCAGCAGATGCGTGGATGCCTGCTCAATCTTGCCGATACAGTCTGCTACCCTGTCCGGATCATCCATATGGCTCCTTCCGATCTCCATGATATGCGGACGCCGAGGATGACATTCATCGGCGTCTGCATATCATGGGACATATTGGACAAGAATTCACTCTTCGCGCGGTTCGCCTGCTCTGCCCGCTCATGTGCCAGTTCGATCGCCGTCTTCAACTGTTGCTGCTGGCGCTTCGTCGCGTCAATGTCCCGTACAGTCAGCACGATCACCTGCGGCACCCCGGACTTCTCCTCAGCAAGCAGAAACTGCATACGCACCCAGCTGTAATCTTCCCCTCTTAGCATACGGACTTCCAACTCAAACGATCCGTCCGCCGGATACAGGCTGTCGGAAAATCCTCCATACTCTGTCAGCCTCCGAAGCTTCGGATAATCCTCCGGATGCATCTTCTCCCTGCAAAAACCTTCCACAAATTCCCGGAAACTGCCGTCCCTAGTGCCTGCTAATAGCTCATTTTCCAAACAGTGTACCACCTGCATCCGATCTTCATTCGAATGGATTCTCGCAATCAGAAGCATCGACTTCGCCATAGACATTAACACCTGTTCCCTGGCTCTGTTTGCTTCCGCAATATCCTCTAAGAGATGATCTGGTCTGTCAATCTGCCTCTCTTCTATCTGGTGCTCTGCCTTCTGTCCTTCTACTCCCTCTGTTGATACGAAATCATGGTACATCTCATAGTAGATCGCAACCCGTCCGGACGTAGTAATATATTGCAGCTCATCATAAAGCTCACTGTTCTCATCAATCACTGCTGCAATATCCGGATTGTAGTGATGCCCTGCCCCAAACTTCAGTTCTACCATAAATTCAGAGAACTGTTTCTTCTTCCGGTAAATCCTTCCGATGTCATCCGTCGCCGCATCCATGGAATCACAGATCTTGATCAGGTCTGTCAGAAAACGTGCCTCAGATGCTGTATTGTCATAATCTGCCGGATTCCCGCTCTTCCCATCATAATATTTGTGGTGTCCCCGCGCGATATCGCAGTAGACCTCCTCAAAACCAAGCTTTTTCAACAGATCATACCCCATCTGCGTATGCTGTCTGACTCTCTGTTTCTCCCATTCCTCCAGGCTGCGGCTCTGTAAGTTCACCTCATCCACAAAATGCAGCTTTCCAATGTCATAAACCAGCGCTGCCATGGCAACCGCAGACTCGATCTCCCCCCGGTGCTCTAGCACTTCCACCACTGACTTATTCCCCAACGTCCCGACTAAAAGTTCCGGTCTCTTCTCTAATATCTTCTGCACCACAGTGAGGGCAAGCCGCTTCACCATTGCCGCATGGATGGTCAGGTTTTCATCCCTGTTAAGCAGTACATTCAAAAGATAATGTGTATCAAGCTCACTGCTTCCGATATTTTCAGCAAGATCCAGAATCGTATTCCGCAGCGGTCCGTTCACAAAGACAGCATCTTTTTTCCGTGGAAGCTCCTCCACAAACTTCAGAAACCTCGGAAGAATGTACCCCTTCACCTGTTCAAAAAGTTTCCTCTTTTCCCGGATCCCCTGAATGGATGCCAGATTCGGGATCTGATACATATTCACCTGAAAATATCTGCTATCCACAAAGCTGTCCTCTTCCCTCTCCGACAGCTTATCATGCTCTAACACATAATCGCAGTAATCCATCATCTTCTGCACATATTCTTCGATGGAAATTTCATTTAAATAAAGCCTTAACTTCCAGTAATTACAATAGATCTCATCCTCAATCTCAAAAACATTCTCATGCTCTTTTACCGCCTGTGCATACAGCTTCTTTAACACTGCCTCCGTGCGCACAAGCATCGCCTCACTCATGTCCTCTTTTTTGTTGCAGCCGCAGACGACATTTCCATAGATATCATAGCAAAGCTCCTGTTTCAACCCGTCCAGATCATAGTTATCCCCATCCAGTGCACGGATCACTGGATCATCAAACACCTGCATTGCCCGGTCTGCTTCGTCGATCAACTGCTCATAGTAAGTCGTCTTGTCTAACTCCCCTTCCGCACTGCGGTAAGTTCCGGCATTATTCCACACTACCGCATAGTTATAGAAAGAAAGCATAATGTTCTTGCGGACATCCCAGTCATCTATCTGCTCATAACGAGGCAGTTGTTCCCTCTCAAGGTCGAAACATGCCAGGCATTTTTCCACATCTGCCACCGTACTGTAACGGCTGTAGAAGCCTCCCAGAAAATGTGTTGTCCGGATCCAGTGATGATAATTTCCATTTTTTTCAAAATAGTGCTGTAATACTTCCCCGATCGCAATGCACGTCACCCTGTCACAGTATCCAAGACTATTCATAATCGTAATCTGTTGGAAAAATTCTTCTGCCAGCTCCTCCGTCAGAAGGCTCTCCTGTTCCAGAAAAGGACGCAAATACAGATTTAACATCGCCTCGTTCTCAATGTACATGTCCCTTAAGCCCTTCGACTTCGCCCTAAGCCGCTCGATCCAGCTCTCTTCATCTTCCGCCCTGAGAACAGACTCATTTAAGAAGTCTTCCATTTCCAGATTCTTTCTGTATTTTTCATAAAACTCCGTGATGTTATTTTTTGTAATCATAACTGCCGTCCCTTTGTATCTGTGCCTTTTTCGTCCGAATTAGTATCAGTGCTTTCTATTATTTTAATTCATGAAACTAAAATAGTATAGCAAAAGATTTGCCTTTTTTCGCTTAAAGCTTTATAGTGTTGATTGGTGGGTGCGAAACTCTGATTTACGTAATGAAGATTGAGCGTGATAAGCGAAGGCAGTGAAGACACGCTCCCGCTACGTGTCGCTCGCAGCGGTACTAAGCGTCCGTCCGCGCAGTGACAGCTATTGACTAGCCACAGCTGCCACTGCGCGACCGGGCGCTAAGGACCGGCGGCTCCCCAGTGTCTTCACTGCCTTCGCTTATCACACTCAATCCAATATAGGTTTTCTAAGAGTTTCGCTGTGAATAATTTATTTTATTTAAAATTAGTATTTTTTATGTTAGTATATTAAAAAGAGGTAGATACGATGTTATATATAATGAGACATGGAAAAACAGACTGGAATGCGAGACATTTGCTTCAGGGGCATACGGATATTCCGCTGAATGAGGAAGGCCGGAAGATGGCGGAAGACGCGAGGGAAAAGTATCGGGATCTTCACTTTGATCTGTGTTATTGTTCCCCGCTTAGCCGTGCGAGGGAGACTGCGGAACTGTTCTTAAAGGGACGTGATACTCCAATTACTGTAGATAACCGACTGGAAGAAATTAATTTTGGTTCCTATGAGGGGATCGAACATGCAATGGACGATCCAAAATACCCGGTATACACACTGTTCCACCACCCGGAACAGTATGTGGCGGATAATGGAGCAGAAAGTCTTGATGAACTGTTCGCCCGTTCCGGCTCTTTCTTAGATGAGGTGATAAAGCCTGCCTTAGCTTCCGGTATGGATGTGCTGATTGTCGCACACGGCGGTGTAAATTGCAGTATCATCGCCCGGTATGAGCAGACTCCGCTTGCACATTTCTGGGACAATTTGCAGGCTAACTGCGCGTTACAGCGTCTCGAATAATTTTTCCTGCTTCCTGTCCATCCTCTGTCCCCTGACGGCTCATGTCCTATGATCTGGACATAAGCCCGATAGAAGGACGGATATTTTTCAAAGCCACTCTGTGCGGCGGTCTCTTTTGCTGTGCTCCCATCCCACAGCAAGTGCGGTGTCGTTAGACCGACAGATTGAGGTACATACGGAACCTGAGATTCCATATGTAGAGCTGCGGAGTGCTGAGAAAGCGATACAGAGAAGGCTTTACGACGTTTTCTTCATACCACTTCCCATCAATTCTCCATTTTTTAGACAACTTCGCTTGTTTTTTCTTAAAATTTGATTGTTTTCTGAAATTCTCTGTGCTATTCTCACCTCATCACAAACGAGATCTTCGAAGAATCCGTAATCATTTTATTTCACAAAAAACGAAAGAGGTATGAAAATGGCTAAAAATAAAAGGTATGAATTAAGTCAGGTCAGCCGTATGGGGTATGGCGTTGGTGAACTTGGAACCAGTATCATTTCCTTCACAGTCGGAAGTTTCTTAACGATGTATCTGGTGGACAACCAGCTTGCAACCGCAGCATTTATTGGAACGATGATGCTTGTCAGCCGCGTACTTGACGGTATTTCCGATCTGATTATGGGATCTCTGATCGATCACACGTATACAAAATTTGGAAAAGCAAGACCGTGGATTTTGGTTGGTGCGATCCCGACTGCACTGTCACTAGTCATGATGTTTAACGTTCCACAGACATGGTCACAGTCCGCAAGAAATATTTTCATCACAATTGGATATATTCTCTCCACTGTTATATTTGGTACTGCCGCTTCTGTTTCCAGGCAGGTACTTGTCACAAAGGCAACCAGAAGTTCCGTCACAAGAGCAAGCATGATGAACTGGAGAGCCTTCTTCGCAACTGCTGCACAGCTTCTTGTATCCGGCTTCACCGCATCCGTTGTTGCCACATTAGGCGGCGGTGCAAAGGGTTACAGCCTGATGAGTATCTTCTATGCGCTCCTCGCAGGTGCTGCTATGATGTGTACCTTCTTCACAGTCAAAGAGCTTGACATTCCGGAAAAACCTGCAGCAGACAGCAAAGAAGCACACAAAGCCTCTACTTTAAATGCAACAAACCTGAAATATTTATTCGGTAACAAATACGTCATTCCACTTATTTTCGGATTTATTTTAAACTGGCTCGGACTTGGCGTAAACAGTAACGCTGCCGCTTACTATGCAAGAGATGTCCTTGGAAGCATTTCTCTGATGCGCCTGATCACCTGGTCCCGTATCATTCCTGGACTGATCGTTATGTTCACCGGAATTATTCCGATCTTCGTTATGAAATTCGGAAAACAGAAAACGTTAATGACCGGTTCTGTCCTTGCAATCGCAGGATGTCTGATTATCTGGTTTAACCCGGTCAACCTGCCGGCTATTTTTGCAGGAAATATATTAAAGGGTGCTTCCCTTGGATTCTTAAATGGTACTTTATTATCCACTGCTGCCGATGTCGCAGAATATGTGGATTATAAAAATAATATTAGTATTGCCGGTATGACCAACTCCGTTGCCAGCTTCGGACAGAAGCTCGGACAAGGTTTCGCCTCTTCCTTCGTTGCATGGGGACTTGCCATTGGCGGTTACGATTCATCCAGGCTTGCAGCGGGAATTGCACAGTCTGACTCTGCAATCCAGGCAATTGAAGTATGCTTCAACCTGATTCCGCTTGTCTGCTTTGCACTGATTTTTGTCATTGGAATTTTTATGGATGTTGATAAGAAAATGAAAGCATTACGTGCAGAACGTGGTGATCTCTAAAAAAGTTTTACAATTATTTGGGAGGATCAGATATGTCACAGAGACCTAACATTATTATTTTTAACCCCGACGAAATGCGTGCAGATACCCTCTCGCACCTCGGAAATCCTGCTGCGGTCACACCAAATCTTGACCGCTTCGCGCAGACAGACGCCGTCTCCTTTTCCAACGCGTTCTGTCAGAATCCGGTCTGTGTCCCATCGCGGTGCAGCTTCTTTACAGGGCTGTACCCGCATGTGCACGGACACCGTACCATGACTTATCTTCTGCATGAAGATGAACCGTCTCTGTTAAAAGAGCTTAAGGACAGTGGCTATTATGTCTGGATGAATGACCGCAACGACTTGATCGCCGGTCAGGTTCCTGGGCTTGTGGAATCCCAAGTAGATGAAATCTTTTACAGCGGTCAGTCTGCTCCTGGTCCTATCGAGAATCTGCGGGGTGAACCCGGAAACAAAAATTATTATTCCCATTATGATGGAAAGCTGGGACTTGATGCCAACGGAAAAAATTATACCAACGATGATGCCGCTGTAGATGCCGCTATCGAGCGTTTAACCCACCCTGTTGATGACAGACCTGTGTGCATCTTTCTCGGTCTTATGTATCCACATGTTCCTTACGCAGTAGAAGATCCTTATTTTTCTTCGATTGACCGCGCAAAACTTCCTGCCCGTATTACTGCAGATACCTGTTCACATAAGGCAAAAATTCTTTCCGACATTCGCAAATATCAGCATATGGAGGACTATACAGAAGAAGATTGGAATGAGCTGCGCGCCACCTATCTCGGCATGTGCATGAAAATAGATGAACAGTTTGGACGGCTTACAGATGCTATGAAAAAAAATGGATCTTACGATAACAGCGCAATCTTCTTTTTCAGTGACCACGGGGACTTCACCGGTGATTATGATCTGACAGAAAAGGCTCAGAATTCCTTTGAGGACTGCCTGACAAAGGTTCCTTTCCTGATCAAGCCTCCTGCAGATGTTCCAACAGACCCAGGTATCTGCCCGTCCCTGACCGAGCTGATAGATTTCTATGCAACCGTGACAGATTTTGCTGATATTCTTCCATCTCATACACAGTTTGGGAAAAGTCTGCGCCCGATTCTTGCCGACCGCTCTATGGAGCAGCGCAATTATGTATTCTGTGAGGGGGGACGGATGCCGGATGAAACTCACTGTGATGAATTCCATGAATCCGGTCCAAATGGTTTAAGCCCTCGTGTTGCTTACTGGCCAAAAAATATGGCACAGACAGACCCTGTTGCCCATGCCAAAGGAATTATGATCCGCGATCACCATTATAAATATATCAGCCGTACCCTCGGCAGCGATGAATTTTACGATCTCTCAATTGATCCGGAGGAAAAAATTAACCGCATAGAAGATGCAGCTTATCTGCCGCAGATTTATAAGATGAAAGATGCCATGCTGAAATGGTTAGAAGGCACCGCAGACGTTGTTCCCTATCAGTTAGATAGCCGCTTCACACCGGAAATGATCTTTGCCCGAGCAAAAAGCCATGCTTCCCCTGAAGATTATGATCTCATAAAAGAAAAGATTGCATCCGGGGCAAGTTTTGTGGAAGTCATGCAGTTCGCCAGGGAAAGTGGTCAAAAGCACCGCTCTTAATCCTCTGATGCCTCAACAGGCAGGCTTTTGTCCGGTCAGTTCTTTTCATCGTACTGACCGGACTGAGGTCCCAACATACAATAATGGAGACATTTTATAGGAATACTGCTGCTCATTGATATCCTGGTCTTTTATCATATGAATGAACTGCTCCGCAATGTGCACACCGAGATCATAACCTCTGTGAACGGTGCAGGTGATTCCCTTTTCCTGGTAATCATTCCCGGTATAATCAAAACAGACGACCGAATAATCTTCTGGGACACTCAGGTTCTGTTCATCAAGCACTTTTCTCACAAGCGTATAGATCCGATAGTTACAGCACACGATTGCCGTTGTTCTCGGAATCTCTTTTAAAAAATGCCGGATGCTCTGTGTATGCAGCTTTTTAGATACCTCATCTGAGCTGAGCCATTTCACATGGTCATCCGGGAATTCTATATTGCGGCGGTACAGCACCGACAGCATTCCCTGAAATTTTTCAATACTCTGAATGTTGTCGTACACGAAAATTCCAGCCAGATTCCGGTGTCCCTTTGTAATCAACTCGTTCATTAACAGTTCTGCCGCTTTTTCGTTGTTCACCCCAACCCTTGGATACGGCAGATCCCTATAATAATTATTATAGAAAACAATGGGCATTTTTCTCCGGTAGAGCTTCTTATAAACATCCATGTTCGGTGTGATGAAACTTGATTTCACACCATCCACAATAAAACCGGCATATCCCTGCGCCCCTATGGTCTGTAAGAGCCTCCGCTCATGGAAAAACTGATTGTCCGTCAGATAGACATGCAGTTCCGCACGGTATTTTGAAAACACACTTTTCATCCCATCAATCATGATATCACTTGGAGAAGTTGCCCTTCCCTGAAGGATCAGCCCAATTTTTAATGCTGTATTCTCCTGGTTTTTGGCACCGGTGAGCGCCTTTTCCTTCCGGATATAAGTGCCGCTTCCCTGCCTTCTCTCAATATAGCCTTCTGCTTCTAACTGGTCATAAGCGACATGTACGGTCTGTCGGCTCACTTCAAGAAGCCTTTTTGCCGCATTTTCAGACGGCATTTTTGTTTCATTAGAAAACCGGTGCTCTTCGATGTATTGAAGCGCCCAGCGGTAGACTTGTTCCGTTTTCCTGTCCTTCATATAGGATCCTCCTGTGGGACTGTTCTGCTTTTATTGTACCATATTTTTGCTGTCGCAGTATTTTTACATTATAAAAAGGAGTTATCACCATGAACTGTAATCCATATTTACCATTTGACACTTATATCCCTGACGGGGAACCACACGTATTCGGCGATCGGC
>ERZ773107.3001-NODE-3001-length-11552-cov-3.856484_pt1 | contig 11552 bp, 3 predicted proteins | sample MGYA00580571_ERZ773107 | MGnify/ENA primary metagenome ERZ773107 (study PRJEB29015, sample SAMEA2737843) | human gut metagenome | biome: human gut; feature: human-associated habitat; material: faeces | place: China | collected 2012 ... | reverse complement strand
AACTGCGGCCGGTCAACGGATTTTTACCCCGGGGCAGCCGCCAGGCCACGACGTTCATAAAGCTGAACAGCGCGGCCCCCAGCAAAAACGCGATGAGCCCCAGCAGACCTTCCACCAGCAGCATCACGCGCCCTCCGATCTGTCAAAGCGGATGCGCTGCTCGGCCCGCCAGACAGTATAGCCGGTCTCGGCGTCGTACAGCGCGCGCATGTCGCCCTCGGCGTAGAGCAGCTGCTCCACGGTGTAGCCGTCCTCGCTGATCTGCAGCAGAGTCACAGCGCCGGGCAGAGCGCCCAGGGTCTCGATTTGTCCGGCGATGCCCTCAGCGAAGCCATCGTGGGTGGATTGGTCGGCAAACGGCGTACCGGCAGAGTAGCATTGGGCCGACACGGCGCGGGCGGCCAGCTGGGCGGCCTTGACCTGGGTCAGCGCGGCGCGGGCCTTGCCCTGGCGGTCCAGCTGGGTATAGCCGGCCAGGCAGACAAAGACCAGCGCGGCGGCGCAAAACGCAAGCAGCAGCTTTTCCGCCATCGAGAGCGGCGGAGCATCCTGGGAACCCCGGACTTTCGCGCCGATACGATCAGACAGCATCCCGCCGCCTCCCTTCCGTTGGATTTTTTTATGCAGACTAAAGTATACTGTACCTTGCGACAATATGCAAGGCAATTCGACAAATTTTATGTTATATAAGAACGGGATTTTTTGGCCGGCGGCAAGGGGCAACCCTACAATTAGTGCCCGCCGCCAAGGCAAACTACCATATTTCCTCTTGCAACTTGCAAACTGTTATACTATAATGAACCTACTTATATTGGAGAATTCTGTCGATTTTCGTCGACCACCCGGATATAAACGAGGTACACTTGTGCTGCCTATTATAAAGGAAATCAAACAAAAACTGCGCACCGCCCGGGGCTTCACGATGGTGGAGCTGATGGTCGTGCTGCTCATTCTTGGCATCCTGGCTGCCCTGGCGGGCACCGGGCTGATCGCCTATGTCCGCCTGGCCCGGTTCGAACATAACGAATCCGGCGCCCGCACCGTGTTCCAGACCGCCCAGATCGCCCTGACCCGCAAGGATACCAGCGGCGATATGGATACATTTTTGACGGAGCTGCGCGAAGTCGGCACGCTGGGCGACCACTTCAGCGCTGATGGATTAAGCGAACAGTTCGGTGGCGGAGCCGCGGAAAAAGCCAATGCCTTCAACAGCCAGATCTACGCGTTGTACTATGATAAGGCGAACCCCGACAGCGACGCCAGCAGGATGGTGCGCGGCCTGTTGGACCCCTACGTCTACGATGAGTCGCTTTTCAACGCGTCCATTGTGGTGGAGGTGGACAGCCTGACCGGGCAGGTCTACTCCGCTTTTTACGATACAGCGTCCGATAAGCTGCGCTTTGCCTCTGATGAAGGTGCCGACGGCGCGATGCTTATTGACGACCGCAGCTACGGCCACCGCCGCGGTGATTCGCTGGTGGGCTACTACTCGGCCGAGGACACCGTCAACGTGGTGGCCCTGAGCCAGACCCGCCTGAAAGTCAAAAACCCGCAGCTCATCAACAACGAGACCCTGACCTTAAACTGGAGCGGCAACAGCAAAAACGGCGACATCGACACCATTTATGACGCTGAATTCTACGATGCAACGACCAATAGGCCCCTCTTTAAGCTGGAGATCGAGTGGAGCCGCGTCCTTGCCGACCCCACCCACAACAACGCCCAGATCAAGGTGTACCGGCCCAACGCTGAGGAAAACGGCTGGAGCGAAACGTACCAGGACTACACCTTCCCCCTCAGCTACAGCAAGGGCCGCTTTATCCTGACGCTGGACGCCATGTGCGACGCCAACCTGCTGCGCGCCGCCGAAAATGACGGTGCCGACCTGAGATCCACCAAGACCACCCTGTTCAGCATTACACGCCTGACGGACAATGCTCCTAAAGATGTTTACGTTAAGATGAAAGCACGTCCTAACGCGAACTTTCAGGATCTTTATACCGAAAGCAAACCGCAGCAGTCCAATACCGAAAATACATTGTTTGCCGCAGGCAGCAAGGCAAGCGGCGGCACGTTGAAATACTTCCGCCACCTGTACAACCTGCGCTGGGTAAATAGCGGCGAATATGCCTTTACGGGTAAAAACACCGCCCTGGATTGGACCGACGGCGGCGTCACCGTCTACTGCTCGCCCGAGAAGAAGGACGCGGAGCCTGTGGCCAAGGTGCCCAGCCGCACCGGCGAGGTCGTGGCCTGGCCCACCATCCCCGCCATCGGCAAGGACGTCACCCTTAACGGCAGCACCGGCGGCAGCGGGCAAGTGGTCATCAGCAACCTGCAATTGCGGGGCAGTTCTATCGCTGCCGTGGAGCGGAAATATGCCGGTGAAGCTGCCTACAAGGCCCGCGACCACTACCTAGGCCTGGTGGGTGAAAACAACGGTACACTGAAAAATATCACCCTGCGCGACCCCGATGTGCAGATCAACGCCGAGGTCAGATCCGCAGGCGGGCAAAACGCCGACACCGCCATGGCGATGGATGCCAACGGCACCCAATACCTGCAGGCCCTGGCCGATACCGACCCCGACTACCGCACCGAGATCTGGTCGGTGGGCGCGCTGGCGGGCGTGGACACCGGCAGCCTGACCAACTGCACCGTTGACCGCAGCAGCCGCCGCGGCGCTGAGGCCAAGGTCACCGCTGTGCTGACCTTCAGCAGCAAGACCACCGGCGTGAACCGGGTGGACGGCACCTTGTACAAAGACGAACCCCACGGCATCGGCGGGCTCGTCGGCTTTGCCATGCCCGAAACCGGCGCCAAACTCACCGGCCTGACGCTGGACCAGAACGTCACCGTGGCGGGCATCTTCCAGGATGAGGACGCCGCCAACAACAGCGGTGCGGATACCGGCACCAGCGCCGATACAGCAGAAAAAGCACGCTATAACGCCATCGCCAACGAAAACGAGAGCCAGACCCTCTGGCGCGCCGTGGGCGTGGGCGGCGTGGCCGGTGTACTGGACGCCACCAACCTGACCGGCACCGGGAACGCCGAAAACCTCAAGGACATCACCAACAAGTCCACCGTGGTGGGCAATGCCTTCGTGGGCGGCATCACGGGCAACCTGTACTCTACCACCGAGAACGACAGCGACGCCAAAACCCTGACCGGCCTGGCCAACCAGGGCACCGTGCTGGCCGGGGCCAACTACCAGGGCAGTACCGCAGGCCAAAGCCGCGTGCTGGGCCAGTTCTTCGGCGGCATTGCGGGCTATGCGCGCAGCCTTGTACTGGATGAGTGCCACAGCGCCACCCGCAGCGGCCTGAGTGAGACGACCCTGACCAACCTTGTGCAGGCGGGCTATAACGCCGACGGTACGTTGAACGAGAACAGCCCCCTCAAGGGCGACTTTGTCGGCGGCCTGGTGGGCTTTGGCCGCGACGTCCAGATGACCAACTGCTACACCGAGTCCGGGTATGTGCTGGGCCGCAGCTTTGTGGGCGGCTTTGTCGGCGGTTTTGTGGGCAGCAACCTGTACACCAGAGGCGGCACCAACAACAGCTATGTGTTCGGCAACCGTTACGTGGGCGGTATCGTCTCGGTCAACGGCCTGAACAGCACCATCGAAAACATGACCAACAAGGGCCTGGTGGCAGGCCTGGGCGCCAATGCGGCCTACGTGGGCGGCATTGCGGGCGTCAACGATGCTGCCTGGGGCAAGCAGGACAGCGCGGCCCTCACCAAAAACGAGACCGCCAAACTGGTGGACAGCGTCAACAGTATGTCTACTGTTGAGGTAACGGATAAAAACAAAATTGCGCTGCTGCAGCAGTTGAGCCAGACCGGGGACGGCACCCCCCGCTATGCCGATTTTGTGGGCGGCGTGGCGGGCTGCAACGGCACCCACGGTCAGCTGGCAGGCCGAGTCCGACAAGGGCGCGGCCCTGGGCGCGGTGCTGTACGGCGGCAGCTTTGTAGGCGGCGTGGCGGGCTACAACGACGCCACCGCCACCATCACAAACAGCCAAGCCACCATCCTCAGCGTCACCGGCACCATCGTGGCCACCGGCGACTGCGTGGGCGGCGTCATCGGCCTGAACGGCGCGGCCAGCCTGCCCACCGTGCAGGTCAGCGCCAACCGCATCGAGGGCGTCCACTTTGTGGGCGGCGTCATCGGCGCCAACCTGCCCGCGAACGAATTCAAATTTGTCAACGCCGACGGCGCGGCGGCCAACGCCGCCACCATCGGCACCGGACGCATCGTGGCCGACGGCGTGGCGGGCGGTATGATCGGCTACAACCGCGTAGTCAACGCAGATACGCTGAAAAACGCCCTGCAGAACAAGAACGGCACCATCGCGGCCGACCTGCAGACCTTGCTGCCTAAGTTCAGCAGCGGCAACGCCCTCGACGAGCCGAAGCTGAACCCTAGCGGCAGCGCCATCACCCTGACGAGCCTGAGCAACCAGTTCAACATTTACGCCAACGCCTACGTGGGCGGCATCATCGGCTACAACGCAGCCGACACCGCCCTCACGCTGGAAAACGCCAGCAACGGCAACCAGAGCCAGGCACAGTCCTACGGCGGCCTGGCCCTCAGCCCCAGGGCTGACGCGGCCAACGGCGGGGCCTACAGGCTGGACAGCGGTGTCTCGCTGGGCGAGCTGGACCCCGACCACAACGGCTACTTTGCGGGCGGCATCATCGGCTGCACTACGGCCAAAACCACACTGAATCATTGCACCAACTACGGCGGCGTGCAGCACCCCGTGGCCGCAGGCGGCCTGACCGGCGTCAACAACGGCACCATCACCAACGGCCGGATGGTCAACTCCATGGGCAGCCAGCAGGAGGGCTACCGCTACCTGGGCGGCATCGCGGGCATCAACAACGGCACCATCACCAACTCCGCCCCGGCGGAAAGCAGCAGCATCCGCGGCGGGCTGGACATCGGCGGCGTAGCCGGTTATAACAGTAAATTCGGCGTTATTACGCTGGAAAATGCCAGCGGCAATGTCTACGGCATCACCGCCACCGGCGGCGTGGCAGGCTATAACCTGGGCACCGTCACCGCCAAGAGCGTGACGGTAAAAGTCAGCGGCACCACCCAGACCGGCGGTGTGGCGGGCTTGAATGCGGCATCTGGCACGATTGGCCAGGACCCGACGGACCCGGGCAGCATATCCATCACCGTGCAAAACGGCACGACCGTTTCCTCCACCATCCAGGGCGGCGGCGTAGCAGGCCGCAACGAGGGCCTGATCCAGAACGCCACGAACCGCGCAGGCTCTATCCAGGTGGTAAACCAGTATGCGGGCGGCATTGCCGGCAGCAACAGCGGCCGCATCTACGGCTGCATGCACGCAGCCAGCGGCAACCGTGTGCTGTATACCGGCGGTGGCTTTGCAGGCGGCATCGCTGGCTGCAACGAGGTCGGCGGCGAGCTGAAGATCGTTACCATGAACGGCAGCGTTACAGCAGCCAACGGCGAAGCCGGCGGCGTGACCGCCCATAACTACGGCAGCATCACAATGTCCCGGGTCTACGGCTCGGATATTCGCGGCACGTCGGACGCCATCGGCGGCATTACAGCCTGCAACGAAGCCGGTGCAGTGATCAGCGATGCGAACCTGTTCAATATGGCAAGTTTCGGCGGCGACGTGCGCCTGTACGGCCCGGCTACCCGGGTGGGCGGCCTGGTCGGCTATAACGCAGGCTCCCTCAGCAAGGGCAATGTGCGTGCAAATTCCCTCAGCCTTGCCAACCTGACGGCCGGCGACAGCACTGTCACGGCGCGCTGGGCGAAAACACCGGCACGGCTGAGAACGTGACCGTAAGCACCAACCTGCAGGACAGCATGGCAAAATATCTCAACCTGGGCGGCGTTGCTGGCAGCAGCAGCGGCACCTTAAGTGCGTGCAGCTATACGGGCGCCATCGGTAAGGATAACGGCTTTACCACCGTGGGCAGCACCGTGGGCGGCATCGTGGGCAGCAACGATGTGGTGTATAACACCGACGGCACTGCCGCCGCCACCGGCAAGGTGAAGGACTGCAAGGTCGGCTATATCGAGCTGAAAGTGCAGGGTGCCTCCAACGTGGGCGCCAGCCAGGACGCTGCCACCAAGATGAACAGCGCCGCCCATATCGGCGGTATCGTGGGCCGCAACCGCGGCGAGATTACCGGCAGCACCGTCGGCACCAAAGACAAAACGGGTAGTATCATCACCGCCCGCAGCGGCTTTGTGGGCGGCGTGGCCGGCTCCAACAGCGGCAGCATCTCCACCAGCGGCGGCCTGGACACACAGCCCCTTGTAAAACAGATCAACGCCTGGCTGGATGTGCCCTATAAAAACGAGACCACCACCGACGAAAACGGCAACGAAGTCACTGCCCAAGTGGTAGACACCGACAAACAGAACGCCAACCTGAACCAGATGGTCCGCGTACTGACCGGCAAGGCCAGCGGTGATGCAGAGAAAAAACTGCAGACCGACTTTAAGGCCATGCAGGGCTTTGATACCCTGACCTATGGCGATAAAAACTATAATACAGTTTATACCAACCGCAGCGTCAACCAGCTGCTGGTCTCGCTGCGGGGCAGCAACGGCCTGGCCGACGGTTACCTGGGCGGCATCACCGGCTTTAACGATGTCACCGGCCAGATCACCAACAGTGCCAGCGGCCAGTGGTTCGTCTACGCCGATAACATCAACCAGAGCTGGGGCGCCGTGGGTGGCGTCATCGGCCAGAACGAATCCAATGCGGATTCCACCAGCGGCCTGGTCAACTTTGCCGCCGTGCGCCGCTTTGTGCGCGGCACGCGGGGAACGGCGGATGACAATAGCAACGCTAACAATGACCGCTATGCTACCACCAAAGGTGACAATGCAGCAGATAACTATGTAGGCGGCGTTATTGGTACGCAGGAAAACCGCACCGGCGACCGCTGGACGCTGGAAAAATGTATCAATATTGGCACGGTGTTCAACAGCCGCTCCAACAACGCGGGTGGTGTGCTGGCCTACTGGCTCAGCTACGGCGGTACGCTGACCAACTGCTATAACTTTGGCGAGATCACCACCAACGCCAACAACGGCGAAAGCTCCGGCACCGTTGGCGGCGTGGCAGGTTACTTCAATAATCCTGTTGCCGGTACGGCGGCCAACCTGTATCGCTGCAGCAACTATGGCAGCGTAAAAAAGATGACCAATGGTGCAAACGACGTAGGCGGCGTTTTTGGTAAGGTACAGCTGGCGAATGACCATAACAGCGATGCCATGACCATCAACGTGATCGAGTGCGTCAACGGCTCCAATGTCGAACTACAGGCACAGTCGATGTCTGTCGGCATCTTCTGCTATATTGGTCCGTGGGCGGCTATCCCCAACGTTGAGGTCAACATTGACCGCTGCCGTAACTATTGCACCGAAATGTGGGGCCCCATCCGTTCAGCTGGCATCTGGGGCAACCGCGGCAACGGCAGCACCTCTAACAAGAAAACGACCATCACCAATTGTTTTGCCTTGTATAAAAGCACGAACAATACTGGCAGAAGCTGGTTCCCGATTGCCTATCGCCATACAGCCAATGAAAAACTGACCGGTTCCAACAACTACTACATGCAGCTGGATATGAGCTTCGATGGCTATTCCGGCATTGCTGGGCTGCAAGAGGGCCTGGGCCGCACCAAAGCTACAGGGGGATGGAGCCAGGGTACCAATGAAAGCGAAGAAGGCGGCGGTGCGACTACCGACGTAAACGCGCATCGCCTGTATGCCGGTGTGGACAGCGGTGCCAACGCCGCCCAGGATGGCGACAACTTCTATCACTTCTTTGCGATGCTGCCAAAGATTTCAAGCGATGGCAGACCGGTCGTCTCGATGCAGGCTGTAAAAAAGAGCAGCTCGTATATTACCACCTTGCCGGGCCAAAACTTCTCGGAAACTTCGTCTGTGCGTTATATCTTTGCAGCGGATGCCAAGGATCTGACCCAGTATCCTGTGCCGGAGAAATGGAATGTCGGCTATGTCGGCAAGATCCTGCTCCTCTTCGACGACGTCAACAGTGACAACAAGACCAGCAAGGAAGATATTACCGATGAGGTGCTCCAACGCTACTACAGCAATATCCTGGACAACAGCGCCCCGGATGCCCCCACAGGGCTGAAAATCGAACGCAGTGATGCTACCGGTTCCGGTAACGAGAGTATTTACGGCCGTTATAACGTGACCTGGAATGCCCCCACCACCGGCAGCCCGGCCATCTACTACCATATCACCGTTTACGAGACCGATGAAAACGGCGACCGTATCGGCAATACCTCCCTGCTGGAGGCCGATGCCTACGACACCCGCTTTACCTTTGAAAGTAAGGCCGAGTGGAAGGGCCGCTATTTCAAGGTCAGCGTGGCCGGCGTCAACAGCAAGGGTACCGGCACGGCAGCTGCTTCGGGCCGGCAGCAGTTTGTCCGCGCCCTGCCCACGCCGGAGCTGGAGGTTCGCCTGATGCCCACGCCGGAGGAGGGCGGCCATGTTCAGTTCAGCCAAAAGCTGGTGCTGACCAATGCCGATGAATACGATAAGTTGATGCAGAACAGCGGCCTGGCCGATTGGAGCGTCACAGTCAAGGTCGGCGGCGATAACGGCGACACCTACCAGTTCAGCAACGGGAATACCACGCCCAAACGCATTTCGGAGAGACTTGGCAGCAGCCAGCGTATGACGGCGGAAGCCACCAGCAGTGACCAGCGCTGGATGCGTTCCGGCCAGTATGACGAGACGGTGTATATGCCGGTCTCCTGGGTCGTGGTTCCCGGCGACAACACATGGGGCAACAGCAACTCCGGCCTGGCCGAGGGCAGACTTGCTGCCAAAAATGTCGAAATTACCGGCGCTACCATCGACGACCTGACCGTAACGGTTACGCTGAACTTTACCGCCAGCGTCAGCGGCACACAGCCAACCTACCGCGTCATGCTCATGGGCCGCTGCCTGGGTGATGAGGCCGTCACGCTGAACGGCGAGGAGGTCTCTCTCAAAGGCCAGTACATCACGCTGGCTGCACGCCAGAACGTTGTGCCCAACAGCAGCACTACTTTTACCTTCAATAACCTGCCGGACGACACCCTGACCAACTATGATAACTGGACGGTCGTGGCTGTGCCGGTCACCAGCGGTTTGGGGGATGTGGTCACCCGTTGGGATACTGCCGATGCTGAAGCGCTGGCCAAGCTGCAGGCTTCCTCTGCCGACCGCCCGGCGTCCTGGTATGGCGGCCTGGAAATCGTGCGGGAAAGCAACGGCTACAGCTTTGCCAACCTGACCCCGCTGTATTTTGTAAGCCAGAATCTGACAGACTACAGCAACTGGGCCGGCTATGCCGCGAACCAGGTCATTTTTGAACAAAACAACATCACCGTTGCCCAGGCCCCGAAGTTGACGGGCGTGCCTGCCGACGGCGACCTGTACCTGAATTACGACGCCGACAAGCTGGCCAACGACAACCAGCTGGCCTACACCTTTACCTGGACCCAACCCGGCGAGGCGGCTGCCAGCGGCGGCAGCACCAAGTATAAGCTGACGCTGTACGGTGTGACCGAAACCAGGGATGAAAACGGCAATGTAATTTCTACGGCGGAGGAGACCATCACCCTGCCGGATGATGCCAACAGCAAAGTCCAGTACAAGGACGGCACCTACAGCTACACCCTCCCTATCGATACCGACCTTGCGGGCGGCAGCAACAGCTGGCGCTTCGATAAAGTGCGCCTGCGCGTCACCCGCGATACCACCGGCACCACCCAGGGCATCGGCGCGGCCGACACCGCCGTCTATACCGTACTGCGCCGCCTGCAGCAGGTGGGCGAGCCCGGCCAGGTGTTCCCCGTGGATACCAGCAATGCCGAACAGACCCGCTATCAGATCAGCTGGCCTGCCGTCTCGGATGAACGCGTGGACCACTATGAGCTGTGGGCACAGGTGCAGACCACCAACGCCGCCGGCACCACCCTGGGCGAAGCCTTTAAGCTGCACCCGGCGGATGGCGACAGCACCACGCTCATCAAAGACACCCAGACCATCGTGGACCTGGAAGCTTACCAGGGCGAAACGCTGGTGTTCTACGTGGTGGCCTGCCCGGCAGACGGCGACACCACCGTGCTGCGCAGCCCCAACGGCGAGGTTAGCGACCCGCAGACCATCATCCAACGCACCGAGGCCCCGGCCATCCGCAAGGTGGACTTTACCTGGACGGGCAAGGCCGTCAATGATGCCCTGCCGCTGATGAACGCTTTCTGCAATGACCTGACCATCCGGATGACGGTGGACAAGGCCGACGCCGCCAGCTACTTCTTTACCGGCTATTTGTTTGATGATGAGGCTGGCTACATCGACGCCTGCGCCAAGGCCAAGACCTGGATGGACGACCCCACCAAGGAAAACTTGGACGCCCTGAATGCCGCCCTGCGTGAGGATAAGGCAACGCTGATGATCCCCGAAGCCTCCAAGACCGTGGGCAGCGAGACCCAGGTCAGCGGCGATGGCACCACCGTGTCCTACACGGTCACGCCCAACGCCAACGCTTTTACCATGCAGCCCGCCGACGCCAACCGCTACCTGCTGCCCGCCCTGCGCGCCATGGTGGCCAACAGCGAGTCGGCAGCTACCTCCTCCTCCTGGAAGTTCTACGTGCCGGACGATTATGCCGGGGCCGCAGGCGCTTTGCACCTGCCCAAGATCCAGCTGGACAAGCCGGAAAAAGACGGCGTTCTCAGCGTGACCTCGGTGGAATCCACGGTGGAGGGCAAGCTGTACGGCACCGAGGGCGAAGCCTGGAAACCTGACAGCGCAGAGATCACCATCCACCAGTACGCTGTGCAGTGGCCTGCCGTCAACGAGTACACCGATACCGACGGCACCACCCGCAACTTTGCCGAGAAGTACCGCTTCCACGTGACGCCTGCCGCGGATATGCCCGCTGACGACCCGAACAAGGAAGGCTACGACATCCGCTTTACCGTGGCTCCGGCGGATGTGGTAACGGAAAATGACGATGGTACGCAAACCATAACGACCCACCGCGGCGATATTTTGAAGGTGGAAAAACTGCCGTCTGGCTTGGACGAAAACGACCCGGCCAACTGGCTGGACATCACCGAGGTCGCCCGCAACATTGCAAACGAGGGCACCGAGGATGAGTATGTCTGGTACGATCTGAGCATTGTGCAGGTGACCCGCACAGTGACGAATGATGACGGTACGACGTCCGAAGTGACGGAGCTGGTCAGCCAGCCCATCACTCTGACCGGCCACCACGCTATCGACAACGATAACCCCAGCTACCGCATCAAGACCGTGCCGGCCCTGCGCCAGGCCGAGATGACCGATTATTCCCTGGGCTACCGCCTTACCCTGCCTGATATGACCCAGCGCGCCGACGGCGACAACGACGAAACCAGAGCACTGGAGAAGTACACCGAAAAGGTCACCATCTGGGCTGTGGGCAACGGCGAAAAGACCGTCGATTCCGATCGGCTGGAAGTCTCCCTGC